>Ga0209652_1001018_pt1 | contig 23084 bp, 24 predicted proteins | sample SaaInl74LU_5_DNA_FD_184641 | JGI IMG/M metagenome (GOLD analysis project Ga0209652, IMG submission 184641) | Marine microbial communities from expanding oxygen minimum zones in the Saanich Inlet - ESP_74LU_5_DNA (SPAdes) (version 2) | ecosystem: Environmental > Aquatic > Marine > Intertidal zone... | reverse complement strand
CTTCCCGTCAGTTGAGCCTGATTTCATGCAAGTACAGGTGCGCGCACGGGATAACTTTTCTATTTTTGAGCGGGATGCTTTGGTGCGTGCTGTGGAAGACCGCTTGCTTGGATATGATGAGATTGCCAGCATTTACGCGCGCTCGATGATGTCGGCGGGTCAAGGGGATGAGGAAACAATCGGAACGCTACAACTTGAACTCACACCGTGGGATACGCGGCGCACGGCTGCGCAAATTGGTGTGGATATCCGCGAAAGCGTTGCTGATATTGCGGGTATCGATGTGCAGGTGCAGACAGAAAGTGGCGGCCCTACTGCGGGCAAGCCCGTGAACTTGCAGATTACCGCCCGCAATCCGGATGTTCAGGGTAAAGCTGTCCAGCAAATTCGTGACATCATGGACAAACTCGGTGGCTTTACGGACGTCACTGATACGCGGCCCGTGCCGGGTGTGGAGGTTTCCATCCTTGTTAATCGCGCTGAGGCTGCACGGTTTGGGGCAGATGTCAGTCTTTTGGGGCAAGCGGTGCAACTGCTTACCCAAGGGATCACTGTTGCCGACTACCGGCCTGATGACATCGACGGCTCACTTGATATTCGCGTGCGTTTTCCGCGTGAAGACAGGTCTTTGTCGGAGCTTGGTAGTTTGCGCGTGCCCACGTCTTCAGGGTTGGTGCCAATTGCAAACTTTGTTACTTTTGCGCCGTCTGATCGCACGGGCGTCATCCGCCGTATCGATGAAAAGCGGGTGACAAGCATTGAGGCAAACGTGGCGCCGGGCTTTTTGGTGAATGATCAAGTGATTGCCCTGACGACCGCATTGGCAGAGGCAGAATTGCCCGACGGTGTTGAGTTCAGTTTTGCTGGTGAGGCAGAAGACCAACAAGAAAGCATGATCTTTCTCGCGTCTGCGTTCGCTGCTGCAATCTTCTTGATGTTTGTCATTCTGGTGCTGCAGTTCAACAATTTCTTCCAAGCCTTTGTTGTCATGTCAGCAATTATTTTCTCAATCGCCGGGGTGCTGCTTGGGCTGATCATCACGGGGCGTCCGTTTGGCGTTGTCATGGGCGGTATCGGCGTGATCGCTTTGGCGGGGATCGTCGTGAACAACAATATTGTTTTGATCGACACATATAATGACCTCAAAAAGCTGGGCCAATCGCCTTTGGAGGCGGCATTGCGGACGGGCGCACAGCGTTTACGGCCGGTTATTTTGACCTCGGTGACGACTGCCTTGGGGTTGATGCCAATGGTGATCGGGCTGAACCTGAATTTCTTCACCCGAGAGATCGTGTATGGCGCACCATCGACGCAGTGGTGGACCGAGCTGTCATCGGCGATTGCGGGCGGGTTGGTCGTTGCAACTGTGCTCACCCTCGTGGTGACACCTGCAATGCTGATGCTTGGTGAGAAACGGCGGCAAGGATAGTGTGCTGATCATATGTAGGGGTAAAAATTCATTGCGCCTGTGTGTGCCCGCGGTACCGTAGCGGTTGAAAGAAACTAAAGGCTGATGCGGGAGGCGTGATGTCTTTGACCTCAATTTTGGAACCGGCGCGTGAAACCCCTGTGGTTCACAAAACGGACGTGCTTGTTGTCGGCTCTGGCCCCGCCGGTTTGGCCGCGGCGCTTGCGGCTGCAAGATGCGGTGTAGAAGTGACCTTGTTGGAGCGCTTTGGCTGTTTTGGTGGCAACATTACTGTCGTCGGCGTCGAAGGGTTTGCGTGGTACCGCCACGAGCAAACCGTAGAAGCGAACGGTATCGGTCGCGAGTTTGAAGAGCGCGCCAAAGCAATGGGTGCTGCTGTGCCTGAAAGCCAATCGCTGAGCTATGAGTTAGACAGCGAGGGGTTTAAGCTGGTCGCTGATCGCCTTGTTGAGGAGGCAGGTATTCACCCGATGCTGCACCGGCAGTTTGTAGCGCCCATCATAACCGATGGCGCTGTTTCAGGGGTGATTGTGGAATCAAAAGCGGGGCGTGAAGCGATATTGGCCAAGCGCATTATTGATGCCACAGGCGACGCTGACGTTGCGGCCCGAGCGGGCTGCGCAACGGTAAAAACACCCGTCGAAGAGATGCAGGCCGCCAGCGTCATGTTCCATTTGGCTGGTGTGGATAAGGCCAAGTTTATGGAGGGCGTCCGCAGTAATCCGCAGACCTATAAAGACTGGTCCTCGGGCGAGTGGGAAGTTGAAACGGACGGCAAAGAAGACACGATGTTTTCCCCCTTCTTGGGTAAGCCGTTTGAGCAGGCAATCCGCGACGGTGTCATCCCTGCGCATTTGAACACGATTGGTGGCACGTGGGGCGCGGTGCACGACAGTGGTGAGATGACCTACATGAACCTTATTCATCTGGCGGGTTGCGATGGCACGGACCCCGACAGCATGACACAGTTCGAAATCGAGGGCCGCAAACAGGCGATGCACGCGATTGACGCGCTTCGCCAGTATACACCGGGTTGTGATGGCGTGCGGCTGCGGAACTTTGGAATGTCGATCGGCATTCGCGACACGCGCAAAATTGATGCGGTGTATAATATGACCGAACAAGATGTGCGCGGACAGGCCAGATTTGAGGACAGCATCGGCATCTATCCGGAGTTCATCGATGGCTACGGTATTTTGATTTTGCCGACGACGGGGCGGTACATGCATATTCCCTATCGTTCGATGCTGCCAAAGGGCGTGAAGAACCTAATTGTGGCAGGACGGGCCACAGGCGGAGATCGTATTTCCCACGCGGCGACCCGAAACATGGCGTGCTGCGCGGTGCAGGGCCAGGGGGCGGGTGTTGCGGCTGCGTGGTCTGTAAAGAACAAAGTTGCTTTTGAAGGTGTTGATATCCAAGCCATCCAGAAGGTGATTGAAGGGCAAGGGGTGCGCATCCATTGATCTGGTGTGCTTGGTTGGTTTCGATGGCTGGAAAGCTGTAAATGGCCGTTAGTGAAAATCGCGTGATTTGGGGATGACACACGCGTCACGTGGATGACCATGTGGCGGGCTAGGTAGCGCTTTTTTGATCTCGTCAGCGTGGGCAAGTGTCGTAACGATTGTGTCATCAGACAAGCGGTCTAGTGCATCGCTTCGATCTTCTAAGTGGTGGGCGACCAAGTGGATTACGCCATCTGCGCGTTGCACGATACCAGTCACATCAATCACGCGCGCGTTCATGATTACTTTGCGGAATGCCTCCATCATCTTTGGCCAAATCACTAAATTAGCGACCCCAAGTTCGTCTTCTACGGTTATGAAGCACACTCCTTTTGCACTACCCGGGCGTTGACGGATCAGAACAATGCCAGCCAGCTTTACTCGTTGGCCGTTTCGCATGTGGTCAAGTGATTTGGTCGTTGTGTACCCTTGCTTGGTCATGCTTTTGCGTAAGAAGGCCATTGGGTGCGCCTTCAGGGACAATCGGGTGGTCTGGTAATCTGCAACGACATGCTCGCAAAGGGGCATTTGAGGTAGAGTAAACTGTACTTCACCACCTTCGTCTGGCTTGTCTTGAAATAGTGGTAAATCGGGTGCGTCTTGAAGGGCGCGAGCGTCCCAGAGAGCTTGCCGCCTATCTAGTTGCATTGAGCGCAGAGCATCCGCTGCCGCTAATTTACGGATTGTCCCTGCATCAAGGTGGGCGCGTTTTTTGATATCAAGCAAATCTGTGAAAGGCATATGGCGTGCCTGCATAATTCGGTGGGCCATGTCCTGCCGCATTCCGTCAATTTGGCGTAGGCCAAGGCGCACGGCAAAAGTGCTTTTGCTTTTCCCTATGCTTAGGGGCTCTAGAGTATTGTCCCAATCGCTGTAATTTACATCGGGCGGGTGGACCGTAACGCCATGCTCGCGGGCGTCTCGGACAATCTGAGCGGGTGCATAAAAGCCCATAGGTTGTGAGTTTAGTAGAGCGGTGCAAAAAACGTCTGGATAATGACATTTGATCCAACTCGAAACATAAACAAGATGAGCAAAGCTTGCGGCGTGACTTTCTGGAAATCCGTAATCGCCAAACCCTTTGATCTGATGAAAACAGCGGTTTGCAAAGTCTGGATCATAACCGCGCCTGATCATGCGTCCGACCATTTTTTCTTCTAGTGCACCAATCGTGCCGCGTGATCTAAACGTAGCCATTGCCTTGCGTAGCTGATTTGCCTCATCTGGCGAGAATTCAGCTGCCACCATGGCCACTTTCATAGCTTGCTCCTGAAAGATCGGCACGCCTTTAGTTCGATGCAGAACTTTTTTCAGTTCATCTGGGTCATGGGGCGCGGCAGGGGACGGGTATTCCTCGGGCTCTTTGCCGCTACGCCTGCGTAAATATGGATGCACCATGTCGCCTTGGATTGGGCCAGGTCGGACAATCGCAACTTGAATGACTAGGTCGTAAAACTCGCGCGGCTTGAGCCTCGGCAGCATGTTCATTTGCGCCCTGCTTTCAACCTGAAACACTCCAAGGCTGTCGCCTTTGCATAGCATATCATAGACTGCTTCGTCGTCTTGTTTGATTGTAGCAAGGGTAACTTCGCGCCCATGATATGCCTTGATCAGATCAAAGGCCTTTCGAATGCAGGTCAGCATCCCAAGCGCTAGCACATCTACTTTAAGGATGCGTAACTCCTCTATGTCGTCTTTGTCCCACTCAATAAAACTTCGGTCTGGCATTGCACCATTTCCGATGGGCACTGTGTGGCTCAGCGGGCTTTCGGTTAGAATGAAGCCGCCCACGTGCTGGCCGAGGTGGCGGGGCATTCCAATCATTTGATCTGCAATTTTAATTGTACGTGCGAGCAAAGGATCACTTAAATCAAGCCCGGCTTGTTTTGCTTCACGGGCACCCACTTCACGCCCCCATGATCCCCAAATTGTTTTGGAAAGCGCGGATGTGATGTCTTCGGACAGTCCCATGATCTTCCCCACTTCGCGCACGGCCATGCGGGGGCGGTAGTGAATTACAGTAGCACACAGGGCTGCGCGATTGCGGCCATAGGTGTCATAGATATGCTGAATGACTTCTTCGCGCCGTTCGTGCTCAAAATCTACGTCGATGTCTGGGGGCTCTTTACGCTCTTCGCTTATGAACCGTTCAAACAGCATATCATTGGTTGCCGGATCAACTGCCGTTATACCAAGGACGTAACATACCGCAGAGTTGGCGGCAGACCCACGCCCTTGGCACAAGATGGGCGGTTTGCATTTATACCGTGCGAAATTCACAATATTTTGGATGGTCAGGAAATACTGCGCAATATCCAGCTTGGCGATGAGCGCCAACTCTTTGTGTAGAGTGGCAGTAACAGTCGTGGGAACGCCTTCGGGGTAGCGCCAGCGAGCGCCGTCCCATGTCTGTTTCTCAAGGTGTTCTTGGGCTGTACGTCCGTGTGGCACAGTTTCTTTTGGGTATTCATAGGATAATTCCCGCAGATCGAAGTGGCACGCATCCGCAACCTCACGCGTGGCTCGCAATGCATGAGGCCACTGCGCAAAAAGCGTTTCCATTTGCGCAGGTGATTTCAAATGACGTTCTGCATTCGCCTGCAATAGAAAACCCGCTCTATGAATGGTTGTCTTGTGTAAAATGCAGGTCATGACATCTTGCAGCGGACGTCGCTCGGGGGCGTGGTACTGAACATCGTTGGTGGCCAGAATAGATAACCCGTTGGCGCGGGCAATTTGATCAAGATGGTTGATCCGCGCGCGGTCATTACCGCGGTAAAGATAGCTGGCTGCGATATATTTCATACTTGGTAGGGCGCGTTGCAAGCGAGGCAGTCCGGCGCTGAAATGATCAATGTTTTCGTTTGGAATTACGATCAGTTGTACGTCTTGGCTGTGGCTGGCCAAATCGTCCAAAGTGATATCGCATGCGCCTTTGGCTTGCCATGCGCCGTCTGTCATTTGCATTTTGCCTTTGGAGAGTAGCGCGCACAGCCTGCCATACGCGGCACGATTGCGTGGGTAGGCGAGGAATGTTTCGCCTGTGACCAATTGTAAACGGCACCCGATGACAGGCGTGACTTGAGCTTTGCGAGCCTCCGCATGTAACCGCACAACACCAGCCATTGTATTAAGGTCTGCGCAGCCAAGTTTGTCATAACCTAATGCATTAGCGGTCACCGCAAGATCAACTGCATCCGAAGCGCCGCGTAAAAACGAAAAACAGGTGCTTATCCCAAGCTCTACAAAAGGGCTGGGAGGGTTTTTAATAAAGCCTTCTTCATCTTCAATTGTGCGCTTCTCATGCTGATAATCATTTTGGGGCATTAGGCAAACATCCCATGGATGAACCAGCGCGGGTCACCGCCGCGCCCATCTTCATGCAGGCCCTCACGATAGAGCCAGATGCGGCGCCCTGTTTGATCCTCAATCTTGAAGTAATCGCGCAAACGTGTACCGGGTCGGTCCTTCCACCACTCTGGAGCAATGCGTTCAGGCCCAGCATAACGTGTGACGCGGTGGGTTTTTCTGCGCCATATAAATTGTGCGGGGGGCCCTTCGGGTACAGCGTAAAGGACATGCACTTCTTCGGGTATATCCAACAGCCTGATCGGGCGTTCTTTTATCAATTCAGCAGTTTGGGGCGGCGGAGCGCCGAAATTGCTTATACGTCGCTGAGCACGCTCGGGGACATGACTTTCATACACCACCGGATACGACACTGATCGCGGACCAAATTTGGCGGTAAGCCGGTCCAAAAGTTGTGTCAGCTGTAGATCACTGTGCGCCTCACCGTCTAATTGGGTTTGCACTATTTGGATCGCTTCAACGCCACCTGCGGTAAGTGTGATCAGGTCAAAGCCAAACCCCGAGTTTATGCGCTCAAGCTTGTCTCGAAATAGGCTGTGTAAATGGACCGGATCGCGGGTACTGGCTGCGGTGGCGACATCTATGTGGCTGACATCGCCATCGGTTCTGTAAACTGTCAAATTTAGATAGCGACACCCCATTCCTGCGTTCTGCAGTGCGTCACAGAGATTGTCGCACAGTTGTGGTAAATAAGGCGCGGGGTCGAATATTGGTTCTGGGAGCCGGCTTTGTGCGGAAAAACGCGGTTTTGCTTCAACGCTTGCTACTGGTTCTGCAAGCTTACCCAAGGCCTGATCCAAGCGCACTAGTGGGTTAGCGGTTAGGGCTGCTTTGACAAATCTGCGCGCCAAAGAGAGGCGAGGCACATTCATAAGTGCCCCGATTGTTTTGAGCCCAAGACGGTGCAGAAGCTGTACTGTTTCTGCACTCAGCCGAAGACCACTTACGGACAAAGGGCTAAGTCTTTGTGCGATTTCACCTTCTGTACATATGCTGCGCACGGTGCCAAAGCGCGCCAATGCCCACGCGGCCCCTTGGGTTGGTGCAATTGCGAGACGTGATGTTAACCCAAGTAGTGAGAACTGCGTTTCCATTTCGATCAACATCGCATCTTCGCCGCCGAAAAGATGTGCGGATCCCGTTGTATCCAAGATCAGCCCATCTGCGCCATCGCTCGCGGTCCACGGACACCAACGCCGCGCCCAGAGTACAAGCCGTTCTAGGGCAGCTTTGTCCCCTTCTCGGTCGGCGTATTCTGTTTGTAACTCAGGGCAAATTGCCCTCATGTCGACGACGCGTGCACCGATTTGAACGCCCATGGTTCGTGCGGTGCGATTAGTAGCATGAATCACAGGGCCATGGGTTCCCTCAACGATTAGGGTCAATGGTATGTCATCAGCCGGTGAGTTGCCTTGCCGTTCCATCACGCGCTCCCACCTCTCTATTGCGAGGTAGGGGAAGTGGATCGACACAATCCGTCGTCCGGTCATAAGTGACCGTCCATTTGGCAGGCCGTGCGTGATGCGCGCGAAACAAGTCGAGAGACCAGCGCGGCATACCTGGTGCCTGTTGATCGTGAGGATGAAGCGCAGAGGGGGCCGAGCCAATGCGCCAGCGCGCGCGTGCAGCACTCAGGTTCGGGGTTGCTGCATGGCGGATCAGCCAGCACGGCACATTTGATGCCTCTGAGCGGAGCGCGAGCCGTTTTGTAGCCGTGAAATCTACTGCGTTTGGGTCGCCCCAAAGCTCTCCGATGACCGCTGCGAGTGTGTGGCATCGCAAGCTGTTTTCTAGGGTCCACAACACATCGACGGGGCGGGATAGATTGATGGTAATGATGGCTCGCCCCGCACCAATACCTGCAAGATAGGGCCGTCCCGTTTCGCGTGCTGACAGGTGATCTTGCACCCATAGGATAGGAGCATGGGTGCGCGGCAAACATGAAAGGACATACGCCAGCGCCGCGGCGTCTGTGGCCGTTTCTGGGAAAACTTCCGATAAAGTATGACGGACTGGCCCGGCTTGCTGCGGGTGAGAAAACTTTTTCTTTTGAAGAAATATCGGCTCCATACACGGCACTTTGATTCCCGGATGTTCTTACTTTGTTCTACACTTCAGAAAGGCATGGGTCAAATGCCCCGATGCGCAAAGTTGGGCCGGTTGAGTGTCGAGGATATGATGATTTGGCTGAACTGGTTTCAGCAAGCAAGCGGCGCCGCCGTTGTGAGTATCAAGGGGCGCTTGGCCCCCTGATTTGTTTTATTAGCCTACAACGTTGAATTCGGGGCCGTAGGGGTAGCCGGTGATGTTTTCGTTGCCGTCTTCTGTGATGACCAGAATGTCATGCTCGCGGTAACCTCCAGCACCGGCCGTGCCTTCGGGGATGGTCAGCATTGGCTCCATTGAAATCACCATTCCGGGTTCAAGCACCGTGTCGATGTCCTCACGCAGCTCTAATCCTGCTTCGCGCCCGTAGTAGTGGGACAGCACGCCGAAGGAATGCCCATAGCCGAACGTACGATATTGCAGCAAATCGCGTTCGGCGAAAAAGTCGTTGATCTGCTCGGTGACCTGCGCGCAACTCATTCCGGGTTTCAGCAGGCTCATGCCCAGCTCATGTGCCGCGACGTTTGCTTCCCAAATCTTCAAGCTGGCGGGGTCTACGTTTTCAACAAATAACGTCCGCTCAAGCGCTGTGTAATAGGCGCTGATCATTGGGAAAGTGTTCAGGCTCAAGATATCACCCGATTGCAGGGCGCGGCTTGTTACGGGGTTATGTGCGCCGTCAGTGTTGATGCCCGATTGAAACCACACCCACGTATCGCGGTATTCCGCATCCGGGAACCGCTTGGCGATTTCCAGCTCCATCGCATCGCGACCTGCCATTGCCACATCAATCTCACGAGTGCCTGCTTTGATCGCGTCTTTGATGGCGTAGCCGCCCACATCGGCAACTTGCGCGCAGGCGCGGATAAGTTCAATTTCAGCTGCGGATTTATGCATTCGTTGGCGCATCGTGACAGGGGCCATGTCAACTTTTGCTTTGGGCGATAAGAACGCATCCATCAGTTTCGACTGGCTCAACGTCAGGTGATCGGCCTCATACCCGATGGTCTTACCCGCCCCAGTCACAGACAAAATTGCGCGCCAATAGTTGTTTCGCTGCCAGTCGGTGTAGGTAATGTTGTCGCCGCTACTTCTGCGCCAAGGTTGTGCTGCATCGATGCCCGCACTGATCGTGACATCTTCGGTTTGGGTCACGACAATTGCGTAAGGGCGGCCAAACGCACAATAGAGAAACCCCGAGTAGTAGGCCACGTTATGCATTGATGTGAATACGCACGCGTCCACCCCGTTGGCCTGCATATCTGCGCGCAGGCGTTTTAGGCGGTTGGCATATTCAGATGCATCAAAAGGCAGGGATTTTTCACCCTGATGAAAGCGGTAAAATTCTGGACGTTCCATGACAATGGTTCCTTCACAAACGTGCCGGAATGCCAATCAAGGAAGCCGATCTCCCTCAACCGCATCACGGCAAAGAAAATCCCGGCGTTCAGGAAATGGGGATAATGGGCGTGCAATACATGCTGGCGACGCCATCGCCTGCCCACTTAGGAATGATGGCCTGAGTCTGCTTTTGAAAGCAAGTAAATTTCAAATTGGTACAGGAAGTGTTGGGCTAAAGCCGCCGCGCGTTTTGCGCAAGGATTTGACAAGCATCACAACACATTGGCGTATTGTGTCAGCACCCAAAAAGGAAAACACCATGGATACGTTTGATGAAGATTTGTTTCTCAAAGGGCTTGAGCAGCGCAAGGCGACACTTGGTGCAGAGTACGTTGAGAAAAACCTTGCTGCGGCGGATGATTTCACCCGTCCGTTTCAAGAGGCCATGACTGCTTGGTGTTGGGGGTTTGGCTGGGGAGATGATGTCATTGACGCTAAGACGCGTTCCATGATGAACCTGTCGATGATTGGTGCGCTTGGTAAGATGTCTGAATGGGAAACCCATTGTCGCGGTGCGCTCAGGAACGGCGTGAGCCAAGACGAAATTCGCGCTATCATTCACGTCATCGCAATTTACTGCGGTGTACCCCAGGGGCTTGAGTGTTTCCGCGTGGCGCGCAAAGTGTTGAACGAACAGAGCGTTGAGTAATCACGCCTGCTACTCGTGGATGGCTTCAATTGACACATGTGTCGAGGTAGAGCTGACGTGCGGCAGTGACGAGATTTTCTCACCCAAAACGCGGCGGTAGTCGTCTGTGCTGACGGTGCGCACTTTCAACAAATAGTCAAACGCCCCCGCGATCATGTGGCACATCTCAACTTCGGGGATTTTGCGCACCGCTTCGTTGAAGGCACGTAGGGCGGACTCGCGGGTGTCGGCCATCTTCACCTCAACAAAAGCTACGTTGCTGCGGCCCAATTTGCGTTGGTCGATGTTGGCGCGAAACCCCGTAATATAGCCAAGCTGTTGTAATTTCTTGAGTCGGATTTGGCAGGGCGTCTTAGATAGGCCCACGCGCTCAGCGATACTGCTGACGGAAGCACGGCCATCAACAGCCAGCACATCCAATATTGCATAATCTATCCGGTCAATCGAACTATACATGTAATTCTCAATGCTTAATCTGGCTAAAAAAGTCCTAAAAATAGGTTTGATAAAACTACTTTGGATTAATCTATAGTCAATCTGACTTTTACGTTAGTTGTAAGTTGCTCTCAGTCTTTTTGGGAGGGGCGTTTGGCCATGGATTACTCAGCAAAGCGTGCCGCTATTCGCGCACAGCACACCGCAGATGAAGCGCTGCTTATTTCGCAGCTAACTACACAGGCAGCGTTTACGTCCGAATTTCATAACGCTGCGCATCACCGTGCTGTTGGATTGGTCAACGCCATTCGCAACGACAAAAAGCCAAGCCTCATGGAGGTGTTTTTGGCAGAGTACGGGTTGTCCACCGAGGAAGGTGTTTCGCTAATGTGTTTAGCCGAAGCATTGTTGCGGGTGCCAGATGCGACCACCATTGATGCGCTGATCGAAGACAAGATTGCGCCGTCTGAATGGGCAAAGCACTTGGGTAATTCCAGCTCGCCTTTGGTGAACGCGTCTACTTGGGGCCTAATGCTGACGGGCAAAGTACTGACCGATGGGCAGGGCGTTGCGTCCGTTTTGCGCGGTGCGGTGCGCCGTCTGGGGGAGCCGGTCATTCGCAAAGCAGTAGCCTGCGCGATGAAAGAGCTGGGCGCGCAATTCGTACTGGGTCAAACGATTGAAGCGGCCGTCAAACGCGGGCTGGCCCAAACCAAGCGCGGCTACACCTACTCATATGACATGCTGGGCGAGGCCGCGATGACCGCGGATGATGCGCAGGCGTTTTATAATGCATACGCCGATGCGATTGAGCGCCTTGCGGCGTCATGCACGCAGGCAGATATTCGTGACAATCCTGGCATCTCAATTAAGCTTTCTGCCTTGCACCCAAGATACGAGTTTGGCCAAGCCGACCGTGTGATGCGTGAGTTGGTGCCGCTGACCCTTGGCCTTGCGCAGCAAGCGAAGGCTGCGGGGATGGGGCTTAATATTGACGCAGAGGAGGCGGACCGCCTTGATCTGTCACTTGATGTGATTGAGGCCGTGTTATCCGATCCGTCTTTGGCGGGATGGGACGGCTTTGGTGTGGTTGTGCAGGCATACGGCAAACGTGCTGCCGCCACTATTGATTGGCTCTATGCGCTGGCCCAGAAACTTGACCGCAAAATCATGATCCGCTTGGTGAAAGGGGCCTATTGGGACACCGAGATTAAGCGCGCACAAGTCGAAGGGCTGAACGACTATCCTGTCTTCACCAAAAAGCGCGCCACGGATGTGTCGTATCTGTGCTGTGCGCAAAAACTGCTTGGCTACACAGATAGGATTTACCCGCAATTTGCGACGCACAACGCCCATTCTGTTGCTGCTATTCTTGAGATGGGCGCTGAGCGTGATGCGTATGAATTCCAACGGCTCCACGGCATGGGCGAGGCGCTGCATGATGTGGTGGTGCAAAGTGAAAATATCCGCTGCCGCATTTACGCGCCCGTGGGCACCCACGAAGATTTGCTGGCATATCTGGTGCGCCGCCTTTTGGAGAACGGGGCGAATAGCTCGTTTGTAAATCAAATTGTTGATAAGGCGGTTCCTGCCGAGGTGGTCGCCGCCAGCCCGTTTAAAGATGCGTTGGCGAGTGGCGCTGTGTTACCCAAACCGGCGGATATTTATGCGCCCGAACGGCTGAACTCGCGTGGTTGGGATTTGCACAATACCCACGACGTGGATCAGTTAGAGGCTGCGCGTCTGCCGTATCAAAACCACGTTTGGGATTTACGCAGTAAGGGCGGTGAGCAGGTAGATGTATTTGACCCTGCCGCGCCACAGGTTCTGGTGGGCAAACTGACCTACATGACCGAGGCACAAACGCACGAGGCAATCGCACGTGCGGTGTCGTGGAACGTATCAGCAGTGGAGCGTGCGGATGTGTTGCGCAAAGCGGCCAATCTCTATGAGGCGCATTTCGGGGAGTTGTTCGCATTACTTGCCCGCGAGGCAGGCAAAACCGTGATGGACGCAGTGGGCGAATTGCGTGAGGCTGTTGATTTTCTGCGGTACTACGCGGCCCGTAGTGTTGAACTCTCTGCGCCTGCGCGTGGTATCTTTACGTGCATTTCGCCGTGGAATTTCCCGCTGGCGATTTTCACGGGCCAAATTGCGGGGGCGCTTGCCGCTGGTAATGGCGTTTTGGCCAAACCCGCTGAGGCAACAACCTTGATCTCATTACGGGCGACAGAACTTTTGCATGAGGCGGGCGTTCCCGCCGATGTGTTGCAGCTTTTGCCGGGCCGTGGGCATGTGGTTGGAAAAGCCTTGAGCAGTGATGCGCGGATTGATGGTGTTTGCTTTACAGGCTCAACCGTAACCGCGCAGTCGATCAACCGCGCAATGGCTGCCAATGTTGCACCCCACGCGCCACTTATTGCAGAAACAGGTGGGCTGAACGCGATGATTGTCGACAGCACCGCGCTGCCCGAACAGGCGGTGCGGGATATTGTGGCATCTGCTTTTCAGTCTGCGGGGCAACGATGCTCGGCGCTTCGAGTGCTTTATGTCCAACAAGACGTCGCGGATAAAATGCTGACAATGCTCTACGGGGCGATGGATGAGTTGCGTGTGGGCGCGCCGTGGGATTTGGCAACGGATATAGGCCCTGCAATTGATGCGGCTGCTAAAGCCAAGATTGATGCACATATCAAGATAGCGCAGCATGAAGGGCGATTGCTGCATCAGGTTTCAGTGCCAAGCGAAGGTCATTTTGTGGCGCCAAGCGTTATTCGTGTGAACAGCATTTCTGATCTGCGCGAGGAAATCTTTGGCCCTGTCTTGCACGTAGCCACTTTTGCAGCGTCGGATTTGACGCGCGTAATGGCCGACATCAATGCCACGGGTTACGGGCTAACTTTTGGGATGCACAGCCGGATTGATGATCGGATCGCGTTGGCGTCGCGCACCGTGAACGCGGGCAACATCTATATTAACCGCAATCAGATCGGTGCGGTGGTGGGGTCTCAGCCATTTGGGGGCGAGGGGATGTCGGGCACTGGGCCGAAGGCAGGTGGTCCAAATTATGTCGCGCGGTTCACCAAACCCGAGGTCCGCACGATTGCGCATACTGAGCAGCGCAGCGTTGCGACCGATCGGGTTCAGGCTGCAATTGACGCGGCGCAACTGTCAGGTGCGGCTTTGGACAGTCAGGTTTTTCCGGGACCAACGGGTGAATCTAACCGCATGACAACCCACGGGCGCGGAACGGTCTTGTGCCTTGGGCCGGGACCGCAGGCGGCAGCACAGCAAGCTGAGGCAGCAGAGCAAGCGGGGTGTTATCCGGTTATGGCAACGTCAGGCTTGCTGTTAGATGGCGCAATAAGCGGTGAGGTGACAGCAGAAGCACTGAGCACGTTGCAGGGTTTTGCGGCAGTTGTGAGTTTTGCCGCCCCTGAGCAGTTGCGTGAATACCGTGTGGCTTTGGCCGCAAGAGACGGCGCGTTGATCCCATTGTTGAGTGAGGGGGATTTTGCACGCTGGCTTACCCATGAGCGGCACGTTTGCGTTGATACAACGGCTGCGGGCGGCAATGCGCAGCTGCTTAATGCAGGCAGCTAAGCTTGGATCAAAACGCAGGCGCCGCTGTTACAGTGTGAAGCGGTGCCTGCGGTGTTTTGTACGGGCTAGGCCCACTTATAATTGAAGCTAACGCTGATCCGGTCTTCTTCGGACATGTTCATGGGCACTTCGTGGCGCAGCCAGCTTTCCCACAGCAAAACATCTCCGACGGCAGGTTTGGCGTACACGAATGTCTTTAGCTCTTCCCGTGCGTCTGCGGTGCGAGGTGGTGCCGCCATCATCATCTGTGAACGCGGATCTTCAAGTTTCAGCGCCGAGGTGTCTTCGGGCATGGCTACATAGGTGGTTCCAGAAATAACTGAATGGGGGTGAATGTGGGATGTGTGGATGCCGCTTTCTGGCAGGATGTTGATCCAGATGTCTTCCAGCACCAATTCACGGTCACCCAAGTCAAAACACAGGTCCTTCGCAAATTCAGCTACGTGTTTATCGAGCGCGTCCACCACATCCTTGAAGATTGGAAAGCGCCACGGCAAATCCGTAAGGGACGCATAGCTGGTGTAGCCTGCATAGCCGTTTTGCTCGCACCACTCTTGGCCAGCCTCATCATCTTCTGCGATGACATAGCAGGATTGCTCCAGCTCGGTTGGGTCAATTTTGCCGTGCTGTGACAGAGCGGCTGAATAAAGGCGGGTTGCGAAGAGCGATTTAATCTGTGTCATAGCGCAGTCGATACCCGATCCCCTTGCGTCAAGCCAGTGTCATTGACCGTCCCGACGATGATGCGGGGTGGTTCTTCCCTTTTGGTCCATACTGCGGGCGATAAAAACAAAGGGGTTGCGTGGTTTCACTATCCCCCCTATACGGCCAGCTTCTACACCCACTCCACCAGAATCGGGGTGACCCTCGGGGGCCCGCTGGTGATGTTGAAAAAGGAATAGTCCAATGGACGCTAAAGAACTCCGCGACAAGTCGCCGGATCAGCTTCGCGAAGACCTCGCATCGCTCAAAAAAGAAAGCTTTAACTTGCGTTTTCAGCAGGCGACTGGCCAACTTGAAAACACAGCACGTATGCGCCAAGTCCGTCGTGACGCGGCACGTGTAAAAACAATTCTGAACGAAAAAGCAGCATCTGCTGCAGCGGAGGCTTAACCTATGCCCAAGCGTATCCTGCAAGGTGTTGTCACAAGCAACCAAAACGAGCAAACCGTCACTGTATCGGTTGAGCGTCGCTTCACACACCCCGTTCTGAAAAAGACCATCCGTAAGTCCAAGAAGTACCGGGCGCACGATGAGAAGAATTCTTTTAATGTTGGTGACCTCGTTCGTATCATCGAATGTGCGCCGCGTTCTAAGACAAAGCGTTGGGAAGTTCTGACAGACTAAGTCAGGCTTCACAGCTTAATCGAAACCCTGGGGATAGGGCACGCATCGCCCCCCAAAGGTCGGGAGAAACCAAATGATCCAGATGCAGACCAACCTGGATGTTGCTGACAACAGCGGCGCTCGCCGTGTTCAGTGCATTAAGGTGTTGGGTGGCTCTAAGCGTAAGTACGCTTCCGTAGGTGACATCATTGTCGTCTCGGTTAAAGAAGCCATCCCACGTGGCCGTGTGAAAAAAGGCGACGTCCGTAAGGCCGTAGTTGTTCGCACCGCTAAAGAAGTTCGTCGCGAAGACGGCACAGCAATTCGCTTTGACCGTAACGCAGCAGTTATCCTGAACACCAACGGTGAGCCAATCGGCACACGTATTTTCGGGCCAGTTGTTCGCGAATTGCGCGCCAAAAACTTCATGAAAATCATCTCGCTCGCGCCGGAGGTGCTGTGATATGGCTGCTAAGTTGAAAAAAGGTGACACTGTCATCGTGATCGCTGGCAAAGACAAAGGCAAAACAGGCACAATTCAGTCTGTTGACCCGTCCGCTGGCAAGGCTGTTGTAGAGGGCGTTAACATCGCCATCCGCCACACACGCCAATCGCAGACAAGCCAAGGTGGCCGCATTCCAAAAGCAATGCCCATTGAGCTGTCGAACCTCGCGTTTGCCGACAAGAACGGCAAAGCAACACGCGTCGGCTTCAAAATGGAAGGCGACAAGAAAGTTCGCTTCGCCAAAACCACGGGAGACGTGATTGATGCTTGATACAGCAAACTACACCCCCCGTCTGAAGTCTCTTTACAACGACACCATTCGTGCGTCGATGAAAGAAGAGTTCGGCTACAAGAACGACATGCAGATCCCGCGTTTGGACAAAATTGTTCTGAACATCGGTGCGGGCGCTGAGAGCGTAAAAGACAGCAAGAAAGTGAAAGCGGCTCAGGAAGATCTGACTGCAATCGCTGGTCAAAAAGCTGTTGTTACAATGGCCAAGAAATCAATCGCGGGCTTCCGGGTTCGTGAAGATATGCCTCTTGGTACCAAAGTAACATTGCGCGGCGAGCGTATGTACGAATTCCTTGATCGCTTTATCACCATCGCAATGCCTCGTATCCGCGACTTCCGCGGCATCTCGGGTAAGTCATTCGATGGCCGTGGCAACTACGCCATGGGTATGAAAGAGCACATCGTGTTCCCTGAAATCGACTTTGATAAAGTCGACGAAGTCTGGGGCATGGACATCATCATCTGCACTACCGCGCCAACGGATGCGGAAGCCAAGGCATTGTTGAAAGCTTTCAACATGCCCTTCAATTCGTAAGCGCGGAGAGGACTGAGATATGGCTAAAAAATCTATGATCGAACGCGAGAAAAAGCGTCAGCGCCTGGTGGAGAAATTTGCCGCTAAGCGTGTTGAGCTTAAGTCAATCGCGCGTGACGAAAGCAAGCCCATGGAAGAGCGGTTCAAAGCACAGCTTGAGCTGGCAAAATTGCCCCGCAACTCTTCGGCTACACGCCTTCACAACCGTTGCCAACTTACAGGCCGTCCCCACGCTTACTACCGTAAGCTTAAGGTCAGCCGTATTGCTCTTCGTGAGCTTGGCAGCCAGGGTCAAATCCCTGGTATGGTCAAGTCAAGCTGGTAAGGGAGGTTTAACAAATGAACGATCCTATCGGTGATATGTTGACACGCATCCGCAATGGTCAGATGCGCGGCAAATCCACGGTTGAAACCCCTGCGTCCAAGCTCCGTGCTTGGGTTCTGGATGTACTTGCCGACGAAGGCTACATCCGCGGTTATGAAGGCAAGACTGGCATTGATGGCCACCCTGCTTTCGAAATCAGCCTGAAATACTACGAAGGCACTCCTGTCATTCGCGAAGTGAAGCGGGTTTCTACACCTGGCCGCCGCGTTTACATGGGCGCTAATGATATCCCCACCGTCCGTCAGGGCTTGGGTGTGTCGATTGTCAGCACGTCTCGCGGCGTGATGTCGGATGCAAACGCACGCGCAGCCAACGTCGGCGGCGAAGTGCTCTGCACAGTCTTCTAAGGAGGAACAGATGTCTCGTATTGGTAAAAAACCAGTTGCTCTGCCCTCCGGTGTAGAAGCGAAAATCGACGGTCAGACTGTTGAAGTGAAAGGCCCCAAGGGTGTCCGTTCCTTCACCGCGACTGACGATGTCACACTCGCCGTCGAAGATGGTGCTTTGTCTGTGACGCCACGCGGTAAGTCCAAGCGTGCACGTCAACAGTGGGGCATGACCCGCACAATGGTTGCCAACCTGGTGACTGGTGTGACTGACGGCTTCAAAAAAGAGCTTGAGATCAACGGTGTTGGTTATCGTGCTGCCATGGAAGGCAAGAACATCAAACTGTCATTGGGTCTGTCCCATGACGTTGTGTTCCAAGTTCCAGATGGCGTTACAGTAACTGCCCCGAAGAACACACAGCTCATTGTGGAAGGTATCGACGAACAACAGGTCGGTCAGGTTGCGGCAAACATCCGCGCTTGGCGTAAACCCGAGCCCTATAAAGGCAAGGGGATCAAGTATGTCGACGAATATATCTTCCGCAAAGAAGGTAAGAAGAAGTAAGGAACCGCAGCTATGGCTAACAGTAAAAGAACTCTGTTCCTTAAGCGCCGCCTGCGCGTTCGGAACAAACTTCGCAAGGTGAATGCAGGACGTATGCGTTTGTCCGTTCACCGTTCAAACAAAAACATCAGCGTACAGCTGATCGACGATGTAGCTGGTAAAACAGTTGCCTCAGCTTCCTCTATGGAGAAAGACTTGGGTGTCGTAGGTCAGAACAACATCGCAGCAGCAACGAAAGTTGGCGCAGTGATCGCGGAACGTGCGAAAAAAGCCGGTGTCGAAGAAGCATACTTCGATCGTGGCGGTTTCCTCTTTCACGGGAAAGTAAAGGCTTTGGCCGATGCTGCTCGTGAAGGTGGTCTGAAGATCTAAGGAGACGGAAAATGGCAGAACGTGAAAACCGTCGGGGTAAAGGTCGCGATCGCGAAGAGACCCCTGAATTCGCCGACCGTCTGGTGGCGATCAACCGTGTGTCGAAAACTGTAAAGGGTGGTAAGCGTTTTGGCTTTGCCGCACTCGTAGTTGTCGGCGATCAGAAAGGCCGTGTTGGCTTCGGTAAAGGTAAAGCGAAAGAGGTCCCTGAGGCCATTCGCAAAGCCACCGAGCAAGCAAAGCGTCAGATGATCCGTGTGCCTCTTCGCGAAGGCCGCACATTGCACCACGATATGGCTGGCCGTCACGGCGCAGGCAAAGTTGTAATGCGTACCGCCCCAACGGGTACTGGTATCATTGCTGGTGGTCCAATGCGTGCTGTGTTCGAGATGTTGGGTGTTCAGGACGTGGTTGCTAAGTCAATCGGTTCACAGAACCCTTACAACATGATCCGCGCTACGTTGGATGGCCTCACCAAGGAAAGCAGCCCTCGTCAGGTGGCACAGCGCCGTGGTAAGAAAGTGGCTGACATCCTGCCCAAAACTGACGCTCCAGCGCCTGCCGCTGAAGCCGAAGCTTAAGGAGACTGACCAATGGCTAAAACCATCGTTGTTAAGCAAATCGGTTCACCCATCCGCCGCCCTGAAAAGCAGCGCAAGACTTTGATCGGTCTGGGCTTGAACAAAATGCACAAAACCCGTGAGCTAGAAGACACACCATCCGTTCGTGGCATGGTTAACTCTATCTCTCACATGGTTGAGATCATCGAAGAAAAAGGCTGAGCTTCGGCTTAGTTGACAGATTTGCGCCTCGCATTCGTGCGGGGCGCTTTTCGTTTGGCGTAATTGATGCGTGCAGCACCTTGATCCAAAGGTGTTGCGGGTCTATATGCCGCCAGTGGGCATCCATTGGACGTCCCGAATCATTTTAACGCCGTGTCCCTCCCGTTCGCTTCGGGGAGACCGTCCGGCAAAGGAGAAGCGATATGAAACTCAACGAACTACACGACAATCCCGGTGCAACCAAAAAACGCAAGCGCGTTGGTCGTGGTCCGGGTTCCGGCACTGGTAAGACTGGTGGCCGTGGTATCAAAGGTCAAAAGTCCCGTTCAGGTGTTGCGATCAAAGGTTTTGAAGGCGGGCAGATGCCCCTCTACCAACGCCTTCCAAAGCGTGGCTTCAACAAGCCGAACCGCAAGAAATTTGCAGTCATCAACCTTGGTTTGATCCAGAAGTTCATCGACGCAGGTGTTCTGGAAGCTGGCAAAATCACCGAAGATACACTGGTATCTACAGGTGTTGTGCGCCGCAAGCTTGACGGTATCCGCATTCTCGCCAAAGGCGAAGTAACAGCGAAAATTACTGCTGAAGTAACTGGCGCATCAGCTGGCGCGATCGCCGCTGTTGAGAAAGCCGGCGGTAAATTGACCGTTACTGGCCCAGCAAAAGAAGCGGCCGCTGAATAAGAGGTTGTTAGGGGCGCTTACGCCCCTTACATAACGCTTTAAGTTTTCCAAGCGCCGCCAACGGGAAGCCGTCTGGCGGCGCATTTGATTAAAAGAGACGATTGATATGGCATCAGCTGCGGAACAAATGGCCTCCAACATGTCGTGGGGGGCTTTCGGCAAAGCGACCGAATTGCGCCAGCGCATTTTATTTACGATTGGTTTGTTAATCGTCTATCGGATCGGGACCTATATTCCTGTACCGGGCATCGATGCAGACAGTCTGCGTACGTTTATGGATCAAGCGGCCAGCGGTATTGCGGGCGTCTTGGGCATGTTTACGGGTGGTGCGCTGTCGCGGATGGGCATCTTTGCCCTCGGCATCATGCCTTACATCTCAGCCTCGATTATCATTCAGCTTTTGACAGCGATGGTTCCCTATTTCGAGCAGCTGAAAAAAGAAGGCGAGCCTGGCCGTAAGAAAATCAACCAGTTCACGCGTTACGGCACAGTGGTGCTGGCGACGTTCCAAGCGTACGGGTTGGCTGTCTCGCTTGAGGCTGGCGATCTTGTGACTGATCCCGGTTGGTTCTTCCGCATTTCGTGTGTTGTGACCCTTGTGGGTGGCACGATGTTCCTGATGTGGCTTGGTGAGCAGATTACAGCACGCGGCATCGGTAATGGGATATCTCTGATTATCTTCGTTGGTATTATTGCAGAATTGCCGTTGGCCTTTGCTCAGTTCTTTAGCCAAGGCCGTTCTGGTGCACTGAACTCTGCTACGATCGTTGGTGTTCTCTTTATGATTGGGGCGACGCTTACATTTGTCGTCTTCATGGAGCGCGCTTTACGGAAAATCACCATCCAGTATCCGCGCCGCCAAGTCGGTATGAAGGTGTATGATGGCGGTTCAAGCCATTTGCCCGTCAAAGTGAACCCGGCTGGCGTTATCCCGGCGATTTTTGCATCGTCTCTGTTACTGTTGCCAACCACCCTCGCAACATTTAGCGGGAATCAAACAAGTCCGTTCATGTCGACTGTTCTTGCCTATTTCGGACCGGGTCAGCCACTTTACCTCGTATTCTTTGCGGCAATGATCATTTTCTTCACGTTCTTTTACACTTTCAACGTCGCCTTTAAGACCGAAGAAGTTGCGGACAACCTGAAGAACCAGAACGGTTTTGTTCCCGGCATTCGCCCTGGTAAGAAAACAGCTGAGTATCTTGATTATGTCGTAACGCGTCTATTGGTGCTTGGTGCTGGCTATCTTGCGCTGGTGTGTTTGCTGCCTGAGATGATCCGCTCGAACTTACAAATTACGGCGTATTTTGGTGGTACATCTATTTTGATTATCGTCAGCGTTGGTATGGATACGGTTCAACAAATCCAGTCGCATTTGCTCGCTCACCAGTACGAGGGCTTGATTGAAAAGTCCCAGCTAAGTGGCAAAGGCAAGGGCCGCCGGAAGAAACGCAGCCCAGTTCGCCGTTAAGATTTGATAAATTACTAAGCGCCTCTGCAAATTTGTAGGGGCGTTTTGGTATCCAATAGTATACAAGCTCGGTGAATCGCCAAGAAAGACCTAAAAATATGACGAACATCATTCTCCTCGGACCTCCTGGTGCTGGCAAAGGCACCCAAGCACGCAAGCTCGTTGAGCAGCGCGATATGATCCAGCTCTCAACCGGTGACATGCTTCGCGAAGCAAAGACATCCGGAACCGAGATGGGCAAAAAAGTCGCGGCAGTGATGGATGCGGGCAACTTGGTGACCGATGAGATCGTTATTGGTTTGATCGAAGAAAAGCTGACCGGTGATGCAAAGGGCGGTTTCATCTTTGATGGCTTCCCGCGCACGTTGCCTCAGGCGGATGCGCTGGCAAAGCTGATGGACAAGATCGGGGCATCTCTTGATGCAGTGATTGAAATGCGTGTTGATGACGAGGCTCTCGTTGCGCGGATTACGGCCCGCTCAACCTGTGGTGACTGTGGTGAGGTCTATAATGATGCGACCAAGCCGCAGCCTGCGGATGGTAAGTGCTCGAACTGCGGCACCAGCAATTTCCAGCGGCGCGCAGATGACAACGAAGATAGCCTGAAGACGCGCCTGATGGCTTACTATAAACAGACCAGCCCACTGATTGGTTATTATTACGCCAAGGAACAGCTGTCTTCGGTGAACGGTCTTGGCGAAATCGGTGACGTTGCTGGCGAAATCAACGCTATTCTGGATTGATTGAACAACCTCGTATTGACGCTTGAGCCAAAAGGCCCTAGCTAGCCCCATCTGCCCCGCTCATCTGAGTCGGGGTAGTTGCGCTTTTTGAGTGCTAAATACCTCGATATGACAAAGGACTTTCCGTCCGATGTTGTGAAAAAAGGGTCTGGAACTACGGATCCGCAACTGAAAAAGGAAGAGAACATTGGCTCGTATTGCCGGCGTTAACGTCCCGACGAATAAGCGCGTCGTGATTGCCCTCACTTATGTTACTGGCATTGGGAACACCTCTGCTTATGCGATTTGCGAAGCGTTGGGGATCGACCTCACGCGCCGCGTGAACGAACTTTCCGATGCGGAAATTTTGTCACTGCGTGAGCACATTGACGAAAACTACACCGTTGAAGGCGACCTGCGTCGTGAAACAACGATGAACATCAAGCGTCTGATGGACCTTGGTTGCTACCGTGGCCTACGTCACCGTCGTAACCTGCCTGTCCGTGGTCAGCGCACACACACTAACGCTCGTACTCGCAAAGGTCCTGCAAAGGCCATTGCTGGTAAGAAGAAATAAGGGGGACTGATCCATGGCTCGTGATAAGACCCGCACTAAGAAAAAA
>Ga0209652_1001017_pt1 | contig 23085 bp, 20 predicted proteins | sample SaaInl74LU_5_DNA_FD_184641 | JGI IMG/M metagenome (GOLD analysis project Ga0209652, IMG submission 184641) | Marine microbial communities from expanding oxygen minimum zones in the Saanich Inlet - ESP_74LU_5_DNA (SPAdes) (version 2) | ecosystem: Environmental > Aquatic > Marine > Intertidal zone... | reverse complement strand
GCCTTTTGCATTTTGAGATCAAACTCGGTTTGATCGGGGAAGCGGTGCAGAAGATTTGTCATCCACCACGAGAAACGCTCGGCCTTCCAGACACGGGCGAGGGCCTTTTCGCTGTAGGTATCCAGTCCTGCGCTGTTGTTCTCAAGGTAGTGTTGTTTGAGGCCTTCAAAGAGATAGTGAATATCGCTTGCGGCAGTGTTGAGCCCTTTGGCCCCTGTGGGCGGGACAATATGGGCCGCGTCACCACAGAGAAAGAGGCGGCCCCAGCGCATTGGCTCCGTCACAAAGCTGCGCAAGGGGGCGATGGACTTTTCGATGCTTGGGCCTGTGACAAGCTTTTCGGCGTGTTGGGCTGGTATGCGGCGCTTCAGCTCTTGCCAGAAGGCCTCGTCTGTCCAGTCTTCGGGTTTGTCCGAGAGGGAGCACTGGATGTAATAGCGGCTGAGCTTGGCGTTGCGCATGGAGCAGAGGGCAAAACCACGCTCGGAGGCGGCATAGATCAGCTCGTCGTTGACGGGGGGGGTCTCTGAGAGGATGCCGAGCCAGCCGAAGGGGTAAACCTTTTCGTATTCACGGCGCACGGACAACGGGATTGTTTGGCGTGAGACACCGTGAAAGCCATCGCAGCCGGCGATAAAGTCGCAATCGATGCGGTGGGTCTCTCCGCAGACATTATAAGTAACGTAGGCTTTGTCTGTGTCGGCGCAGTGGATTTCGACCTGTTCGACATTGAAGAGGGTCTGCAAGCCAGCGGCTTCGCGGGCGTCATATAGATCACGGGTGACTTCTGTTTGGCCGTAGACGACGACAGATGTATCGGTGTGTTCTTTGAAATTGATGGTGAACTCTTCGTCCCCATAGGAGATGATCGTGCCCTCATGCACAAAGCCCTCCGCCTCAAGCCGTGCGCCAACGCCTGCTTTGTGCATCAGGCTGATCGTGCCAGTCTCAAGGATGCCCGCGCGGATGCGACTTAGGACATAGTCACGCGTTTTGCGCTCCAGTACCACGGCGTCAATGCCTTGGGTGTGAAGGAGTTGTCCGAGGAGGAGGCCAGAGGGGCCACCGCCGATGATGACGACTTGGGTACGCATGGTTTGCCTTTCTAGAACGTTTGTGAATTTTAATGGTCAAATTTGATATGTAAAATGAATTAGATGGCGATATAGTTTCCAAAAAAGGAAAGTTATGGACCGCCGTATCAAGCTTCGTCATATCGAGGCCTTTGCCGAGATAGCCCGCCACAAAAGTCTCAAGGGGGCGGGTGAGGCGCTTGGACTGACACAGCCTGCGATCTCCAAAATTCTCAAAGAGCTTGAGGATATTCTTGGTGCAAGCCTTATGAGCCGTGGGCGTGGTGGCGTAGAGCTGAGTGCTGAAGGGGCCGTTTTTCTGAAAGGTGCTGAGGCAAGCCTGTCGGCACTCAGGCAAGGCTTTGACGGTGTGACGCGGCTTAAGGCAGGCGGCGCGGGGGCTCTTTCTGTGGGTGCGATGCCGAGCGTTGCGGCGCGGGTTTTGCCCTTGGCGAGCTTGAAGTTTCGAGAGAAGGAACCTGAGACAGTCCTGAAGGTGGAGGATGGACCGCACAGCTTTTTGATGGAGCGGTTGCGCGCCGGGGCGCTTGATCTGGTTGTTGGTCGGATGGGCCCACCCGCGACGATGACAGGGATCAGCTTTACGCAGCTTTATAGCGAGCAGGTGGCTTTCGTTGTGCGTACGGGGCATCCGCTGTGTGGCGAGCGGCGGCTTGCGGCGCTGCGCGACCAGTTTGTGATCTATCCGACAGAGCGCGCGGCGATCAGGCCTTTGGTGGATAGGCTCTTCATTGCCGAGGGGGTGGCCGAGTTGCCGCATCGGATCGAGAGTGTTTCGGGCGACTATGGCCGCGGGCTGACGCGGGCGAGCGAGGCGGTCTGGATCATTTCCCAAAGTGTTGTCGCAGGCGATATCGCAAGCGGACTCTTGGAGCAGCTTCCCATTGAAACAGGGATTACCGCGGGACCAGTGGGTGTTATGACGCGGGCGGAGGAGGACGTCTCGCCATCAGCACAGCTCTTTCGGGCGGGCTTGAGCGAGGCGGTTTCAGAGCTGAGGCTGAGAGCCTGAACGCAAAACGGCCCCGCGAGAGGCGGAGCCGTTTGTGATAGAGTGGAGGCCTTAGAGGCTGGCTGTGAGAGCCGCAACGATGGCATCACCCATCTCGGAGGTGCTGATCGCGCTGACACCTTCTTCTCCGAGAAGATCTGCTGTGCGCAAACCATCGGCGAGAACTTTTTCGACAGCTTTTTCCAGACGATCGGCCTCAGCGCCCTGATCAAAGCTGTAGCGCAGGGCCATAGCGAAGCTGAGCACACAGGCGATCGGGTTGGCTTTGCCTTGGCCCGCGATATCTGGGGCGGAGCCGTGTACTGGCTCATAGAGCGCCTTGGGGCGGCCATTGGCCATTGGCACGCCGAGCGAGGCAGAGGGCAGCATGCCCAAGCTACCTGTAAGCATCGCCGCCATGTCAGACAAGAGATCCCCGAAGAGGTTGTCTGTCACGATCACGTCAAACTGCTTGGGCCAGCGGCAGAGCTGCATCGCGCCTGCGTCGGCATACATATGAGAAAGCTCAACGTCGGCGTATTCGGCTTGGTGAACTTCTGTCACAACATCGCGCCAGAGAATGCCTGATTCCATGACGTTGGCTTTTTCCATTGAGCAAACTTTGTTGCCACGCTTGCGCGCGAGTTCAAAGGCGGAGCGCGCCACGCGGGCGATTTCGCTTTCAGTGTAGCGCTGCGTGTTGATGCCCACACGCTCGTTGCCTTCTTCATAGATACCGCGCGGCTCGCCGAAGTAGACGCCTGAGGTGAGCTCGCGCACGATCATGATATCTAGGCCCGCGACCACATCTTTCTTGAGCGAGGAAAAATCGGCCAGCGCGTCAAAGCACTGCGCGGGGCGCAGGTTTGAGAAGAGGTCCATCTCTTTGCGCAGGCGCAGAAGGCCGCGCTCCGGCTTTACGGAGAAGTCGAGCACATCATACTTGGGTCCACCAACGGCGCCGAGGAGAACGGCGTCAACCTCTTGGGCCTTTGCCATCGTGTCGTCATGCAGGGGCGTTCCGTGCGCGTCATAGGCCGCGCCGCCGACGAGGTCTTCGCTGACGTCAAAGGCGAGGCCGCGGTTTGCGCCATACCAGTCGATGATCTTGCGGACTTCGGCCATAACTTCGGGGCCGATGCCGTCACCGGGAAGAATAAGAAGCGAAGGGTTGCTCATAATGTGGTTCCTCGTTTGAAAAGCTTGGCTCTGAGCTAGCGGCTGGCGAGGGGAGGGTCAAGAAACATAAGGTGCAAGGCCAGCTTCGAGTGCGTCCCAGACGCTTTCCGGGGCAAGTTACAGGCGCTTTTCCAGAGTTTGAGGCCACGCCCCTGCAAGATGTTCTAGGGCAGTCTGATATCGGTCCAGACGAGGCGGTGACGGCTGGCGGCAAGGGCGAGCGCGTGGTCTGAGGAAGGGAGCGCTGGCCAGAAGACGCCGGCATCGGTGACGGTGACATCAGCGGAGGGCAGCAGGAAATCGACCCGCATGTTACCAGGGCCGAATGTGTCGGCGGTGGGCTCTGCCCAATCTGCCGTATCAAGCGCGGGATCGCCGAGATGATCGGGGGTGGTGGCGGCGGCTGCGCCTTTGCTTTTTGGGAGTGGGTCTTGCAGCTTGGGATGCGCGAGCAGGGCTTGCATCACCTCGCGCCGCCCTGCGCCATCTGCGGGGTCTAGATTGGCTCCGAAGGCAAGGACGAAGGGGCCAGCAGGGGGCGTGCCGAGGCGGCCTTCGATGTGGTGAAGCCAGAGGGCATTTTCGTCGTGGTTGCGCTTGCCGTTCCGGTCTTCTGCGCCGTCAAAGACGGGTGGTGTGGCTTGGCTGATCAGCAAGGTGAGCGGGCCGCTGGGCAGGGTGACGGGCAGGGACCAGTGCGCTGTTGTCGAGAGGCGTTGGACGGCAAGAGCCGCATCAGAGGGGAAAGGGGCGCCGCTTGCGTGAGTGGGCAGGAGCGCCTCGGGGAAATCGCGCCAGAGGAGGGCGGAGAAATCCTGAAGGTGCGGCTCGTCAATCGGGAAGCGGGACAGGACGGCGAGGCCGCCTTGGCCCGCAAAGTAGCCAAAGCCTTGTGAATCGCGGGGGCCACCGAGGCGGCCATCCCCATCCATATCAAGGCCCGTGGCCCAGCCCGTATTGGGACGGCGGGCGAAAGCGTAGGGATAGGGCGCGGCTGTTTCGGCGAGCAGATCAGCGAAGGCACGCAGGGCGGAAAGCTCTGCGTCATAGTCAAAATCTGCGAGAACGAGGATGTCGGGATCTGTGCGTGCGATCACGTCTCTGGCGGCAAGGGCCTGCGCGTCTCTGCGCGAGATGTCGCGTAAGAGGAGGCCAGGGCCTTTGCGCGAGAGGCCCGCGCTATAAAAGGCGATGCGCAGGTCTTTTGCCCAAAGCGGGGAGGCGACTGGGACGAGGAGCAGGAGTGCGAAAACGATCAGGCAGAGGCGGTTTGCAATCCGCTTTTTTCGGCTTCTGAGTAGGCACGATTGCGCTTTTCCTCGATCAGCTCGGCGATCCGACCCATGGCGATACCACGCATGATCATGCTTGCAGGAAGAAAGGCCCATGCTGTCATCGTCCAGATCAAGGTTTGCGGATTCTGCATCGAGATCGGATCAATGAAGCTTGATGCAGCTTTCACAATGGCTGGGATCAAGAATGGCAGCAAAATTCCTAACACAATGTTAAGACCTGCGTCGCGTTTGAGGCGGTGGACCACATCGCCGCCTGCTGTCGGGTCAAACAGGGGCAGGTTGATCCAGACGTTAAAGGCGCGGTTGCGTGTCGGCCAGCCGAGGAGGCGGACCATTGTGACAAATACGAAAAGGGCAACCAGCGACACCATATAGGCGATACCCGCTGAGGTGCGAACAGAGCCGATCAGCTCGGCCGAGGCATATTCAGGCATCATCAGGACGACAAGGCGAACAGGCGAGAAGGGAAAATCAAGCGCTGTTCCCCAAGCCGTGCCAAGCTGCGTCAGCGTGTTGGCCATCGGATTGGAGCCTGTGGGACTGGCGAGAATGACAGAGAGCAGTGTCACAATCACGAACAATGCCAAGAAGCGCAGCCTGTTGAAGGGAGAGGCGTAGCGAAATTCGATGATTGAGGGATATTGGCTGTAGTACTCGATGAAGACCATCAAAAACGCCAGAAGCGCCACCAAGACCGTGATCTGGCTGGTGTCAGTGCTGACATTTGGAAGCAAGAGTGATGGCATAGCCACCAGAAAAGCCATTAATATAGCGCGCAAAGCTGCGCCAGTTACACGAGTAAACACTGCCCAATCCTTCCAACTTGGTCGGTCACGATACGATGCCGTGTCCTTGTTCCAACTTGAACCCGCTCTTTATGGCGGTATGCCTCAATCTTGCCCAATTTTTGCCTTCTTTCGATTCACAGCTCAAGTCATGCGTTGATAAGAGCTTGGAAATGGGGCGCTTTAAGGGAGCAAGTGGTGCGAGATTGCATCAATTGTGGATCGTAAATGTGGCGTTTCAAAACAATTTTACTACATTTTGTACGATCGGGCAGTTTTGCCCATAGGGACAGATTTGGGAAGTTTTAATCAAAGTGTTCAATGCGCGGCCACGAGAGCTGTCTTGCAGCCGCGCTTGATATTTTAGAGCCGGCTCAAACCCAAGGGCGCGACTGACTCGCTGCGGCTTCGAATGTGTCGATCGCGGCGGCCTTTTCCATGGTCAGGGCAATGTCATCCAGACCTTCGAGCAGGCAGTGCTTTTTGAAGGCATCGACTTCAAAGGCGAAAACGTCACCATCTGAAGTCGTCACCGTCTGAGCTTCGAGATCAACATCCATGCGAGCGTTGGCGCCCTTTTCAGCGTCTTTCATCAAGACATCGACAGCCTCTTGCGGCAAGACAATCGGCAGGATGCCGTTCTTGAAGCAGTTGTTGTAGAAGATGTCGGCGAAGCTTGTTGAAATGACCGCCTTGATGCCAAAATCGGCGATGGCCCAAGGCGCGTGTTCGCGCGAGGAACCACAGCCGAAGTTGTCACCGGCCACGAGGATTTGCGCTTCGCGGTAGGCGGGCTGGTTGAGCACGAAGTCGGCTACTTCTGTGCCGTCGCGGTTGTAGCGCATTTCGTCAAAGAGATTTTTGCCAAAGCCTGTGCGGGCAATCGACTTTAGAAACACCTTGGGGATGATCATATCAGTGTCGATATTCACGAGGGGCATCGGCGCGGCGATACCTGAGAGTTTTTCGAACTTGTCCATTAGATCATATCCCGAATGTCTGTGAGGTGGCCTGTGATGGCAGCGGCGGCGGCCATGGCGGGCGACACAAGGTGTGTGCGGCCCTTGTAGCCTTGGCGGCCTTCGAAGTTGCGGTTTGAGGTGGCTGCGCAGCGCTCGCCTTCCGAGAGCTGGTCAGGGTTCATCGCGAGGCACATGGAGCATCCCGCGAGGCGCCATTCAAAGCCCGCCTCTTTGAAGATATCAGCCAAGCCTTCTTCTTCGGCCTGCGCGCGCACAAGGCCCGAGCCTGGAACGATCATGGCGCGCATGCCGTCCTTGATTTTCTTGCCTTTCAGGATTGCGGCCGCAGCGCGCAAATCTTCGATGCGCCCGTTTGTGCAAGAGCCGATGAAGACTGTGTCGATCTGAATGTCTGTGAGCTTCTGGCCCGCAGTAAGACCCATATACTCAAGCGCGCGCTTGGCCGCGTCGACCTTGCCGCCTTTGAAGCTCTCGGGGTGAGGCACAACACCTGTAATTGGCAGAACGTCTTCGGGCGATGTGCCCCAAGTGACAACGGGTTGGATGTCTTCGCCTTTGAGGGTCACGACTTTGTCAAACACGGCGTCTTCGTCTGTGTAGAGCGTTTTCCACCAGTTGAGGGCGGCTTCCCACTGTGCGCCTTTGGGAGCGTGAGGGCGGCCTTTGACATAGGCGTATGTTGTTTCGTCAGGCGCGATAAGGCCTGCGCGTGCGCCGCCTTCGATGGCCATGTTGCAAACAGTCATGCGGCCTTCCATCGAAAGATCGCGGATCGCTTCGCCGCAATATTCGATGACATAGCCTGTGCCGCCAGCTGTGCCTGTCTCGCCGATGACGGCGAGGGTGATGTCTTTTGCGGTCACACCGGGCATAAGTTTGCCAGTGATCTCGACTTTCATGTTCTTGGATTTTTTCTGGATCAGCGTTTGGGTGGCGAGCACGTGCTCGACCTCTGATGTGCCGATGCCGTGGGCGAGCGCCCCAAAGGCGCCGTGAGTCGCTGTGTGGCTGTCACCGCAGACGACTGTCATGCCTGGAAGCGTCCAACCTTGCTCAGGGCCAACGATGTGAACGATGCCTTGGCGAACGTCGGAAACGGGATAATAGTGCACGCCAAATTCGCGGGCGTTCTTGTCCAGCGCATCGACCTGGATGCGGCTCTCTTCGTTTTCGATGCCTTTGGCGCGGTCAAGCGTTGTGGGGACGTTGTGATCGGGCACAGCGATTGTTTTTTCTGGTGCGCGAACCTTGCGGCCCGTCATGCGCAGGCCTTCAAACGCCTGTGGCGATGTCACTTCGTGGACAAGGTGACGATCAATGTAGAGAAGGCAGGTGCCATCGTCGGCTTCATGGGCGACGTGGGCATCCCAGATTTTATCATAGAGTGTTTTGGGGGACATGTGTCCTCTCCCGTATAAAGAATGTTGAATGGTGGCGGTCGAAAAGACAGGCGAGGCGGCTTAGAGGCACGCCGCGACGAGGCGTTCTTCGGAGAAGAAGCGTTCGCGCAGGCGAGCGCGGTCGTCGATGTCAAATATCTGTGTCATGGCCAAACAGATACAGCTTGGGCGGCTTGCCTGCAAGAGTTTGATGGCTTGGTCTTGTCCGCTTGGCCTGCACATGTAACTCTGAAAAGAAAAGAGACCGCATGGAAAACGAAACGACATTGGCCACAAACCCAAATCTGCCAGCGGCCAGCACGCCCGCCACATCCGCGCCAGAGCAGGCCTCGGGAGCTGTTGTGAATGAAGCGCAAGAGATTGCCTTGTCATTGGCGGACAAGGCGCAGGGCTTTTTAGAAGGCTTGTTGCGGCCTTGGAATGCCTATCAGATCGTTATTGCGCTCGGGCTTTTCATTGTCGCGCATCTTTTGGCTAAGCTCTTGCGGCCGCGCTACCGCGAATGGATGCGCTCACGGGAAAACTGGCCCAAGTGGCGTTTGCGGTTCATGTTGCTTGTCGAAAGGCGTTTGCGGCTGATCTGTTTTGTTTTGCTGATCTTCCCGACGGTTTGGCTGATGCGTGAGCTGACATGGCCCTCGCGGTCTTATTTGCTTGGTGTGATCGCCAATCTTGCGCTTGCTTGGCTCGTGATTGCGATTGTCACGCGGTTGATCAACAACGGATTTTTACGGTCGTTGGTGCGCTATGCGGGCTGGGCTTGGGCGACACTGGTGATCCTTGGGATCACCGAAGAGGCGATCAGCTTAATGGACACGGCGGCGATTGAGCTGGGCACCTTGCGGCTTTCGATCTGGATGTTGGTGCAGGCAGTGTTCACGCTTGGTCTGCTGTTTTTCCTCGCGCGCTCTGTCTCAAAGGCGACGGCAAGCGGGGTGCGGCGCAACGAAGATATCAGCCCGTCGATGCAGGTGCTTGTCATCAAGTTTGCGCAGGTCGGGCTGTACGGGCTCGCGCTCTTTGTCGGGTTGCGCGCCACTGGGGTCGACTTGACGGGGCTGGCTGTTCTTTCGGGGGCGATTGGTGTCGGGCTTGGTTTTGGTTTGCAAAAGGTTGTCTCAAACCTTGTTTCGGGTGTGATCATTCTTTTGGACAAGTCGATCAAACCGGGGGATGTGATCAGCCTTGGTGAGACCTTTGGCTGGATCAACACGCTGGGTGCACGCTATACCTCTGTTGTCACGCGCGATGGGCGGGAATATCTGATCCCGAACGAAGACCTGATCACAGGGCAGGTTGTGAACTGGTCGCACTCAGACGATTTTGTGCGGCTCGATATCTATTTCGGCACTGCTTACGGCGATGACCCCCATAAGGTTCGGGCGCTGGCGATTGAGGCGGCGCGGGGTGTGGACCGAGTGTTAGGTCATAAAGCGCCTGTTTGCCATATTGTCGGGTTTGGCGACAATTCCGTGGATTATATTCTGCGGTTCTGGATCAAAGATCCGACCGGTGGGCTGACCAACATCCGCGGGAATGTCTACCTCGCGCTTTGGGACAAGTTTCAGGAAAATAATATTTCGATCCCCTTCCCGCAGCGAGAAGTACGAATGCTGGACGACGGGTCTTGAATTTTTCGGGCTGTGGGTGTTGCAGGGTTTGCGCTTTGGCTGCGCCAAATCGCGCTGGAGCGAGAGGGGCTTCGCCCCCCTCGCGCTCCCCCCAGGATATTTTTGAAGAGAAGAAGGGGTGTGGCGCAGCTTTGGGTGCGACCCTAGCGTAGGGTGCGGCCCTAGCGTAGGGCGCGGCCTTTGAGGATGGCGTCTTTGCCGAATTTTTCGCGAATTTGGTCTGTGGCGCGTTCCACATCGGAGCGTTTGGCGGCGCCCTCATCCAAGAGGTCGTGGGAGCGATCGGCGTCGCTGGCTGGAACGAGGCCCGAGAGACCCGTTCCGATGAGGCGGAAGGGGCCTTCATCGTCCAGCTGATCAAAGAGGGCACGGGCGGTGCGATAGATTGAGTCGGCCATTTGAGTGGCGTCGTGCAGGGTCTGGCGGCGGGTGAGGCTTTTGAAGCTCGCCGTTTTGAGTTTGAGCGTGACGGTCTGGCCTGCAAAGCCTTTGGCTTTGGCGCGATCCGAGACTTGTTCGGCGAGGCGCCAGAGGTGCCCATCAAGGAGGTCTTTGTCGCCTGTGTCTTCTGAGAAGGTTGTCTCTTTGGAGATCGACTTCACCGGCTCATGGGCAGAGACACGGCGGCGGTCTTCTCCGCGCGCGAGGTGATAAAGCCGTGTGCCCATGGAGCCGAAGCGGGCTGTGAGATCAACCTCGCTCCAGCGCAGAAGATCGGAGAACAGATGAATACCCGCTTTGTCGAGCGCGGCTTGGGACACGGCACCGACCCCCCAGATCAGGCGAACGGGTTTGTCGCGCAAGAAATCGGCTGTTTCGGCCTTGCCGATGACCGAAAACCCTTTGGGTTTCTCCAAATCGGAGGCGACTTTGGCAAGGAATTTGTTGTGGCTGAGGCCGATAGATCCCGAGAGGCCAAGCTCGTCTTTCATCCTCTTGATGAGACGGGCGAGCATGATGGCAGGAGGGCGGCCATGCAGCCGCGCGGTGCCTGTGAGATCCATGAAGGCTTCATCAAGCGACAGCGGCTCGATCTCGGGGGTCATCTCTTCCATCATGGCGCGGATGGCGCGGGAGGCTTTCACATAGGCGTCCATGCGGGGGGCAACGACGACGGCATCGGGGCAGAGCTTGAGCGCCTGAAACATTGGCATGGCAGACCGCACGCCGCGAATGCGCGCGATATAACAGGCTGTCGAGACAACGCCGCGGCGGCCTCCGCCGATAATCACGGGTTTGGCGGCCAGCGCGGGGTTGTCGCGCTTTTCAACGGAGGCATAGAAGGCATCGCAATCCATGTGGGCGATGCTGAGATCATATAGCTCTGGGTGTGCAGTGATACGGGGGCTGCGGCAGGCTGGGCAGCGCGCTCCCGTTTCAAAAGGGTGTAAACAATCTCGACAGAGGCTTGGCATGACACTTCATACGCCGAGCCAATGCGCAATTCTACTTGGAAGTTTGACAGCTTGCCCCCATATTTGACGGAGATTTGGGAGAGTGACATGAGTTTGGAACAAATTTTGACGGGTCTGCTGGGCGGGAATCTTGTGACCCTGCTGATCGCGCTGCTAATCATTATTTCGATTTTCCTCGGGGTGCGGATTGTCCCGCAGTCTGAGAAATATGTGGTGGAGCGCTTTGGGCGCTTGAAATCGGTGCTTGGGCCAGGGATCAACTTTATCGTGCCGTTTATCGATGTGGTGCGCCATAAGGTGAGTATCCTTGAGCGGCAGTTGCCGACGGCGTCTCAGGACGCGATCACCAAAGACAACGTTTTGGTACAGGTCGAGACCAGTGTGTTTTATCGTATTCTGGAGCCTGAAAAGACAGTTTACCGCATTCGCGATGTTGACGCGGCGATTGCCACGACAGTGGCAGGCATTGTTCGTGCAGAGATCGGCAAGATGGAGCTTGATGAGGTTCAGAGTAATCGCTCCAGCCTGATCGGGCAAATCCAGAACGCTGTTGAAGATCAGGTCGACAATTGGGGGATCGAGGTGACGCGCGCCGAAATTCTGGATGTGAATCTTGATCAGGCGACGCGCGATGCGATGCTGCAGCAGCTCAATGCGGAACGCGAGCGGCGTGCTCAGGTCACACGGGCGGAGGGCGCGAAACGCGCGGTCGAGCTCAATGCGGACGCTGAGCTTTATGCGGCCGAGCAGATTGCCAAGGCGCGTCGGATCGAAGCGGACGCGGAGGCCTATGCGACGGGTGTTGTTGCCCAAGCGATTGCGGATAACGGGCTTGAGGCGGCGCAGTATCAGGTTGCGCTCAAGCAAGTTGACGCTTTGGCCAAGGTGGGCGCGGGTGCGGGGAAGCAGACGATCTTGCTGCCTGCGGATGCGATTGATGCCTTCAAGAACGCCTTTGGCATGTTGAAGGGCGGTAAGTGATGGATATGATGACAGGTGATGGGCTTTGGAGCCTTTGGTGGGTCTGGCTGGCACTGGCGCTTGGGCTCGGAATTCTCGAGATCCTTGCGCCTGGATTTATCCTTTTGGGCTTTGCCATTGGCGCGGCGGTGGTTGGTGTGCTGCTCGCTTTGGGCGGGCCGCTGGGCGCATATCTCGGCGGATCATTTACGTTGACGCTTGTTGTCTTTGCGGTGTTTTCCCTCATCGGCTGGATCGGGCTTAGGCGCACTATGGGCGTGCGTAAGGGGCAGGTGAAGACCTGGGATCGGGATATCAACGAAGACTGACAGCTCTCGCTGGGGTTAGAGCTTTGGCAGCTCGGCCAGCACAGCGCGGGCGGCCTCGGCGGGGTCTTGAGCCTGCCAGATGGGGCGGCCTACGACAATATGATCAGCCCCGTCTGTGACAGCCTGTGCAGGCGTCGCAACACGCTTTTGGTCACCAAGAGCAGCACCCGCGGGGCGCACACCAGGGGTCACGATGAGCTTGCCAATGGCTTCGGGGAGTGCGCGGATCAGCGCGGCTTCTTGGGGTGAGGCGATGACGCCATCGGCGCCCGCATCGAAGGCGCGCGCGGCACGTTCTATCACCAGCTGTTGAACATCGCCTGCTTTGAGGAGTGATGCGTCCAGATCGGCGCGGTCAAGTGATGTGAGGATCGTGACAGCCAGGATTTTCATATCAGAGTTAGCGGCGCCTTCCTTGGCGGCGCGCACGACATGAGGGTCACCATGCACGGTGAGAAAGTCGAGATCAAACTGTGCGAGGCCGCGCACAGCGGCTTCAACCGTTGCGCCGATGTCAAAGAGTTTCATGTCGAGGAAGATGCGCTTGCCGTGTTCGTCCTTCAGCTCTTGCGCAAGCGCAAGGCCACCGCCTGTCAGCATGCCGAGGCCGATTTTGTAGAAGCTTACGGCGTCGCCAAGTTTGGCAGCGAGCTCAAGCCCCGCGATGGCATTTGGGACATCGAGGGCGACGATGAGGCGATCATCTGACATATGGGGGCTCCTTCACAGCGGGTTTTGGCCTTGTTGCGGGGATTAACCGTGGCGTCAAGGGCATGCACTATGAAGGAGCCGAATGTCTCAGGCTGCGAGCGGGGGGAGCTCTGGGGCCTGAGGCGTGGCTGTGAGCCGCTTGAGGTGCGAGCGCAGACCCGGATTGGCGGAGCGGTGTTTGCGCAGGGCTTTGCTTGAAAGTTGTTCCATCACCAATGCATATTCCGCATCAAGCGGGGCGGCGACGAAGCTTGGATAGCTGAAGGTCTCTCCTGCATCTTGGATAAAGACAATCGCTTCATAGCCAGAAAACTCTAGATTGTAGCGGATGCGCGCAATGCGTGATTTACCATAAGACATACTGGTCCTCCTAACGGGCAGGGCGCTGTGCCCTTGCCTGTGGATAAGATGGCATGTGCTTGGCCTAATAAAAGGGGGTTTCACATAAAGGTGACTCAGTTTGTAACTATTTGCGAAAATCCGCCGACGGCTATTTTACATGACAAGCTCTTGAAGCGGAGCGCGATCCACCCCATTTTTGTATCAAGGTTCCCGACGCGACGTATGCCTCTTTTGGGTGCGCCAGCAGGGAAGGCTTATAAAAGGAGAAAGACCATGAACCTAGAGAAGTTCACGGAGCGCTCGCGCGGGTTTTTGCAGGCTGCGCAAACAATCGCTATGAGGGAAGATCACCAGCGTGTGATGCCCGAACACCTGCTGAAAGCAATCATGGACGACAGTGAGGGGCTTGCGAGCAACCTCATCACCAAAGCGGGTGGCGCGCCTACACGGGTGAAAGACGCTGTCGATATTGCCGTTGCCAAGATCGCCAAAGTGAGTGGCGATACGGGCCAGCCATATCTTGATAAATCATTGGCCAAGGTACTGGGCGAGGCTGAGAGCCTTGCGCAGAAGGCGGGTGATAGTTTTGTGCCTGTCGAGCGTATTTTGATGGCACTGGCGATGGTGAAATCGGCTGCGAAAGACGCGATGGATGCGGGCGCTGTGAATGCGCAGGCGCTGAATGCGGCGGTAAACGATATTCGCAAAGGCCGCACGGCGGACTCAGCGAGCGCGGAAGACAGCTATGAGGCCTTGAGTAAATATGCCGCTGATCTCACAGAGCGCGCGCGGCAAGGCAAGATCGATCCGATCATCGGCCGCGACGACGAGATCCGCCGCACCATGCAGGTTCTCAGCCGCCGCACAAAGAACAACCCTGTTCTGATCGGTGAGCCCGGTGTCGGGAAAACCGCGATTGCCGAGGGGCTTGCCTTGCGTATCGTCAATGGCGATGTGCCTGAAAGCTTGCGCAACAAGAAGCTGATGTCGCTGGATATGGGCGCGCTGATTGCTGGCGCAAAATACCGTGGCGAGTTTGAGGAGCGGCTCAAGGCTGTGCTCAACGAAGTCACTGACGCGGCGGGCGAGATCATCCTGTTTATTGACGAGATGCACACGCTTGTCGGCGCGGGCAAGGGCGACGGCGCGATGGACGCGGCGAACCTTATCAAACCTGCTTTGGCGCGCGGCGAGCTGCACTGTGTGGGTGCGACGACGCTTGACGAGTATCGCAAGCATGTGGAGAAAGACGCGGCCCTTGCGCGGCGTTTCCAGCCTGTGTTTACAGACGAGCCGAGCGTGGAAGACACGATTTCTATTCTGCGGGGCATCAAGGAGAAATACGAGTTGCACCATGGTGTGCGGATTTCGGACAGTGCCTTGGTGGCGGCGGCGACGCTTTCAAACCGGTACATCACTGACCGCTTTTTGCCTGATAAAGCCATCGACCTAATGGACGAGGCGGCGAGCCGTCTGCGTATGGAAGTCGACAGCAAGCCAGAAGAGCTTGATGCGCTGGACCGTCAGATATTGCAGATGCAGATCGAGGTTGAGGCCTTGAAGAATGAAGACGACGAGTCCTCGAAAGACCGTCTTGAGCGGCTCCAGAAAGACCTTGGCAACTTGCAGGAGAAATCTGACGAGATGACTGCCAATTGGCAGGCGGCGCGCGACAAGCTGGAAGGCGCTCGGGAACTGAAGGAACAGCTCGACCGTGCGCGCGCGGATGTGGACATTGCGACACGCGAGGGCAACCTTGCCCGCGCAGGTGAGCTGCGCTTTGGCGTGATCCCTGATCTGGAGAAAAAGCTCGCTGCAGCAGAGGCCAGCGAGGGCGACATGACCGTTGAAGAAGCGGTGCGCCCCGAACATGTGGCGCAAGTTATCGAGCGCTGGACAGGGATTCCTGCGGGCAAGATGCTGGAAGGTGATCGCGACAAGCTCTTGCGGATGGAAGACGGGCTGCACAAGCGTGTCATTGGACAGAATGCGGCTGTGACGGCTGTGGCCAATGCGGTGCGCCGCGCGCGTGCAGGGCTGAACGACGAGGGGCGGCCTTTGGGCAGTTTTCTCTTCCTTGGCCCGACGGGTGTGGGCAAGACCGAGCTGACCAAGGCTGTGGCCGAGTTCTTGTTTGACGATGACAACGCCATGGTGCGGGTTGATATGTCGGAGTTCATGGAGAAGCATTCTGTCAGTCGTCTGATTGGCGCGCCTCCCGGCTATGTCGGCTATGACGAAGGCGGCGTGCTCACGGAAGCCGTGCGGCGCAGGCCTTATCAGGTCGTGCTGTTTGACGAGGTGGAAAAGGCGCATCCCGATGTCTTTAACGTGCTGTTGCAGGTCTTGGACGACGGTGTCTTGACCGACGGGCAGGGGCGCACTGTGGACTTCAAGCAGACGCTGATTATCCTGACATCAAATCTTGGCGCGCAGGCTTTGAGCCAGCTTCCTGACGGGGCCGATGCCTCTGACGCGAAACGCGATGTGATGGACGCGGTGCGGGCGCATTTCCGGCCCGAGTTCCTCAATCGTCTGGACGAGACGATCATCTTTGACCGCCTCGGGCGCGAGGATATGGGCGGAATTGTCGAGATCCAGCTTGCGCGGCTCAAGAAGCGGCTTCTGGCGCGCAAGATCGAGCTTGATCTGGATGAAGGCGCGATGAAGTGGCTGGCGGATGAGGGCTATGACCCTGTATTTGGCGCGCGGCCTTTGAAGCGGGTGATCCAGCGGGCGTTGCAAAACCCACTCGCCGAGGCGCTGCTCGCGGGCGACATCAAGGATGGTGATACCATTCCTGTGCGCGCGGGGGCAGAGGGCCTGCTGATTGGCGACCGTGTTGGTGCGACCAACCGCGACAAACCTGACGACGCCGTGGTCCACTAAACCCCGCCGATAAGCAAAAAAGGGCCGCCCCGAGAAGGAGCGGCCCTTTTGTTTTCTGCGCCCTGATGAAACGGCGGCAGAGGCCCATTACTTCAGTGAGGAAACAGGTCTCGAGGGCGAAAGTGGACTATTTTCTGGTGCTGGCGGGGCTTGTAGGCCTCTTTTTCGGGGGTGACTGGCTGGTCAAGGGGGCTGTCGGGCTGGCAGCGCGGCTTGGGCTTTCGGCGTTTCTCATTTCGCTCACAATTGTTGGGTTTGGAACCTCTTTGCCCGAACTGCTTGTCTCGGTGCGCGCGGCACTTGATGGTGCGCCGGGGCTGGCGTTGGGCAATGTGATTGGCTCCAATATCCTTAATATATTGGGCATTCTGGGGATCACCGCTCTTGTTGCGCCCGTGCCTGTGGCGGCGCGCTTCTTGAGCGTTGATCTTTGGGTGCTACTGGCAGCGAGCACGGCACTTACGGCCTTGCTTTTGCTGCGTGGCGGGTTCGGCGGCTGAGTGGGGCCGTCTTTTTGACGGGTTATGTGAGCTACACTCTGGCCATGTATTGAAAAAGGCCGCTCCCAGGAGAGGAGCGGCCTTATGGTTGGGTTTCCGATAATCAATCAGCCAACGACAAAGATGTTTTCGTAGATGAAGTCATCTTGCGTAAGAGTGATTGCCGAGCTTGAGTTGTTGTAGATCAGGATGCTGTCGCTGCCGTCTTCAAGCATGTAGTTTGAGCCTGCGGCGATGGTTTCGTTGAATCCGAAGGCGATCGTGGCGCTCAGTCCGAAGCTCATGGCGCTGACATCGATCAGATCGACACCGTCTTCGAAATCTCTGATCTTGTCGTCGCCATCGCCTGTGGCAAAGACGAAGACATCAGCCCCCGCGCCTCCAAAGAGCTCGTCATTGTCGGCGCCACCGATGATCGTATCATCGCCCGCATCGCCATAAAGCTTGTCGCGGCCTGCGCCCCCGTCGACTAGATCGTTGCCGTCGCCCCCGTTGATTTTGTCATGGTCGGCTTCGCCATAGAGCATATCGTTGCCTTGATCGCCAAGGATGCGGTCGCGATCGGCGCCACCATAGATCAGGTCGTTGCCTTCATTGCCCTCGAGCTTGTCACGACCGTCGCCGCCAAGGAGGGTGTCATCTCCCGAACCTGCGCGGATCACATCGCCGCCGATGCCGCCGTCGATATAGTCGTTGCCCTCATGGGAGCGGATGAAGTCATCTCCGTCGCCGCCACTAATGATGTCGTCGCCTTCTCCGCCGAGGATATCATCATTGCCCCTGCCACCATTGATCTCGTCGTTGCCTTCGTCGCCTTTGAGCACATCGTTGCCGTTGCCGCCGTTGAGCACATCATCGCCTGTGCCGCCTGAGAGGCGATCATGACCATTGTTGCCTTGGAGCGTATCATTTCCTGCGCCGCCTTCGAGGCTGTCACCTCCGCCGCCGCCAACAAGGAGATCGTTGCCATCGCCGCCGCGTAGAGTGTCGCTGCCAGCACCGCCGCGGACCGTATCGTCACCCGCGCCTGCTGTGTAGTCGTCGTTGCCGCCGAGTAGATCGACATTATCGTTGCCCGCTGTGCCGGCGAGTGTGTCATCGCCTGTTGTGGGTGCGGGCGTCGGGTCAACGGGCGCGCCTGAGCTGGTCATTGTGATTTCGTAGGAGGATTGATTGACGTCGATCGTGCCATCTTCGGTGGTCAGGTAAAATGTACCTGATTGAGTGGGCGTAAATGTAAGGACAGCGGGGGCCAGATCGGAGCCAATGACTTCAACTTCAGGGAAATCCATTGGCAGGCCAAGTTCGAGACGGAAGTTATGCGCCCAATTGTCCGAAGTGCTTGTCATGGTGAAAGTATAGGTCACCCCAGCGAGCAGGTTGACGCGGATTGAGTCACGGTCGGCGAAAGGCGAAAAGCTTTCTCCGACGAAGGTATCGCCCACATCCTTTGTGTAGGTTGTATCGTCCCAGACGCCAGCATCGGTTGTTTCAAAAATAGTCGGCATGAGTCATCCCCAAATCGTTAAAAATCAAACTGTTTAACTGCCGATGGGACTTTGCGCCTGCCTCTTAAAACATGGTTAACACGGACTGACATCAAATGGGGCGAAAAAAAGGCGACTAAAGGGCTGAAATTGGACAAAGAAGCCCCGCGCCTGCTTTGCTAGGCTGCGGGGCTGAAACAATTTGGCGAACGCAGTGGGATTGTTTGCGCTCTGGCGATGGAAGGCGGGGTCTAGTCTTCTCCAATCGCTGCGCGAGCGATTCGATCCAGCAGGCTTTCGACTTTTTTCATGTCGCCTTCGGGGAAGGTGCGAAAGCCGATCATGGTTTCGTCGGGCGTGTCGGGTGAAACGATGACGAAGATATCATAGGGACAGAACACCACATTCATTGGATTGGCTTCCATCACCTCGCGGCTGAGCTTGGCGGAACAGAAGCTGTAGATGTCGGCCTTCTCAAACAGAGTCACATCTGAGCCAACATCGCCTTTGGTGCGCTCAAGCATATCGCCCGTATGAGAGACATGATCGATGACAAGCCCTTCATCGAGGATTGCATTTTCAAGACCGAAGACCACATCTTCAAAGCTCTGTTCAGTGGTGTAGCTGATGATGCCATCTGTGGCGAAAGCCTGCGTTGCTGTAAGGCAAGCGGCGGCAAGTGTCAGGGGGAGTGCGCGCATGTTTGGTTCCTTTTCGGTGGGCTTTGCTTGCCCTCTGGAGCGATCGGCCCCACTCTAGGGACTAGAGTAAAGATGACGTTGATATATATCAAACAGGGAATGTGATGGGTTTTGCGGTTTCGGTTTTGAATTTTCTGGCTTTGGCTTTTGTTTGGGTGTTGGGCGCGCTCGCGGCGCTTGTCTTGATACTCTATATAATAGACCGCACGCAGCGCAGCGATGCGATACGGCGCAACTATCCTGTGATCGGGCGGTTCAGGCATATCTTCAGCACATTGGGCGAGTTCTTTCGCCAGTATTTTTTCGCAATGGACCGTGAGGAACTGCCGTTCAATCGTGCGCAGCGCGACTGGGTCGAGCATGCGGCGAATGGTGAGGGCAACACGATTGCTTTTGGCTCAACGCGTAATCTCGGCGTGCCCGGAACAGCAATCTTTACCAATGCGCCGTTTCCACCGCTCGACGACCAGTTTGCGAGCTCTGAGCCGATGATGATCGGACCCTATGCGCGCGAGCCTTACATGGCGCCGTCGTTCTTTAACATTTCAGGCATGTCTTATGGCGCACTTTCAAAGCCAGCGGTGCGCGCGCTGAGCCTTGGGGCGGCCAAGGCGGGCATCTGGCTTTCTACGGGCGAGGGCGGCTGCGATGTGATTATGCAGATCGGCACGGCGAAGTATGGCGTGCGCGACGCTGAAGGAAAGCTGAGCGAGGAAAAACTGCGCGAGCTGGCCGCGCTTCCGAAGATAAAGATGTTCGAGCTGAAGCTGGCGCAGGGGGCCAAGCCCGGCAAGGGTGGCATTCTGCCTGCGGAAAAGGTCAACGCCGAGATTGCCGCTATTCGGGGTATCCCAGAGGGGACGGCGAGTATTTCGCCCAATCGCCATATCGAGGCGGGTGACTGGGGCGAACTCTTGGACATGATCGCCCACATTCGGAACGCGAGCGGTAAGCCCGTGGGTATAAAGACTGTGTTTGGCACGACTGAGGCTTGGGAACCGTTTTTTGAGGAAATTGTGAAACGGGGCGAAGACGCTGCGCCTGATTTTATCACAGTTGATGGAGGTGAGGGGGGCACAGGCGCCGCGCCGATGCCACTGATGGACTTGGTTGGGCTGCCGATCCGTGAGGCGCTGCCGCTGATGGTGGATTTGCGCGACAAGTACGGGCTGCACGAGCGGATCAGGATTATTGCCTCTGGTAAGCTTGTGAACCCATCTGATGTAGCATGGGCGATTTGTGCTGGCGCAGATTTTGTCACTTCGGCGCGTGGGTTCATGTTCTCCCTTGGCTGTATTCAGGCGCTTAAGTGCAACAAAAACACCTGCCCCACGGGGATCACCACGCATGACCCCAAGCTACAGCGCGGACTTGTTGTGGAAGAGAAGTTCGAGAAAGTCGCGCGCTATGCCAAGCAGATTATCAGCGAGGTGGAGACGATTGCGCATTCTGTCGGGGTGGCCGAGCCGCGGCTGATGCGGCGGCGGCATGTGCGGATTGTCTGTGATGACGGCCGCTCAAAGCCGATGAACGAGATTTATCCAACCGTTCTGTCACCTCGCTCGGACAGAAAGTAAGGTAGAGCAAGCACCAGACCCTCTTGTTTTTAGGTGCTTGGCCGTAACCTGTGTGGCAGGATTTTGTGCAAATGCTTTCGTTACAAAAAATGAACGCAGATGTGAGAAACTGTGGTTTGGAACTGGGCGGGAGAGGCGCTATCTGAAAGCCAGACACAAAGAGGACAAGCTCATGGCATTTCGCTGGACCAATACGCTGAAAGACAAGGAAGTGACGGATCAATCCGTTTTCCTCAACCGCCGCCAGATTATGGCGGGCGCGGCTGGGCTTGGCCTTGTCGGGCTGGCGGGCGCCGCTGAGGCTGAAGAGCTTGTCCCCAACACGTTTGAGGACATCAGCAATTACTGCAACTATTATGAGTTCGGGACAGGCAAGGAAGACCCTGCGAAATATGCCCACACGCTGACGACCGAGCCTTGGAGTGTGACCATCGACGGAATGGTCGACAGGCCCGCAACTTATGCGTTTGAAGATATCATGGCGAAGATGAGCATCGAAGAGCGCATTTACCGTTTCCGCTGTGTCGAGGCCTGGAGCATGGTTGTGCCCTGGAACGGGTTCGAGCTGGCCGATTTGCTCGAAATGGCAGGTGTGCAGAGCGGGGCGAAATATGTGGCGTTTGAAACAGTATTGCGGCCCGACGAGATGCCGGGGGTGAAATATCCTGTGCTTGACTGGCCCTATGTCGAAGGGCTGCGCATTGATGAGGCGATGCATCCGCTCACTATGATGGCGACGGGGATATACGGCGAGGACATCCCGAACCAGAACGGCGCACCGCTCAGGCTCGTAGTCCCTTGGAAGTATGGCTTTAAGAGTATCAAGTCTGTCGTGCGGATCACGCTAACAGACAAGGAGCCGCCCACGAGCTGGAACAAGGCCAATGCGCGCGAATATGGCTTTTATAGTAATGTGAACCCTGAGGTGGACCACCCGCGCTGGTCTCAAGCCACTGAACGTCAGCTTGGTGGGGGGCTCTTTGCCAGCCGTGTGCCGACACTGATGATGAATGGCTATGAAGAAGAGGTGGCGAGCCTCTATGCTGGCATGGATTTGAAGAAGAACTTCTGACATGCGGCCAGCCTGCCTCCGAGCCACGCCATCACATTCTGGTGTTGCGCCTGATATGGGCCTCCATCTCGGCGACAAAGTTTGCGCGCTGCGACAGGAACCGCGGCGCATAGATCGGCGGCTGGCCTTTGAAGTTGAGCATGAGCAGGCGCTTTTCCGGATGCGTCTGGATATCGATCAGCGTATCGAGTTGGCGCGACTGCGGACGCAAGGCGTAGCCATGGCTTGTGATTGTCGAGCCATCCACCGTGATACGCTGCACGAAAGCCAACATGATCCACTGAAAGGCAACGTAAAGACCCGCCGCAGTGAGCACGAGCGTCGTCATGTGGTTGTCGGCTTCGCTGCGGCCTTCCATGACGGCGGGGATGTCAAAGCTGAATACAACGAGCAACATGACAGCGGGGACCAGAAGCTTGGCCCCCCAAGTGGAGCGGTATGTCTGCGCCCCGCCGATCACCTTGTCGGGCGAGTTGTCAAACAACGAGCCAGCAAGCGACAGCGCGACATCATTGAGGCTGGTGTCAGAGGCGTAGACAGATGTCTTGCCGCTGGAACGGCCCCAAGCCCTGAAGGCGAAAGCGCCGAGCAGGGCAGAGCCTATGACCAGATACATCAGATAGTTTGTTATAAATGTGGCCATGGTTTTGTCCCGAGAGGTTTTGCTGCTTGCAACACGCCACATTTTTGGGACGGAACTATGGAACAAACACGGCGCCATTGTGCTCGCACGCGTACATCTGACTGGAGGGCCCGATGAGCAGCTGGACGAGCAATCTGAACAGCGTTTTGCGGCGCGCTTCTACAGCCCCTGTATATATACTGTGTATGGGGCACATTTGCTGGCTGTTTTATCTCGGCCTTACTGGGGGGCTGGGCGTCGAGCCGATAAAGGCGCTTGAGCATGCCTATGGCGCGGCAGGTCTGAAGGCTCTCGTGGTGACACTGGCAGTAACACCTTTGAGAAGCTTTGCTGGCGTGAACCTCCTGAAGTTTCGCCGCGCTCTGGGGTTATCAGCGTTCTTCTATATTGTAGCGCACCTTTTGGTGTGGCTGTTGCTTGATGTTCAACAGATCGGGCAGATTTGGGCCGATATTCTGAAGAGGCCATATATAACAGTCGGCATGGCCGGGTTTGCTCTCCTGCTGCCGCTTGCGCTCACTTCTAATAATATCTCGATCCGTAGGTTGGGGGCGACCCGATGGCGGACGCTCCATAGGCTTAGCTACCCGGCCGTGATTCTCGGTGGCGTACACTATGTAATGTTGGTGAAGGGCTTCCAGATTGAACCAATGCTGTATTTGTCGGCGATTCTCGGGTTGATTTCGCTTCGGAGCCGCACTTTGGGGCGTAAAACGGCGCAGCCCCCCTCCCGTGTGAGCTGAAATCGTCGGATGAATCGTTTATGAATCACGAAAATACAAAACGGGTCGGGTGAATCGGTGCGATTTGACTGCATTCAGGCGGGAGTTAATGTGGCTCGCAAGGCTGGCTTGTGGGTAAGTCTGTGGATAACCCTATATGTGGTGTGGCACAGATAAAAGGGTACGTAATTATCTGTCGCCAGAGGCTTCATTTCGGAAACTAACGATATGCAACCCAATGAAAACAAACGAAAATCGGCAAAAATCGAAAAAATGACAGTTTTCTCAAAAAAGGGGTTGCGGGTTTGGTGAACTGGGCTTAGAACCCACTTCACCGGCGGCGCTGAGGCGCACAACGGGACGCGGCAAGGACGGAGGG
>Ga0209652_1001016_pt1 | contig 23088 bp, 18 predicted proteins | sample SaaInl74LU_5_DNA_FD_184641 | JGI IMG/M metagenome (GOLD analysis project Ga0209652, IMG submission 184641) | Marine microbial communities from expanding oxygen minimum zones in the Saanich Inlet - ESP_74LU_5_DNA (SPAdes) (version 2) | ecosystem: Environmental > Aquatic > Marine > Intertidal zone... | reverse complement strand
CTACCGAGCGGTTGATTGCGGTACTCAATTCCAGAGATGGTGATGATGCCTGAGTGTCATTTTCTCCCAATTGATATAGTTGTGGAATGCGGTACTGAATCCTGAAATCCAAAGCAACGGGCACAAGACCTCTAAATTTTTGATCATCATCGAAACTACTTATTTACCATACTTATTATAATATTGCAGAATGGTACAATGGGGAGGAGTATGAGTCGACAGCGAATGACACTGTATGTGTGGTTAACAATAGCACTTCTTCCACCGCTGCTGCTTAATTTCAATAGTTTGCTCAAACTGACACAAGACAGTTCGACAGAAGACCACGATGGAATTGACATGGATCATCCATCATTTATTGATAGAGTTCTTCTTAAATGCACCACTTTCGATAGAGAAACAAAGACCACAAGCGTTACAAATGTTACGCCAGATGATTTCTATGCGGAGGGCAGCAAGTGCGGGCACTCATTCAAAGAAGATACTGTAGCATTCCACGTCGGCAAGGGGGGTGGAGGGACGCTGATGAAGCGACTCGGCATTGGCGTCAATTGGGTCCACCCTCTCCCAAAATCCTCTATTAATGAACAACTACAAAGTGGACCATTTAGAACTCTTATTTTCAATGTACGTGATCCAGTTGATAGATTTATCTCTGCCTTCAATTGGAGAAGCATTATTCTATGCCATCCCAATGACGAACGACACAGAGGAAAGAAAAAGATTGGGAGGGGGAAGAAAACGGTGGGTGGTACGAAACGACCCGACCAATTTTGCAAAGAACACTATGAAGAAGAAGAGATAATGTTGCGAGAGACATATGAATCAAATCCGAATGTATTGGCGGAGGCGTTGTGCCATGATTCCCCCCTACGTCCTCGTGCGGAGCAAGATTTCGGTAATATTCATCATAGTACAACTTTGACACAGTGGCTCGACTTCTTGATTGATCCACGTTTAGCGAAGAACATTACAAATGATGGGATACAAAAGTTTCTAGTATTGCCGGTTGAGAAACGATCTGGTGCCAATGAAACGTTATTTGAGAAACACATTGAAAACTTGCAGCGGCACCTACTAAAGAATCGATATGGTGTGGATGCTAGCGACAAAATGATGCAATTAGCTCAAGAAGAGAAAGTAAAAAAAGAGGAGAAACGCAGACTGAACAAGCCGGAGCGTGAAACGCATCTTCATTCTTCATCAAAGTTCTACAATTCGACCAAACCTATGCTAACAAAACTGGGGGAGTGTTGTCTTGCTAGGTATTTAATTGATGACTATCGTTTGATACAAAGTATGCTGGGAGGAGAAAAGATCAGCAACATTGATTTGGCTATTGCGGGTTTGGATCCTCTCGATGCCCACCCAGTCATTCAAAAGGCTTGCACATGGGGAAATGAACAGCATAAGCAAGAATGTCGAGGCGACTTGATATCAATGTTGATGAGACGTGCCAAGTATTTGGATGAGTCAAAGGGAAGCTGCTCTGCAATTGTCTCTGCTGAGTAGTTGAGTTGGTAACTCTTGTCTAAATATACTAAAATGTGGTGCATAGTTTCTTTGTTAGAACGATTAGTTTATCAAGTAGGCGAGGTAATTGGCGTTCTCCCCCTCGAACATTACGATCTCTATTACGAAGATGTGGCAGTTATCAGTGTGACGAAACGGGTTGAGAAGAGCTTACGATTTGTTGCGAAGGTGAGGCGGAATATACTTTGGCCTTCCTTGCGAAGCAGGCTCCACCTTTGGTTGCGAGACAGGCGCCACAGCTGGTAAGCTCTCTTTCACCTCACCGACATCAAACACATCTTTCCTCTCAGCTGTATCCCTTGGTTTTGGTGCAAGAAGTGAGTCAAGTGCTGAGCCAGAAGACTTAGTACCCTCACTCTTCGCCTTTTTCTTCTTTTCCTTCTCGTCATCTGTCTTCTTCATGACACTGGCATCACCCCGAAGGTTTCCCTTCTTGCTTTTGATGTCTTTGCTCTCATCCTCCAATTCCAATTGAACCCTCATATCCATTTTAAAGTTCTGGATATCTCCTTGGTACTTAGTGATGGTCTTGTGGTCGCACAACCAAATCTCCTTGGCTACTTGAGAGATTAGACGCATGTCGTGAGATACAAGCACCATTCCGCCCTCAAATTCATTCACTGCCTTCGCCAATGAATCGATACTCTCCATGTCCAAATGATTTGTCTAAGGAGCACATGAGTGAAAGCAATATAGGTGAGCTTCAAAAGATTACATGTTGGTCGCAATGAAAAGTGAAGACATTTCTTACCGGCTCATCGAGAAGAAGGATATGAGGAGCATCCCTTCCCAGCTTGGCAAACACGACACGAGAGTTTTGGCCATCAGATAATTCAGCCATCTTTTGGACTTGCATAGATCCCGACACTCCCTGAAATGAAATACGACAGATGAATGAGCTGCAAAATTTGGACAACAACAATGTTCATAACTAAAGAAGTCCATGTACTCACAAACCGTCCAAGGTACTTTCGCTGCTCTTCCCGCGGAGTTCCAGGATACATCGTATCGAAAAACTCTAGCGGGGTTTGTTCCAGATTAAGCACATCTACAAAATGTTGCGTAAATCGTCCGATTTTGAGGTGGCCGTGAGGTCGGATATCTCCCATCGATGGTTGAAGTTCTCCCGACATTAGTTTTACGAGCGTAGTTTTACCTAAGCAAAAATAGTGAGACTGCTCGTGAGTATGGTGCGGTACAAGTTAAATTGTGAACGAAAGCTAAATCAAAACAAGACAAGCGCAGCCTTACCAGCTCCGTTTGGACCCACCAATGCGACACGTGAGTCCAAGTCGACACCGAAGTCGACATTAGAATACAGTGGCTCGCAATTAGGGTAGGCAAAGCTAACGTCATGAAATGCCAACACGGGAGGCGGCAAGTGCCCAGGATCCGGGAACTTGAAATTCATAGGCTTCTCCACCTCTGGCTTGGCAGTTAGTCCTCCCCTCACCATTTTATCGAGAACCTTTTGCTTACTTTGGGCCTGCTTGGCATTCTTCGATGTTCCATGCCCGAAACGTGCTACGTACTCCTTCATCGATTTGATCTGATCTTGTTCCCAGTTGTATTGCTTCATTTGATTTTCTTCCTTTTCGCCTTTGGTTTTGACGAATTGATCATAGTTACCATCGTAGTACTCAAGCTTTCTCTTATTGGTGAAATGAATGGTGTGGGTGGTAACATTATTCATAAAGTCCTGCGAGTGACTAATCAGCAAAAGAATCTTGTTCCATTTACTCAAATAGTCCTCTAGCCAAATGACAGCCTCCATATCCAAATGGTTGGTCTAAAGAATAAACAATGGAACAATTAAGGTGAGCATGAATGAATATAGCACGAGTTCCATACGATCAGCTGATTTTGACACGACTCATAGAAATTTCCACTTCACACACTCTCTCTCTCTCTCTCTCTTACTATCAACATCAACACAATTCATACAGTATCCACATGATCCAGTAAAAAATAGAAGATAATACTTACGGGCTCGTCCAACAATAGCAATGTCGGCTGAATAAATAACGCTCGTGCGAGTGACACTCTCATCCTCCACCCACCAGAAAAATCCTTGGTCAATTTCGATTGCATATCATGGGTGAATCCCAGTCCCTGCAAAATGGACCTTGCACGAGTTTCAGCAGTATCCGCATCCAAATCATCCAATCGCTCATAAGTCGCTGTTAACATCTCCATGATGAGTTCCTGCTTTTCATCCAACGTCATATTATCATCGCCTTCTCCCCCAAAATTAGTCTCCCCCCGCTCTGCCGCCTCAGTCAACGCAGTAATTGCCGTATTCAAATCCTCCGCCTCCTTTTCCAACCGTGCTCGTTCCTCGTCTACACTCATCACGGCATCCAACGCAGTCATAGTATCACTCGGCTCCACCTCCTCTTTCAAATGGAAAGTATCAATCCCCCCCGGAATAGGGATGGCCCTTGCCCCCAATGCCTTCATGAGTGTACTCTTACCACAGCCATTACGGCCGAGCAGTCCATAGCGATTACCATGATTCAATACAATTGCTGTGCCATCAAGCATAACCGTTCCCTTGTGCTGCAATGTGAAGTTTTGTACATTCACATCACGTGATCGAGCATCAACACCCTTACGAGATGTGGAGTAGGTACAAATTGTCCCCTCAGCGGCCAATTGCTCGGCGGCAGGATTAGACTCTCCAACAAATCCATCCTCATCTTCATTGTCTCGATTCATCATGTTGGCCAACAATTCATTTGCTTTTTTCACATCACTCCCCTCACCATTTTCATCATCATCGCCGCCGCCGCCACCCTTCATCTTCGCCTTGGCCTTACGTTTCTCCTCCCGCTTCTTTGCCGCCAACGCCTTCTTTTCCTCCTTGGTTAACTTCTTTTCATAGAATTGTTCTTCTCCCCCGCCCATGGCCACCTCGGACGTTTGATCCTTCAAATTGTCGGAGTTGTTACCGAGGGATTGGAGATCCCGTTCGAATTGATATTCGGCCATTTTGGCCTTCTTTTGGTGCCATTTGGAAGACATTTTCGATTATTGCACCGGTGCTGTAGGCTAGAGGAGTTGGTGGATGATGTATTGGTTGAGTTGTTGTGCACTTCAAGGCAGCGAGCATTGTGAGGCCACCAACCAAAGATTCATCGATGATTTTGGACCACAAATTTTATTGAGAAAAATGAAATGCGGGTCTCAGAGTTTACGGACGTACTTAACGATGGAATTCATACAAAGATTGGTACCTCACGCATTTCATACGAACTGGTACTCATTTTCTGAACAACAGATATTGTTACAGTGACAAAACTACTCTTGCGCTTGTCTACATGTCGTTGGTTTATCGAGCTCTAAACCTTTACAAGTAGATGATAGAAAAAGGAAACAGTAGTTCAATCAGTTTAGCTGCAGCTATATATTGTACTTTATCAAGTACACATCTTGTGAATCTTATCGTCTCGTCTCTTCATTGCTTATTTCTTTTGACGTTTCCCCTCAGTACTGGATGGATCGGGTTTCTTGTCGTCTAAGACCTTAATATCAGAAAGTATATCTCTCCCCGCATAACCAATCTCACTCATCAAGTCATCAGTATTTGTAATCACAAGACTATCATCCTTCCAAACTTTCAACACTGGGGATTGGTATTCAGACATCATCGCAGAAAAAGCCTTTGGTACAAATGCCGCTGGTCTCCAGATCATAGCAATAATGTCTGGTGAAAACTCATTGTAGAAAAAGACTGCGTATTCGCCGTACTTTGACCGTAGCCTGGAAATGAGAGATTTGACAGGATTCCATTCGTGCTGAAATGAAACATGTACGTGAGTGTGAGCAGATATTATCATGTGATGACACGTCAAAGAACCGTACATTCAGCAACTTACCAGTGTACCTTTCTCAAGCACCAAGTTCTTGTACATTTTCTTTCTCAAGTCTTTTGGTCCAGAGTACCTTTTGAGGAGACTTCGTTGAAAGGGACTTGTAACCTCACCGTTGCTGTCTTGCTTTGACGTCGCACCGACAACCGAGTCTGCATTAGTTGAACTACAACCAGTATCTGTGACGAAAGCATTGTCAACACGAAGCAACGCACTGTAAGAAGTTAACGATGTCGAACTCTCCTGAAAAGCAGCCACCCAGCTGCTCTCACTGCTCCCATTCACGATGCAAGAAGTTAAATGATCGAGAGAACATTTTGCCAACGCCGAAGCACGATGGAGAACGACCCTTTCAGGAAACTTGGATGTGTAAGTAGGACTCCAAACTCTTTCCAAGGCGCCGGCAGGATCGACTGCCTCAGCAGATCCGTCTTCTCCGACCACTTTTGACCCGGTCATTTCCTCGACACCGTCATAATCTGCAGGTGAAATAATGTACATTGCTGGGCCTTTATTGAGGTCGGGGCCACGGATACTATTGAACTGTGCCATTATTAACCCACGATCATTAGCTGTGATATGACTTTGTGGGTCTACAATCAACGGTTCGTTTGCCCAATCATGTGTGGAAAGCACTTGTAGAAATCTGAAGAATCCAGCTGCAACAGTCGATGGCGGCACATCCAAAGATTGCATCTTTGAGGTGGCCCTTTCATGTGGGTCTGTGTAAATCTTTGCTACGATCAACTCAATTGCTTCTTGCGGAATCATGTCTGAGAGCATGTGAGCTGACACCCAACGATGAGCAAGGCGTGATACCAAGGACGAAGAGGGGTGTCTAGTATGAACAGCGTGGATGAGTGAGTGGTGCATAGAGCCTCTCACGTGGCGGTTGATCAAGCTCAATCGAAGAGACTTTGCTTCGTCAGTTGGATTACTGAGATTTTTTAGCATTCTCAGTTCTTGGTCCGCCCGAACAATCACTCTCCAGGAGTAGCCGCGATATCCAATATCCAGATAAGTAGGCGTTACGTCAATGGGCCCATCAAATTCGTCAAGATTCTCGCTCTGCTTCATTTTCTCTATCCCCTCGGCCAACTGGATCAACATGGCACATTTCGCAGCGCCCATGGCATTTAAAGAAGATGGCCATTTGGAGCTGCCTTCAAACCTTATTTGGATGAGAACAGGAGACCCTTCTACGGCTCCAGATACTTTGCGCTTGTCAGTCCCTTGGTCGGTCCCTCCCAGAAGAGGATGAGGCACAGGAGGAAACAAAGATGAATATCTTAAGCTGGGTGATAATGGCTCAACTTCATCAATCTTGAGTGGAAGGCCCAACTTAGATGCTTTCTTATCTGCACCTAGCGAGTGATCGATCATTGTAATGGAGTTTTGACGGAGAAATTCTGCAAGAGAATCAAATGCAGACATCACATTTTTGTGGAGAGTAAAAGAATCTGATAAAGGAGAAGGCTTGGGAGAAGATGATACGCCATCAACGAGGCCGACCATACTGCGAAGCTCGAACGAGACCTGTTTTGCTTTGCCTTTTTTGATCAGTTTAGACTCAGTGAAATGAAGTTTGACAATATGCTGCACTACCTTCTCAACGATACCTCCCATGGAACGGTCCATACTTGCAAATTGTGGCATGCTCTCTACGACGCTGTTCTTGGAAGAAACTGGTAGATTCCAAACCACTGCTCGTACTATGGCTCCATCCTGAAACCGACGCAGCTGTGCATGATCACCCCAAAGTGACACAAATGCATTGGAACCTTCCACGTCTTCCGCTGGAGGTCCACGATCGACTACTCGACGTGAAGCATTGGGATCGATTCGTAGGCCAACGACAAGACAAGGCTCATCTTGGTTCAGAGGATGAACAGGCGGCTCAGGTGAGCGCCCACCAGGTTTTGCCACGAATGCAGATGACGCAGTAGAAGGGGACGAACCGCTGCCACGAATTGGGACAGCGTAACATTGATCACTATCCTCAAGTGCTTTCGTACCCGTATTCTCCACCGATTGATTTGAAGAGGTGCCATCTTTTCGGATGTCCCCGTTACCACTAGTAAAAAGCCTAACTGCCGTGATGCGATCTCCCAGTGCACGATTTAAGACTTCCACAACACCACGAGACACGGACTCATCATATCCTAAATCTTCTACGTCACGTCCCCATACCCGAGTGTCGCCATCATTTTTCTTCTTTCCACTCCGCTGCGACATCATCTTGGGTACAACGCTCAAAGGAATTCTAACATAGGCATCATACCTCGTCCAAAACCGATTCGTCTCTAGGAACAACGTCCGAAAGGCACCTCCAGATCCACTGCTACCCATCCCACCATCACGTTCCTGTCCATGAATGCATCGTAATGCAGCATAAGCCTCAGCACGTGATTCTCGAACAAATGAAGGAGAAAGTCGTGCTAGATAATTGATAGTCATAGTAGGATCGAGGAGGATGGGACTATCGCTATGATAATCATTGGGAATAGAAGAGGATGACGAAGATGCCGTGGTGAAGCATTGTTTGTAGCAATCAAGAAGTGTCATGGGGACGTTGGCATCATTGCTGCTACTGCGAATATCCTCAAGGTAATGTCTAGCCTGTGGACAGTGCGCTACAGTTTGAGACTCATTCTTTCCATCGGCGGGAATGACAAATGCCGCCTTTCTCTTCATCTTCCGAGCCAGAAGTTGTGCTGCACTTGACAAAGGTGCAGAACCGGAGCTAGCGGCTGCAGAAGTCGTAGCCGCATCTTCTCCAAGCCAATCCGCCTCACTCCAAAACTTCATAAATGTTGTAAAAGCCTGCACACTCCCCATACGTTTCCCAATAGTCTTTGTTCGATAGAGATAAACCAATATCAGAGCAATGGTAGATGTCGTGAAAGAGTCATGCCCACGAAGCAATCCACGTTGGAGTGCCCAAATCTTGATCAAGAGAAGAGTTTCATGAAACGCAGTAGTTGGAGTCGCAACCGCATTCGACCCAAAGAAGGTATTGGAGATGGTATCAGAAATCAAATTTGTCGTTGATTGGAGATGTAAACTTTCGGCAAGTGCATTATTGTAATGTGGCGTAGGACGGTGGTTGACATCGGTAGACTCTGCGGATGATGGCTTGCCGGCACCACGATTATTCGACCGATTAGGAAAGAGACGAGAGATGGGAATCCAACTTTGGAATACCTGCGTATCGTTGTTGCTGCCATTGTATGATCCTTCTGTGTCCATAGATGAATCATCATCACCGTCATCATTCTGTTGACGATTCGAATTGTCTTCATTCTGCTGCTGCTCCTGCTCTACACCGAAAATCAGACGAACATGAAACCTCAACTTATTCTTCATCTTTTTCCCTCCATTACTGTCATCATTATCACCCTTCTTCCTCTTCTTTTTATTCGTCCCCTTCTTCTTATCATCATTCTCGATAGTTGGAGGAGTCAACAACAATGCCACCTTGCGAGAATCACCAAACACACGTGTCAAGTGGACAGAACCAATTTTAGATCTATGTTTCTTGTGAGAGAGTTGTTTGGCAATGTGTACGGCGAGGATGTTTTGTTTCTGTAAACGTATTGACGAGAGAGAGAGAGAGCAGAGGAGTTAGAGAAAGACAATGTCATGAAGCAAACGCTATTATCATCAAAACCAATACAAACTTACATCTGTAAATCGATGATTCAAATAATCCTTCCCACCAACAAAAGCATCGTCATCTCCATCGCCACCCTTTACCAACACTGCCAAATCCAATGTGGGCACAACATTCCCATTAGCATGACGATTAGTCAATCCTGCATTACCAATATGTGCATAACTTCCAATCGGGAGGACTTTTACTCTTCCTGAAAATGGAAATGTCCATGGAGTACCAGCAGCTGCCGCACTACCTCCGGGAAGTGATTTGAGAAATTTGTCAGATTGGAGTGGCACACGATACTTGGTACTTTCTACGCCTCCTCCGCCATTCAGCTGTTCCATCCCCTTCTCCTTCACTCCACCACTACCGCCACCACTAGCAGACGATGATGATATCAAGCAAACTTCTGGAGACAAAGTGCACCCCTCCAAAGCACTCAGTACACTTGACAAATTGGAAACATATCCTCTTACAGTGGGTGCCCACTTGGCTTCATAGTGAATACTGCTATCGTTCCCATTCGGATGGAGATGCAGTGTCGCCTCCTTGATGAGCTCGGTTGTTTCAAGTCGAAGGAGGTTGGAACGGGCGAGTGCATCTGTGTTACTGTTGTTGGTACTGTCAGCGGCGGCTTTGGAGGTGGCTTTGTCGGTGGGAATGTGAGCTTGGGATGCTGCCATCATTAGATTGGCATCTTCTTCGTTGCTTGGGAAGGCTGTCATGATTTTATATGTTTGTGATGGCAACAATGAGCTCACTGAGGTCAAATTCAGCAGTGACCGTCACCTACGAATAATAATTCTTCTACTATTGAGATATTCTGAGAGATGCAGCACTATGTTGCCGATTAATCCGATGCTGGGCCGGCCGGTGTGCAGTGCAGTTGTTCTTTGATTTTTTGATGTTGGTGGTTTTGGGTGGTGGTAGGAGAAAAGGGTAAAGAAGAGAAGAGAAAAGGGAGAAAGGCAGACGAAAAAGCCCTGCTTTGCGTTCACTTTGCACTTTGCGAATGTCATCATTGTAGCCATGCTAATAATCTACCAAAGATGACCAACAAACTAATCCTAAACTATCTCGGCGATGCAGTAATATACTCATCTGACCTAGCACTGATTGATTGTCCAAATTCCTGGCTGAATTCTGATCTCATTCATTTTCATTTCTTGAGGTTGCAAAATGAGCCGAATCTTGTCGTCAGAAGTGATGATGTGAAGTCAGGAAAAGAGGATGGTGCTGTTGACAGTAGAAGAGAGTACTCAACTATTGATTGCCTCTTCCTTGATCCGACTGTAATTTCATTTATGATGCATCAGCTTGACGAGTCAGATGAGGATGAAGTCTCAAGTTTAACTTCTGCATGGAATTTATCGCCCCCAAACGATGCGGATGTGACGCAGCAAAATATCAAACGAATCTTTCTCCCAATCAATGATGAGCACCAATCATCACGCATGAATTACACGCCTGGGCAACATGCAGGTGGGTCTCATTGGAGTTTGCTCGTTATAGATATCATTACAACTACGTCCAAAAATAATGAAATCAAGCCGGAAATACAATTTTATTCCTTTGATTCCCATCATGGGTACAATATATCCGCTGCAAAGGCTGTAGCGAACAAGATGTACATTTTGTTTCAACATCATTATTCATCTTTGAAGAAGGATGCAATTACAAGTGTGAATGTGATTGAGTGTCAAGCTTTACAACAAAATAATGGATATGATTGTGGTATTTACACATTGGGATTCGCTGAGGCATTGCTTCGACTTTCGAATGATAGAAGTGGTAACAACACTGGGTTGCTTGACGAGAAAGCTATTGAAGCTGCTTTCACTTCCTACATGAATGACATGGGTGGGCAGATGCACTTTGCTTCTAATCTGAGAAGGCGTATTGGAGATGATATACGCAAACTTGTCTCTTCATGATTTCACACACGTCTTCAGCTATATGCTTGGCTAGGTCGTAACTTCGTAGATAAGGGTAGATTAATGAACGACGAATGCTCCAGCAGAATATATCCGCGCCTGTAACCCATCAAGAGAAATATAGCGTAAAAGAAATCCAGCAGAAGTAGCATTTTGGTTAATAGGATATCAACAGTCCTAATAGAATGTACTTAGTTCATTATTAATTACACATCTAGGATAACTTTTGTATGAAATTGACATAGAATTTACATTATCAAGCTTAATTATATTTCTGCAGCACAATATCTTCGACGACAGAGAGACAGGCCTTACAAACCACCTTTCTGTTGCTCATCTAAACCACCATTGCTTATGATAGTGTCCACAATAGCACTATCCGTAAACAGAGACAAGCCTCGTTCATGACCAGGCTTTCCCTTGCGAGTTGGCGATGCTGGACTTCCATCCTTCGGTTTACGTGCTCCACGAACTTTCACCACACCATGAGTCTCGTCATGATGCTTCTTACACATCCCTCCCAAGATAGCTTGCTTGTTGCATTCAGCATAAGAGCATACCTTCTTCTTCGCACCGTGAGCAATGCATCGTCCTCCTTGCACTGCCACCTTGGTGCAACCTTCAGCATTACATCGCTTCCGGGCTGGGCCATGCGTGCTACACAATCCTTTTGCTTTCACGTTCTTTTCACAACCTGGATGAGCACACGTTTTACGCTTCGCACCATGACTTATGCACAATCCACCCTGTACAACTCTATTGGGACAATCGGGCACAGAACATTTGCGACGCTGACGCTTCTGGTTAGCATCTTGACCACTGCCATCAGCACTGTTCGGAGTTGTCACTTCAAGGCATTGTTGTGGTGGCGACGGTGGAAGGAACTGAGTCTGTATGGCACCTCCTTCGAATAGTGGACGTTGTTGCGTCGATGGAGGTAGTGTCTGTATTGGAGAGTGCCGCAAATAATTATTAGGTTCTTGCCACTGTGATGTCGGTTGAGGAGGACCATATGGGTAGTATCCAGGATAGGGTTGACGATAGGCGTCAGCAGTAGAATTTGGAGCTGAATTCACCTGCGGCGACGCGTATGGACTATTGCCACCCTTCTCTTCCACCACAGCTTGCAGATGATCCTTGAGGAAGTTGTCACTACTCAAACTTCTCATGAAACTAGCACTCGACAATGATTTGTTATGACGTTTCGATTGCTGTTCGTCAGGTGCCGAATCATAACCTACATCTACGTCATCAAACAGATCTTCAAATCCAGAATTGGCAAGAAAACTCCCAAGGGATGATTGTTTGCGATGATGTGCTGCTGCACCATTGCCTCCATCATTACTATTCTCCTTGGATCGATCTGATAGCGCTGAATTCTTATCAAATTGAAAATTTTCTCCTGGTTGTTGTCGTTGTGGTTCTCGATCCAACGATGTGTGTGACAAATCACTTGATTGACGTGCGTACGCATTCGCAGCATAGGGTGGTGGTTGTTGATCGGCATAATATCCACCAGGAGACGACTGCGCTGATGGTGGATATTGTCCCCCTCCTCCCGAAGGAGTTGGATAGAGCATAGGTGATGCCCTAGAGTCGTAATTCACTCCCGCATCTGATGCAGGTGAAGAGTTGAATTGATGTGGTGACGGAGCATAATATCGAGGATCGACAGGTTGGGTGGCAGCATAGTACGGATCATAGGGTGGTGGAGTTGGTGCAGAGCCATAAGGATGCGGTGGCGGAGCCCCCTGAGGATAATACGGCGGTGGATATGGGTGTCCCTGAGGATGATGATGTGGTGGTGGCGGTGGTGGAAGTTGATTAGGATGTGGGGGTGGCATAGCCGCAGTTGGAATTGGAGCCCAAGTCTCTCCCTTCGTCGGTGTACTATCTCCACGCGTATTAACCCGACGATGTGCCATGGCTGGATTGGATCGGCCCGAGTACATTCGACGATGCTTTCGATTGATCGAGGAGGAGGGTCGAACTACAATTGGTACTGGAACGACGATACCAGCAGGTGGAGCCGGTTTTTGTTTTGGATGTTGCTGCTGCTCCTGCTGCGTTTGGTCATGGCTGAATTGAGAAGCACGTGCTTCACGATTTGACATGGACGTCGCTGGAGGACGCGGAAAGCGTTTCAAATACGCCGCATTCGCATCATCAATATCATTAGATACACTTTCCCCCTTGTCATTATCCTTCCCCAAAAGTGAATCGTCGGTGAATTGCACAGATAAATTATGACGATGCCGCGCCGGTCGTTTCGAAAAAGAGCCCCGTCTCTCACTTGATCGATTCGATTGATCTTGTCTTTTATTATAATCTTCCTCCTCATCCTCCGACTCCCAGCTACTATGAACATTCTTTTGAAAGTTGGCAATGTCATCATTCTTTGTTGGTGATGATTCGTTATCTTCAAAGTAATATGCTGCGGCGGCTTCCACTTCAAGGACTGATTTTGTTCTCGCATGTGAAGGGGATGGATCAGTGTCAGCAGTGACGGTGGTGGTGGGAGGGGGAGGAATGGTGACATCCATCGGAGTTGTTGTGGTTGTGGATGATGACTCTTTTTGCTGTGCTTCATTATTGTTATTGTTGGGCTTCCCCGATCCCTTATTGTTGGTGATATCATCCGAGATGGAAATATCAAAGAATTGAACTGATAAATTGTGTTTGTGACGATTATGACGCTTCTTTTGCTGCTGCTGCTGTGGCGGCGGTGCAGACATATTACCATCACCACCATCTTTGTCAGCGGCTAATCCCTCATAGTCCTCATTATCCCAACTTTTACGAAGATGACGCTGGAATAAATCACTATCGATCCCACTCTTATTTTCGCTGTTATTGTTATTGGGGTCATCCTTTACAATTGTACGAATGTCACCATCGGGTGTACTCTCGTAAAATATATTTTGATCCCTCGAGGCGGTTGTGTTGCTGCTATCTGCCATGTTTGCCTCTCGTCGTTTACGGTGCTGTTTGTTTTTATGTTTATCCTAAATTCAATATTCAATGCAATTTAAATGAAATTATCTAATCTGCTGAGATTAAGAAGATGAAAGAGAGAGGATAGAGACGATACAAAGTTAGAACTCCATATGTAAAGTATAACCATCGACCATCCTTCCCTCCCTCTGTCGAAAGGAGATGAAACACCAGCAATGTAATCAAATCATTAATTCACGACGTGCACTGCTCCATTTGCTTCTGCCCTCTCTTCATAAACATAAGAGACACCGAACGCCGCTGACGACTGCCCCTCACAACAGAGAAGCGGCAAGTGCATTCACCTACATCATCACTTCATATCATATGATCGCATTTAAATAATGACTGACGAGGTGCAATCCGCAATAAGTATCAAGGCTGTATGGCTACAGTCACGTTAACCTCTTGAAGCTAGGATAGGCCAAAATTGAAGTCGCGGTTCGCGGCAATGGTCCCAAAACTGCTCAGCGCTGTTGATGACTCACCTTTGAGAATGATGGATGGAAAAATTGCGCACGATGGTTTGTGTAGAAGAGGAACACGAGGAGGACGATGTTATATCAGTTGCTGCCTCTACTCTTGAGCTTCAAGTGTCTTGGGTGCATGCATTGCTAATAGCTGTTGCGTTGCCATGATGATGATGATTGATGATTGATGATGGTGTGTCATTCTTGCATAAATAAGGGATTCATGTTAAATTATGTAATCTAGTATGTCTTGGACATGCAACAAGCTCCGTTAGCTCAGTAGGTAGAGCGCAGGTCTCATAATCCTGAGGTCGTGAGTTCGATCCTCACATGGAGCAGTCATTTCTTTTTTTGCTTCAGTACACACACTGTTTGTGTTGAAGGGGAGCAGTGCTCTGAGGCTGAAGGCCCTCGAAGATAATGTTTTTGCCGCCTGACCTCGTCGTGTGTTAGTTGTTGACTTGTCGGGTTTGGGTTTTGGGTGTCTAGAGGCCGAGCATAGCATCAGGTTCCCTCTGGCTTAAAAGAATGATCATCGAGGCTTTCGCTGAAGAAAGGATATCATTGAATATATGTACATAGCTTGCGTCTCTGCGGACAGTATTTAAGATCCTGAAGCTGAAGTTGGCAGCCGACGTGTTTCTTCTTCTAATCTAAGTATCTGTACTGCAATCGGATGGTGGGAAGTGGATACAATCAGTTCTTGACCGACTCCCGTGCGTTTCCCAACACCACGCTACCATCTCTACGCTACCTACTTATGCATCTTCATTCCAAGATCAAACAGATCACTTTTTTGGATGGTAGTCAACCCAGTGTTGAAATTCCAGAAAGAGAGCAGCACTGACAGCGAACGAGTCGGGGCAATACACTCTTGATACCATATCTGAATCTGAATATGTATTTGCCTAGCTCAACATCAACATGTTAATAAGACTAACTTAAACATACATGATTGGATCAGCCAACTCAGAAATTCTTAATATAGCATTTTGTAAGCACTGGCACATGGCATTAATTACAAGTTGCTCATACGGCCTCTACCTCTACATCTCTTTCTTCAGCCCATACAAAAACATGTCAGCACCCATATCATTCGTCAAATAACACTCTAGCTGCTTCTTCAAAACACCCAAATTCTTTCTATTCAGGTGGACCTTTTGTCCAAAGAGGCCTTCGCTAGCATAATGAATGACTCCTTGTGGCACACTTTCAATCTGCAGCATATCCTTCAGCTCCGCTGCTTCTTCATTCTTTCCGTCTAAACTCACTGATAAGAATTTGATATTTCGTTTGGATGAGTTCATCTTGACAATTTTGGAAGCCATGCGCTCCCATGATACGTTGGTAGTTCGACATACTTGACACCAAGGCGCATGGAATCGAATAATGCACAGTTGATTGGGTTCATTGAGAACATGTTGATGGTAGTCCTGTATGTTGAATAGCTGAGTGATAGGAGAGGAGCGAGTGGTGGCTCGAGATGCCGTGGAGGTCGCACGAGAAGATGGTCGACTAGGGGAAGTATTAGGTTGTAGCTGCTCAGTCAAAGGTGGAGCGGGTGGCTCGAGAAGAATGGACAGCGGCATACGATCAGCATCAACATCTAATGTGGCGAAAGTTGCTTCGTCGTAGAGTCTGGGAGGGGTGGCGCTCTTGCTGCCTTGCTTAAGAATGTTGGGTTGCTTCTTTGGTGGAGTTACAGGCAGTGAAGATGCTGCCTCTGTAGTGATCGAAGTATTGATAATGATATCATCGTAATTTCTGTAACCGAGATGTGAAGGGGTACCAGCCCTCACTTTTGGAGAAGAAGAGGCCGGCGAAAAGGCCACGGTATGTGTAGCTAACAAGGCGGTGGCCAGCACGGCTAAAAGCACTGCGGCAGATATTCTTCTGTGCTGCTTGATATTCATATTGTTATGTTGGCTTCTTTTGCGTTTATTGTTCGTATTCTCATTCTGGCATCTTTCACATCTTGCTCTTGCCTCTTGCCTTGTGTTCGCCATTTTGCCGTTGAGGGCGACCCTCAAGTTGAGGGTCGGAGTTGATGTCAAGTTTCGGCATCAACTTTCTCGTGCGTTGTCTTGCGTCTTGTGTGACAGCACGTAAAGTGGCAAAACTTGCTTCAACAGTGTCGGACGCATAAGAAGCTTCGGGGTTATCAAGTTGGCTCTCAAGGTCCATAGTAAGCAATACTATGAGAGCGAAAGATTTCTCCTTGCAAATAAGTTAGCAACTCCTCTGATGAAGTCCTCTGGTGTTATTTTGCTGCATGGGTTCAATCTCAGTGGCTGCTTGTTTGAGCAACTGGAAGAATAAAGCGACACCTCTTTGCTTCGAATGTTGATAAATCATGTGGTCTCTTCAATTATCACCATAACTTATGGAATTTTTTTCTGTAGCAAGCACTAATTTATTCTTATTCTTCGCTCCAATAGCACAAACCACTCCAAGCCACCAAAAGGCGAGTATGTGACTCTCTTCGTCTGTCTGTCTGACGCCAAGATGACCAAAGGAAGGAGTCGTTCACCTTCAAGACCAAAGGAGTCGTTCACCCTACAGACGTGCACCCTCACACAAGTAAAATCAAGCTACACAACGAGCTCATAATTCCATATCTGTCTACCTGTCAATCACTATACCATGAGTTATTACCAAATGATAAGCAACTCCTCCACCCAAATAATCTCCTCGGCCGATGAGCTGAGGTCAGATGATGTTGAGATTTCAAAGGAGTTGAGCGATGCCATACTCGATGCCAAGTCTATTGGTCTAAACATCAGAAGACGAGTAGGAAAGTTTTGGATTCCTTCCGAAAAGATATGGATGATCTACGATCCCTGCATGACATCTAAATGGAGGGATGCCGATACCGCCTCAAGGTTTCAAGCGTTCTTGCGGAAGAGACGTGAAGATGAGAAGGCGGCTGCACGTGTGAGGCGTCATGCAAGTGCTGACAGGCGAAGGGAGCTCGTAAACTCGCACAGGAGTGATGAAAAGGGAGAGGTGATTACTCAAGTAGTAATTATGTTTGTGGATGGCCTCTTGGAGGAGCTCAAAGTTGCACATGCTCAAGGGGAGGCAGAATGGGAGATGCTTGGATCTCTATCCTTGGGTGGTCTTTTTGCAAAGTGGTGTCCTACACCCGGAGGTATGCACGACAAGGCGCTTGGATTGGCTGCTCTCATCCGTGAGAAGTTGCTGGAAAGGTTGTCGGAGGAGGAGAACCGAGGTTTGAGAGAAGAACTTCTCAGGTCTACCGCCCTACGCGTCCAAGAATCTGCCGTTCCTCTAGAGCACGTCGGCCTACAAAGGGACGTGTTAACTCCGCTGAGGAAGTTGGCCGAGATCCCTGAACACTTTATTGGTGCATCTAGAGGTCAGGGAGTAAATTACAGCCGAATGCCCTCCCGATGCCGGCTTCTATTTGGCAAAAAAGTATTCAGAAAGCTCGACCAGGAGAATTACGACCAATTCCTCCTCGATGCTGCCAAGGCTTCCCTCCTGAGAAAAGTTCAAGAGTCGACTGACACGTCATCTAAGGTGAATGTTGGTGCTCTTGCTCCTCACGAGGTGATGCTAAAAGCTGTCAGAGCCCGCTCAGCAGTTGATACACTTGAAGCTGGGCTGCAGTGGCAAGGTCTTGTTGAGTCATGCAAGCCAACTACAGGTAGACTTATCATCCCAATGTGCGATGTCTCAGGCTCGATGTGTTGTGGTTGTGGTGGCCAAAGTGATGCATCATGCATGGATGTTGCTATGGCCCTCTCTTTACTCCTCACTGATTCACTTCCCGATAGCAACGCATTTCGAGGTCAGATTCTAACGTTCAGCGAGAACCCAGACTTTGTAGATTTAAAGGGAGAGCACAGCAATCTTAATCTTGACGTTGAGACTATCAGAGGTGCAAGCAGCGTGGAGGAAATTTCAGCTCTGATACCCAATCTAGCTGATCGAGTGAACAAGTTGAGGGGCAGTAACTGGGGTATGTCGACAAACTTCTTCAAAGCTGCAGAAAGGATCTGTGATGTCATCCAGGAACACAACTTGGCAGCTGAGGACGTTGGATGTCTTGAGCTAGTGGTGTTTAGTGACATGGAATTTGATCAGGCACAATATGGCTCTAATTTCGACCAAAAGACGATGCTGCAAAAGATTCAGCAGCTCTTTATACGCCGATTCGGTTCCGCTATCCAGCCGCCAAAAATTGTCTTTTGGAATCTTCGTGCATCGATCTCTGGGAGTGGCATCGTCCAAAGTGCCGACGAAGATGGAGTAGCACTTCTCAGTGGGCTGTCAAGTGGACTGCTTCGGAAGTACCTGAGTTGGGACTTGGACGCAGAGACGCCACTCCCGGGTAGTGATGAGCAATTTCAGGAAGAGCGAGAGTCAACGATGAATCCCACAAAAGCTATGCTTGCTTGTTTGGAAGATCCACTCTATGAGACGCTTAGACTCGAAAAAGATCTAGCAGATTGGAAGGTGATCGTGTCTGAGGAGGAGATCATGCGCCGTGCAGAAATGGTGGTCGGCGAGAATGGCGAAATCGTGCATATGTCAAACAGTAGTGCACTTGTTGCCTTCTTCTTTGAGGCCGTTCCGAGCATCCAGACTTATGATCTTGAGAATTGGCTTGATGCAGCATTTACAGAGAACCCAAAGGTAGCATTGAAGCTCCTCTTCAACCTTGGCTCAGTCAGAAAGAATGCTGCAGGCAAGGCGGATAGAGACAACTTTCAAGCAGCCCTCCTTTGGTTGTTTCGAAAGTGGCCACAGACCTATTTGCTGAATGTACGATGCATTGCGAAGTTTACTTCTTTAAAGGAAGCACTAAACAGTGTCATGTTCATCATGTATGAAAGTCAACGTGAGAATGATCCGGAAAATTACGCTCTCTTCTCACTGGAGGGTCAAAGGATGTCACTTCAACAGCATCGAGATAGGAATTATCTTCGTGACAATCGAGCAAGACGCCACAAGAAGAAGCTAAACCGCCTCATGCTCTGGTCTGACTTTGCACGCAGTGAAGGAAGAGTGCTGTTTGGTGACCTTCGGACCGAAGTGTGTTGGGGGAACTTGGAGAAGAAGCTTTGCATTGAGGAGTTGAAAAAGAAGAAGGTAATTGGATGGGATTTGTTCGACGAAGAGGACCCCGTTTTGCTCCACGAAGAGGATCCCACCTTGGAGAACTTGTGGGAAACGAAAGAACGCCTGTCAAGAGAGAGGGAGGCGAGGTTGGCACAGAAGAAGAAGGCGAGATCAAAGGAAACTGTAAAGAGAGGCAAGCGAGCCAAACAGAACAATGATGATGCAGTGGACACTCAGACTGACTTTAGGCTATAAATCTCATTTTGACATATCATCGCCATTTAGATAGTCTCTTCAACCTTCATTTTGTCGCCGTTTTGTGTAGCAGATAATCATATTTCGTAATATTCACAACAAAATGGTATTCTGGATTCTCTCACAGACCACACCTTTAAAAGGTGATCTGTGATCATCTGATTGTTTCATTAGCTGCTCGTTGCGGTGTACACATACGAAACTCTTTTTTGTGGAGAACATTCAATGTCTAGAGTTTGACTTTATTCTCTCAGCAATCTCTCCCTCACATCCATTAAGCATCTTCCAAGTAAATTCAGTCCACTCCACTCATTTGGATGCACAGCCCAGCAATTGTCTCCATTTTTTGCACCCTTCTTAGCCTCCCCCTCGTCACTTGTACTGCAAAACTCCACTAAACCTATCCCCCAGACTCGATCAGTAGCTGCCTCTACAATTATTTTCCCCTCCGTTTCCACCAAAATTTTCTTCAACTTGACATCACTTCGAAACTTCGATTCAACAGCATCTCTCGCTACATCGTATCTTACTTCAGTCCACTTGTTATCATCATAATTGTTCACCTGCCGGCCAAACTGCTTGATTTTCGCAGCATCATCCCTCTCTGCTAAAATGAGATTTGCCACCTCTTCGTCACCAAATAGTTTTGCCTTACGATAATGCAATTCTTGATTGACACACCAAAATGGTCCGTCTTTACTGTGTAGACCTAGATGGCCGCCTGATCGTTCACGGTATGCATTGGAAAAACATCCGTAGAGTTCGGCATCTTTGGAGAGAAAGAACACGTAATCATCAGTGTCGTTAGATATAGGCCTACCACCCGTCCAGGATTGTATAGAGGATGGCATACTATGTACTTGCAGAGTGAGGAGTCGGCGGTGTTGTGTAGGGGGAGCAATTCCGTCATCTTCTGAAGATTTTTGCGGGGCGGGTTTGCTATTTGTACGGTGAATTTTTGATGCTAATTCCTATGACCATAGCGGGTCTTACCGGTACAAAGCGGTAATAATCTCTCTCAGAAGTCAGAATGCGATGCTAACATGACAGAATGAAATAATCTTATTTGTGTACTATGAAATTGCATACTCAATCTCACCCTAAAACATATATATTATTATGTACAGTCATTTAACGGAATTGCTCTGGCCAGGCTGATGCCCAGCATGCATGCATATCATCAGACAGTTTCGGATGGTTCACTCTAAATTCAGCAGGCGCATCAGCATAACATACAATGACAGTATTGACTGCGGCAGATACCAACGATAACAAAGTGCTAGTGAGTACTAGCCCAGTCGTGAATCCAATGAAGAAGGCAGCAGCGGAAGCGCCAAGCTCATCACCAAACACCATCCCGTGAGTATAGGAAATGATCAAGCTAGTGATGCCAGTTATTAAGCCCACCCCTACGCTGACCAAGGAAAGAACGCTTTGGGCCAAAGTGTCGGTAATGATAGTAGTCCAACCCCTTGATTTGAACAAGGACATGACGTTTTTGCCAGCCTCAATGAAAGAGTATCCGTAAACGCCGACGTATGTGAATGCCCAGCTGTTAAAATACTCAATGATATCACGAAGTAAAGCGAGGAGGCACTCAGCTATACACAGAAAGACACTTCCACCGTCGCCACTTTCACGCAGGTTGCGAACCATAGTAACAAGGCTTTCGACAATTGCGACAATAAGACTGCCGAGGCAAATACTCCCAAACGAATACGTCAAAGATCGAAAGTACGAATCTCCAATCGACCTTGAACAGAATGATGATGCCTCTATGGGCACGTACCACCAAGTGCCTACAACGCCAGCCACTGTCACATGAACCGTATTCTGAATCACTTGGTAAGTCCAGTAGAAACTCACCAACAGCAAAAATACCACCAACCCATTCGCCTCATTTTCACACGCACCGGCTTGAGCATCACATCCACTGGTAATATAGATAGTCGGCACAGCAGAGACTAGCCAAAATGCACTCCAACAAAACATTGTAATCAACGAAGAGTAAGCCACGAATGATAATCCCAAATTTGCCTTTACAGCCGAAGTCGCCGTAGCCAAGTTACACGCTGCGAACGGAATTCGCCCCCAAACGACGTAGGCGAAGTATGCATTAAACGCAACCATAAAAATTCCCATGATGGCTCCGAACGGGCTCACAAAGAAGGCACCAATCATAAAAACCAACGAGGCGAGAATATTAAAGACCAATGAAAACATGATCATTCCTTTTGCATGGCTGATCATTACTGTTAGTGCCAATGATGATATAATGCAGGCAACAATCGCAGAGATGGAAAGGAGTAGGAGGAGGTCATTAAAATCGTTTGTTCCACCATTTTCTTCTTCTAATGCACGGTTGGATAATAGTGATGCAGATGATAATCCCCCGAATATTTGCTGCGATGCACCGACAACCCATGACATGAGTCTGCTCGTTACCAATCCATGATTGCTGCCGCTCATGCTACTGCTGTCCAATAATTCACGCTCTCCACCACCATTGTCCATGTTGGCAGCAATATTCGTAAACATTTGCGGGGCATACACTCCTGCACATGCGACCATACCAATTAAATGGAGATAAAATAACAGTCCGAAAGCGACATCATTGAATTTGCGGGGTTGCTGTTCTCCCTTGGTCCATGTGTCGTCGCCGTCGGGGGAGGGCCGCGATGGATCAGATATCTCCATCGCAGAATTGTGGTAGGGTTGAGTTGAGGTGTTCATGGTTGCTGCTGCATAGGCATAGTGGCTCGTCCGACGCAGCGTTTGTTATGTATTCCATTGCCGCCCCGTTTTTCTCTTCTCTCTTCAGCGATGTTGGCGGAAGGGCTTTCATTGGCACGCGATACCGGAAACTCTCGCAAGAAAGTTGCCGTTGTTGTTGTTCTCCACCACCGTCGCCAAATAAATCACGATCCCCACAACACTTCTTCCAAACCTATAAATACATATATCGCTCGGCATACATTCTCAGCAGTAACAATCAATATGAAGCTCGCCACCGCCATCATCAGCCTCGTCACCATTATTGGGGCAAATGGAACTAGCACAGCCTCTACTAAGTCATCCAAGTCAAAATCTTGCATCGAGTCCAAGTCTGGAAAGTCGTCCAAGTCTGGAACGGCCAGTGGGTTGTTGTCGGTCTGTGAACCATGCTCTGTCGGTTCCGGATATTTTAATAGCACTTTATGTGGAACGGATGCTGGCTTTTGCGAGATTAGCATCAATGTAACTCAAAACGCCTTAGACGCATGCGATGCCAACAACTGTGCACC
>Ga0209652_1001015_pt1 | contig 23104 bp, 21 predicted proteins | sample SaaInl74LU_5_DNA_FD_184641 | JGI IMG/M metagenome (GOLD analysis project Ga0209652, IMG submission 184641) | Marine microbial communities from expanding oxygen minimum zones in the Saanich Inlet - ESP_74LU_5_DNA (SPAdes) (version 2) | ecosystem: Environmental > Aquatic > Marine > Intertidal zone... | reverse complement strand
CCGAGGCCGAGGCCGGCGCCATCGGCCCGCTTCTGTCGCGCCTCGCAGGCCAAGGTGTGGCCCCCGTCACGCTGTGCATCGCCGCCTTGCGTCACTTCCGCACGCTGCATGCCGCCGCCTGCCATCCCGGTGGCGCGGCAGCAGGGCTGCAAGCGCAACGCCCCCCCGTCTTCGGCCCACGCCGCGACCGCATGCTGACCCAGATCAGCCGCTGGGGGCGCGAACCTTTGGAAACCGCGCTCAGCTTGCTGGTGGAGACCGACCTGACCTTGCGTTCGGCGCAAAGCGCGCCACAAATGGCGCTGATGGAACGGGCATTGATCCGGCTGGCGATGATGCCGGGCAAGGGGAGACGATAATCATGGGCTACACTTTGATCGGCGCTGTCAAAAGCCGCGCCTTCCGCGTGCTCTGGACGCTCGAGGAATTGGGCCTCGACTATGACCATATCGACGCTGCCCCAAGATCCGCAGAGGTGATGCGCGTCAGCCCCGCGGGCAAGGTGCCGGTGTTCATCGCCGATGATGTCCCCATCACCGATTCGGTGGCGATCATGACCTATCTGGCCGACCGCCACGGTGCTTTGTCCTTCGCCCCCGGCACCACGGAACGCGCTCATCAAGACAGCCTGACGCATCTGATCCTCGATGAGTTCGACGCGCTCCTCTGGACCGCCGCGCGCCACAGCTTCGTCTTGCCCGAGGAACATCGCCTTCCCGCGATCAAGGACAGCTTGCAGTGGGAATTCACCCGCAGCCAAAGCCATATCGTCAGCCGCATGGATGCAAACGGCCCCTTCCTGATGGGCGAGACGATGACCATCGCCGATATCCTGCTTGCCCATTGCTGCGGCTGGGCCACGAACGCCAAATTCCCCATCACCGAGCCGCGCCTGCAAGAGCATATGGCGATGATGCGCGCGCGCCCCGCATTCAACCGCGCCCTCAAAGGGTAACTCCGCTCTCAGGTGAACACCCCCCATCTTTGCTTCATAAATACTCCGGGGGAGTCCCGGAACGGGACGGGGGCAGAGCCCGCTCAACACAGAGTCGTCGCCTTGGGCGACGGGGGCAGAGCCCCCTCAACGACGACTCGTCGCCACAGGCAGCCGGTATCGCGGATGCCGCCATATGTACGCGGTCTGTACGGCATGTGTCGCGGCCTTGACGCAGCTTTTACCGCCCCCAATCCGCCGCGTGCCGCCCGGCCCAAAGCCCTGTTGCCAGACAGCCGGTGATCAAGTAGCCGCCCGTCGGCGCCTCCCAATCCAGCATTTCGCCTGCAACGAAAACACCGGGCAGAGCGCGTAGCATCAGCCCGTCATCCACCGCTGCACGGCTCACCCCACCCACGGTCGAGATCGCCTCATCCATCGGGCGCGGTCCGCGATGGTGGATCGTCAACCCCTTGATCAACCGTGCTAAATCCAGCCCCTCGGGCAAGGGGCGGCCAAATTCCTGCAACAGCGCCCGCTTGACCGGGTCCAGCTTCAGCGCCTTTTCCAGATGTTGCGCCAGCGTCCGCTTGGCCGGGCGTTTTGCAAGCCTTGCCGCCACCTCCGCCAGCGTCAGGTCAGGCAAGAGATCGACAACCAGTGCCGCGCCATCGCGCACCGAAGCGCTCACCGCATAGATCCCCCCACCCTCGATCCCCCGGGCCGAGATCACGCATTCCCCCCGCACCCATCCCGCACCTAGGCCAAAGGCTAAACCCTTCACCGGCTTACCAAAATGCGCCGCCATATGCGCGGACCAATCGACGCAGAAGCCCATATTGGCGGGCCGAAACGGGGCAATCTCTACCCCAAGCGGCGCAAGATGACCGGCCCATGACCCATCCGATCCCAACCGCGCCCAACTGGACCCGCCCAAGGCCAGAACGACGACCCTTGGCGCAAGCCGCGCTGCACCTTGATCCGTTGCGAAAACCCACGTCGCCCCGTCGATCCCCACCCAGCGCCAACCGGTCCGGACCGCCGCGCCGACGCGCCTGACCCATGTGCGCAGAAGCGGGCTGGCCTTCATCGCAGTCGGGAAAACACGGCCGGAACTGCCTGTGAACACGGGCTGACCCAAATCTTCGGCCCATGCTTTCACCGCGTCCGGCCCCATCTCGGCCAACATCGGGGCAAGCCAAGCCTGCGCCGCGCCATAGGCACTGATGCAAGCCTCCAGCGGCTCATCCTTGGTCAGGTTCAGCCCGGATTTACCGGCCATCAAGAACTTCCGCCCGACCGAGGGCTTGGCCTCGGCAATGACCACCGACCGCCCGGCACGGCCAAGCGCCTCTGCCGCCATCAAGCCCGCAGGCCCCGATCCGATCACCAGCGCATCGACTGTTTCAGCCATGCCGCCCTGCCCCTTGTCCAAAGGCGCACCCGCGCCATTCTTGCAGCCTATGACCGAAACGCCCATCTGCCCGCTTTGCGACCGCCCGATCCCGCAAGATGCGAAACAAAGCCTGCATCACCTGACGCTGAAACTGCGCGGCGGCAAGGGCGGGCCGGTCGTGCTTTTGCACCAGATCTGCCATAACGAGATTCACGCTACCCTGTCCGAGGCGGAATTGGCGCGCAGCTACAACACCGTTGCGGCCCTGCGCGCCCATCCAAGGCTTGCGGCCTTTCTCGCATGGATCGCCAAGCGCCCGGCCGATTTCCACGCCAAGACCGCCGGTGGCAGGCGGGCTTGGAAACGCCGCTAGCGGTCTGCGCACATCGCCTTGATCCGCGTCAGCACATCGGGGTTTCCCGCCAAGGCATCTGCTGCGATCTCGCGCGTTTGGTCCATCAGATGCGCGCCCAGCACGATCCGATCGATCAGCCCAAAAGCCAGCGCTTCATCGGCGGTGAACTTCTGCCCACCCAAAAGCAACAGCTTGGCCCGCGCAGGCCCCATCAATGCCACAAGCCGCCCGGGGTCCGAGGGTTGCGGCAAGAAGCCAAGCTTTGCGACAGGATAGAAAAACCGCGCTTGCGGCACCGCGATGCGGATGTCGCAGGCCAGCGCCATGCCGAAAGCACCACCCGCCAATGTGCCGTTGAGTGCGGCAATCGTCAGGCATGGCAAGGCCGCAACCGCACCCGAGACCTGTTCCCACAAAGGCGAGGTCGCCAGACCCGCGCGCGCCGCATCCAGATCGGCGCCGGCCGAAAAAACCTTGTCACCCGCCCCGGTAATGACCAGCGCGCGCAGATGCGGATCGACCGATGCCTCCATCAACAGATTGACCAACTGCTCCAGCATCTTTGCCGTCAGGGAATTGGCCTTTTCCGGGCGGTTCAGCGTCAGCGTCCACAGCCCATCGTCGCGGGTGCAATCGATCATGGGCCGACACCGACGGCGGCGCGGATATCTGGATCGCGCAGCGAGATGTCATCGCCCAGCCAAGGGTCGGCAGCAGCCCCGCACATCCAGATCAAGGCCTGCGCGGGCCATTCGGGCGGGATATGCACCGACCAATCAAGTTGGCTGATCGCATTCACACCTGATTGCTTGATCTCGCGCTGCATGTCGGTGGCAACGGTTCCCGGCGAAAGGCCCAACGCACGGATGCCCCGCGCCCCGTATTCGGTATGCAGGCAAGCGGTGAACATCTTGGCCCCCGCCTTGGAGGCGCAATAGGCGCTCCAACCTTCGATCGGGTTGACGGCAGCCCCCGAGCTGACGGTGATGATCGTGCCGCCACCGCGCTGCAACATCAGCGGCAGGGCCGCATGCGCGCCGTGAAACACACCCTTGAGGTTGATGTCGATGGCTTGGCTCCAGACCTCGGGGTCGGCAGCGGCGACATCGGCGATCGGGTCGATCACGCCTGCATTATTGATCAAGACATCAAGGCCGCCAAAGGCCGCGGTGGCAGCGGCAAGGGCGGCCTCCACCTCCCAATAGCGGGTCACGTCGCACGGCACGGCCAGCGCGCGTGACCCAATCTCGCCAGCGATCCCGGCGATCGCATCGCGGTCGCGCGCCAAAAGCACGACATTGGCTCCCTGCGCGGCAAAGGCGCGCGCAGCGGCCGCACCGATCCCACGGCTTGCGCCCGTGATCACAACGGTTTTCGCGGTCATATCGGGCATCTGCCTTCCTTTCGTGCGCAATGCTTTTCGGCGGCCATGCTATCGCTGCTGATCCTGCGCGACCAGACCAAAGCGCCGCGGCACTGGGATCGGCACTTGACCGCGACATGTGCAAAGGCCGACAGTTTGCCCCGACACGCGCCCCCTTTTTCGTGATCGGATGGATGCTATGGCACATGCAAAACCGCTTTTCGTGACAGTCTCGGCCTTGGTGCTGGGGTGGGCGCCGCCCCTTTTTGCGCTGACCGCACAAGAGCTTTGGGCCGAATGGCAAAGCCAATCCGCCGCCATGGGCCAGATCGTCACCGTGCAAGAGCAAATCCCCGGCGATGGCAGCCTAACGCTGAACGGCTATGCCATGCGCTACGCTGATGGCGAGGTCAGCACTATCGTGCGGCTCGATCAGATCATGCTGAGCGAAACCGGCGATGGCCGTGTCACGATCACCGTATCGGACACCTATGATCTGACCTTCAGTTTCACCCCCGACAACAGCGGCCCGCCGGTTGACCTAAACTTCGCCTTGATCGCGCCTGACCTGCGCGTGGTGGCAAGCGGCACGGCGGCTGCGCGCGTCTATGACTACACCGCACCGCGTTTGATGTTCGAAGATCGCCCCATCACCGGCGGCAGCGGCCCGCTTCCAATGATCGATGTCATGGTTGCGCTGACGGATTTGACCGCGCGTTATGAAATCGACGGGACCAACAGCGCCGATCTGCGCTACGCCAGCAATGCTGCGATCAGTGGCATGTCGGGCGCGATCGAGATCAGCCCGCCGCCGGGCGAAGAGGGCCATTTGAAGGTCAGCTTCGCAATGGGCGCCAGCACCAGCGCCGGGGCGGGTCAACTTGGAAATTTCGCCAACCTCGCCGGCAAGCCCGGCGCATTGCCTGAGAATTTCGCAGCCAGCGGCGCCCTCGCCTATGACAGCGCCCGGCTGGAGATGACCTTTTCGCACCCGCGCGACGGCTTTACCCTGTTGACCTCCAATCAAGGTGGGCGGCTTTCGACCGATTTTTCGCGTGATGCAATCGACTTTGCCCTGAGCGCGACGGCGGCATCGACCTATCTGGCCTCGCGCGAATTGCCGGTGCCTGTCGCCTTTACGGTGGGCGGGGCCGAGCTTGCCTTTCGCGTGCCGCTGGCACCCAGCGATCAACCACAGCCCTTCGCGCTGCGGCTGGCCTATCGCGATCTGGCACCCAGCCCCGAGATTTGGGCGCTGGCCGATCCGGCGGGGGCCATTCCCCGTGATCCGATCACCGCCATTGTCGACCTGAGCGGCACCGCGCGGATCTTGCGCGATCTGCTTGCACTCGATCCCACGGCGATGGGCGATATCCCCGGCCAGCTTGTCGATCTGGGCATCAATGAATTGCGCATCACAGCTGCGGGTGCGGAATTGACCGGCACGGGCCGTGCCGATTTTCCGCCCGGCCCGATCCCCATGCCCGTGGGGGCGGTCGATTTGCAGATGCGCGGGCTGAACGCGCTTTTCGACCGGCTGCAGGCAGCGGGTCTTGTCCCGATCGAGCAATTGGCGATGGCGCGCGGTCTGCTGGGTGCTTTTGCCCGTCCGGGTGCCGCCCCCGATACGCTTGAGACGCGGCTGGAATTCACCCAAGGCGGCGGGATCAGCGCCAATGGTGTGCCCCTGCGCTGAAGCGCGCGCCAAAGGCCCAGACGGATGGCGCGGCTGCGACGGCTTGCGTCGCGCGGGTGCGCGCACTAGGTCCAGATGAACCCCAAGCGCCAAGGTGCCATGCCCATGTCAACATCCCTCGCCGATCTGACCGAAGCGCTGCTTCACCACGCACGCCGTGCAGGTGCGGATGGCGCCGATGCGATCGCTGTGGATGGCACCTCGCTATCCATCAGCGTGCGCGGCGGTGCCTTGGAACAGGCCGAGCGCTCCGAAGGGGTCGAGATCGGGCTGCGCGTCATCGTCGGACAGCGGCAAGCCTGTGTCTCGGCCTCCGATATCCGGGACGAGACACTGCGCGAGATGGCAAGCCGCGCGTTCACCATGGCGCGTCTTGCCCCCGATGATCCGACCGTCGGGCTGGCTGATCCCGAGCAGCTCTCCACCTTGCGCGATGGGGAGGCGCTGGATATGTGCGACCCCGGCCCCGATCCCGACCCCGCGCAGCTTGAACGCATCGCACAAGAAGCCGAGGCCGCAGCCCTTGCCGTCAAAGGCGTAAGCCAAGTGCAAGCCGCCAATGCAGGCTTTTCGCGCAGCCGTGTGCATCTGGCCGCCAGCAATGGCTTTGCAGGTGGCTATGCGCGATCCGATCACGGGCTGTCTTGCGTCGCGATCAGCGGCGAGGGTTTGGGGATGGAGCGCGATTATTTCGGCGATGGGCGCAACCATGCTGCCGATCTGTTGTCGGCCGAAGCGATCGGGCGCATCGCAGGCGAACGCAGCGTTTCGCGCATGGGCGCGCGCAAACCCAAGACCGGCGCATATCCGGTGATCTTTGACGAGCGGATTTCTTCGGGGTTGATCGGACATCTTCTGGCCGCGACCAATGGCACGGCGATCACGCGCGGCGCATCTTGGGCACGCGATCTGATGGGCGCACAGGTCTTGCCCAGCGATCTGTCGATCATCGAAGACCCACATCGCCCACGCGCCTCGGCCTCGCGCCCCTTTGATGGCGAAGGCTTGCCAACCCGGCGGCGCATCATCGTGGCCGATGGCATCTTGATGGAATGGACATTGGATCTGGCCACGGGGCGTAAGCTGGGCCTGCCATCCACGGGAAGTGCCAGCCGCGGCACCTCCTCCCCGCCATCGCCCGCGATCGGCAATCTTGCCCTCACGCAAGGCACGCAAAGCCGCGCGGCGCTATTGCGCGAGATGGGAACGGGGTTGTTGATCACATCGATGATCGGCTCGTCGATCAACGCGACCACGGGCGATTATTCGCGCGGCGCCTCGGGCTTTTGGGTCGAGAACGGCGAAATCACCTATCCGGTCAATGAATGCACCGTCGCGGGCAATCTGCGCGATATGCTGTTGACGATCCGCCCGGCTAATGACGCGCGCCCCCATCTCAGCCGCGTCGTGCCCTCGCTTTTGGTCGAGGGGCTGACGCTTGCCGGGGCCTGACGCGCGCGATGATCTGCTCTTGCTGATCGAGGCGGCGCGCGGCGCTGGCCGGATCGCGGCGCGCTATTTCCGCGACGATCCCGAAACATGGGACAAGCCCGATGATGCCGGCCCCGTGACCGAGGCCGATCTGGCCGTCAACGACATGCTGCATGACCGGCTGATGGATGCCCGCCCCGATTACGGCTGGCTGTCCGAGGAAACACCCGACGATCCTGCAAGGTTGGCGGCAAGCCGTGTCTTTGTCATCGACCCGATCGACGGCACCCGCGCCTTTATCGAGGGAAGCTCGGCCTTTTCGCATTCTCTGGCCGTGGTCGAAGATGGTGTGGTGATCGCGGCGGTGGTCTATCTACCGATCCGGGGCAAGCTTTATGCCGCATCCTTGGGCGGTGGCGCGACACTCAATGACATGGCGGTGCGCGCCTCGGATGCGCGGCATTTCCACGAGTCAGAGGTATTGGCCACCAAGCATACGCTTGGACCCGCGCATTGGCCCAATGGCGTGCCGGCGGTCACGCGCGCCTATCGCCCCTCGCTTGCCTATCGCATGGCGCTGGTGGGTGAGGGGCGCTTTGACGCGATGATGACATTCCGCGCGACCTGGGAATGGGATATCGCCGCAGGTAGCCTGATCATCACCGAGGCAGGCGGCATGGCCACCGATGCGGTCGGACAAGGCTTGCGCTTCAACAGTGCCACCCCAAAGGTCGACGGGGTGCTGGCCGGTGCGCCTGTATTGCACAGCGCCCTGCTCCAGGCGCGCGGCAGGACCGCTTGACCCGCGCGGGCCAATCCCTAGGGTGCGCCGCAGCTTTGCTGGTCGCCCAAGCATGAATGGCGCGGATAACTGATGGAACGCTCACTTGCCCTTGCTCTCTATCTCGCCTGGTCCGGGCGCGGGGCCTTGGGCTTTGCCGAGGGCAAGCTGACCCAGCGCGCAGGCGCAGGCAAGGAAGACCCCGCGCGCCTTGATGAGCGGCGCGGGATCGCCAGCCGCCCCAGACCCCAAGGACCTTTGATCTGGTTTCATGCAGCAAGCGTGGGCGAATCCCTTGCGCTGCTCGAGTTGATCCGCCTTTTATTGGAAGAACGGCCCGAGCTTGCGATCTTGGTGACGACTGGAACGGTAACCTCGGCCGCCGTGATGGCAGACCGCCTGCCCGAGGGGGCGATGCATCAATATGTGCCGCTGGATGCACGCACTTTCGTAGCGCGTTTCCTTGATCATTGGCGCCCCGATGTCGCGGTCTGGACCGAAAGCGAGCTATGGCCCGCCTTGATCTGCGAAACCCATGCGCGCGGCATCGCGATGCTGTTGCTCAATGCGCGCATGTCCAAGGCCAGCCACGACCGCTGGCGGTTCTTGCGCGGCATGGCGCGCAGTCTTTTGGCGCGCTTCCGGCTGGCGATGGTTCAAGATGACCTGAGTGCGATCTACCTGCGCCGCCTTGGCATGCCGATGGACCGTTTAATGGTGACAGGCACGCTCAAGGAAGGGGCCGCAGCCTTGCCTGTCGATAACCGGCTCCTTGACGCGATGCGCGCGGTCATCGGCAATCGCCCGGTCTGGGTCGCGGCCTCCACCCATCCCGGCGAAGAGCGCAAGGTGCTTGAGGCCCATCGCATCGCGATGCGCACCAATCCGCGGCTTTTGCTGATCTTGGTGCCGCGTCACCCTGCGCGCGGCGATGAAGTCGCCCTGATGATGGCCGATGATGGTTGGGCCTTTACACGGCGCAGCGCAGGCGAGAACCCCGAGGCCGAGGCCCCTGTTTACCTCGCCGATACGATGGGCGAATTGGGACTTTGGTATCGCTTGGCCAGCGTCAGCTTCGTCGGCGGCTCATGGGAGCCGATCGGCGGCCATAACCCGTTCGAGCCCGCAGCCCTTGGATCGGCCATTTTGCATGGCCCCTATGTCACCAATTTCGTCGATATCTATCAACGCCTGACCGATGCCAGGGCGGCAAGGCTTGTATCTTCGCCGCAGGCCTTGGCCGAAGCGGTCGATGAATTGCTCGCCCCTGACCGCGCGGCGATCATGGCACATGCGGCATGGGAAGTCGTCTCCGCCGGGGCGGATGTGACTGACCGGGCAAAGGCGATCTTGCTGGAAACCTTGGACGGGGCGGTGGGCTGATGCGCGCGCCGATGTTCTGGCATGCGCCGCCGGGGCTATGGGCGCGGCTATTGTCACCGCTTGGCGCAGTTTACGCAGGCGCGACGCGGCGGCGCCTCGCACGCGGCCCGCGCGCGCGGCTGGATGTGCCGGTGATCTGCATCGGCAATCTGAATGCAGGCGGCACAGGCAAAACACCCACAGTCATCGCGCTGGCCACCCGTTTGGCGGCGCGCGGGATCGCGGTGCATGCGGTCACACGCGGTCACGGCGGCACATTGCAAGGGCCAGTGCGGGTCGTGGAAAGACAGCATACGGCGGCCCAAACGGGCGACGAGGCGCTGCTTTTAGCGGCCTTTTTGCCGACATGGGTCGCCAAGGATCGCGCCGCGGGCGCGCGCGCCGCGATTGACGCCGGGGCGCGGGCGATCTTGCTTGATGACGGGTTTCAGAACCCAAGCCTTGCCCATGATCTGGCCGTGATCGTGGTGGATGCGCATATCGGTTTCGGCAATGGCTTGGTGATCCCCGCCGGGCCATTGCGAGAGCCGATCGCGACCGGCTTGGCGCGCGCCGATCTGATTTTGTCGATTGGCGATGCGCAGGCGCAAGCGCGTTTCGTCCAGACATGGGGGGCGAAGGTGACCTTGCCGCATGTCACAGGCACGCTTGCCGCCCTGCAAACCGGCCTGCCGCTTGCGGGGATGCCCGTGTTAGCCTTTGCAGGGATCGGCCACCCCGAGAAATTCTTTCGAACCCTCAGCGCGATGGGCGCGGATTTGCGCGCCACCCATGCGTTGCGCGATCACCAACCGCTGAGCGACACCTTGATGCAGCGCATGCTGCGCGAGGCCAAGACGCTTGGCGCACAGGTCGTGACAACCGAGAAAGACGCCGTCCGCCTTGCGCCTGCATTGCGCGCGCAGGTCATGACCTTGCCCGTACGGCTCGAGATCGCGGATTGGACGGCCTTGGATAACGCAATCGCGCGGATCATGGCCGAGCGACCCGCCCAGCCCTGACGCCAAGAAAAAGGGGCGGCCCAAAGGCCACCCCTGTTGCCGCGGCATCGTACCTTATTCGGCCGCGACGATCGCTTCGTCGATCAGCGCCGACATATCGGCATAGCTCATGTTGGAATGCAGGCGACCCGCGATCACAAAGGCGGGCGTGCCCGAGATCGCATGCTCGGCCATATGCGCTTCATAGGTATCGATCATGGCTTGGGCCATCGCACCATCGGTCAGGCAGGCGTCGAGCTGTTCGTTATTCAGACCCGCGGTGCGCCCGATGCGGCGCAGATTCTCGGCCACATCGGCAGGTGCGCCTTGGGTCCATTCGGCTTGCCGCTGATAAATCAGATCGACAATGCCAAAATACCGCTCGGGGCCTGCACAGCGCGCGACCATCCCGGCCCAAAGGCCGAAACGATCGAAATAAACCTCGCGGTAGACATAGCGCAGACGGCCTTGGTCGATGTAATCGGCTTTGAGCAAGGGCAGCGTGTTCTCGTGGAATGTGCGGCAATGCGGGCAGGTGAACGAGGCGTATTCGATCATCTCGACCGGCGCATCGGGATCGCCCATCACCATCTCGATCACCTGTGGCGCGTCGGCGGCGGCCGCATCGCTTGTCTGCGCATTGGCAGGTTGCGGCAACAGCGACAGCGCCGGGGTGGTTTGGGGGCGCATCAGCGCATAGCCGCCAGCGACCAAAGCACCGGCACCCGCGCCCAAAAGAATGGTTCTACGATCCATGTTCTACTCTTCTCCTCAACGATCTTTCGGGGTTAGCACATTGCGCGCAAGGCGTGCGAGTGCCTGTTTCAATCCATCATCCGCGACCTGATCCACCGTGGCCATCGCGCGCGACAAGGTCACGGGGTCGGGCGGCGAGGGCGCTTTGGGCGGGGCGGGGCGAAAGGCCACCTGACCATCTGCAAAGCCGGTCGGAGCGGTCTGGGTGATATGCACATGGGCAATGGCGCGGTAGCCATAGGTGGCGTTGACCTGCGCAAGGATACGCTCTTTCTGCATCTCCAGAACCGGGGCATGTCCGCCCGTCGTGAGCAAGACCAAGGTGCCACCAAAACCCCGGCTCCAGCTGATGCGCACGGGCCGCGCGATGGCGGCGATCTCGCTGCCGACGATCTCGGGCCAATGGGTCAAGAGCTTGGCCTCGCCAAAGCCGCGCTGCTCTGCCGGTGCCTTGAGCGTGGCACTGAGCAATGCGCCAGCCGTCTCGAAGCCGCGCTTGCGGCGCATCGGCGGATCAGCAGGTGAAATCTTGGACTTGCGCGGCATGGGTTGCTTTCGTGTTGTCACGCTCAATCTATGCCTTAATGCGATGCTAACCAATAACAGCCTGCTGGGGAGCAGATAAACCTTGCGTGACGGGTTTTCCGATAGCGATGCCAGCGCGGCTCTTCTGCCGTGGTATGACGCCCATGCGCGCGATTTGCCATGGCGCATCGCACCGCAAGCGCTGGCCAAGGGCGCGCGGCCCGATCCATATCGCATCTGGCTGTCCGAGGTGATGCTGCAACAAACCACTGTCGCTGCGGTGCGCGCGTATTTCCACGATTTCACAACACGTTGGCCCGATGTCGATGCCTTGGCCGCCGCCGATGATGCAACGGTGATGGGCGCTTGGGCGGGGCTTGGCTATTACGCGCGGGCGCGCAACCTGTTGAAATGCGCCCGTGTCGTGGCCCAAGAACATGGCGGCCGGTTTCCCAGCGATGAGGCGGGGCTTTTGACCCTGCCCGGCATCGGCCCCTATACCGCTGCGGCAATCGCCGCCATCGCCTTTGACCGCCCAGCGGCGGTGATGGATGGCAATGTGGAACGCGTGCTGGCACGGCTTTTCGCCGTCGAAGTGCCGCTGCCCAGCGCCAAACCGATTCTGAAGGATCTGGCCGCACGGCTGACCCCCGCCAAGCGGCCCGGCTGCTATGCGCAGGCGGTGATGGATTTGGGTGCCACGATCTGCACACCGCGCAGCCCCGCCTGCGGCATCTGCCCCTTGCGGGTGATGTGCCGGGCAAACGCCATGGGCATCGCTGCCGAACTGCCACGCAAAGCGCCGAAGAAACGCGTTCCGACACACCATGGCATCGCCTATCTGGTGCGGCGCGCCGATGGCGCGATGCTGCTTGAGACACGGCCAGAGACTGGGCTTTTGGGCGGCATGCTTGCCTGGCCCGGCAGCGATTGGGCCGAAACACCCCCGGCCGAAGCCCCGCCGCTTGCCACGGTTTGGCATGACCCCGCGCGCGAGGTGCGCCATACCTTCACTCATTTCCATCTACGGCTGGCGCTGCGGCTGGCGTGTGTTGGCCAAGATGCGACACCTGATCGCGGGGAATTTCTTCCGCGCGCCATATTCCGGCCCGCAAACCTGCCTACAGTGATGCGCAAGGCATGGGATCTGGCCCAAGGCGCATGGCCAGAGGATTGACCAAAAGCGCCCCACGCGCAAAGCATAGCCAATGGGTGAAAGGAAAGACCGGCCATGATCCCCGCAGCACATGTCGCAAAATTTGCCCGCGCCTTGCCCTATTGGATGTCACTGGCGCTGTTTCCGTTGATCGCCTTTGTCGCGGGACAAGGGGGATGGTCGCTTCTTGCAATGCCGCTGATGACATGGTGGCTGTTCAGCTTGCTCGATCTGGCCATGGGGCTGGATCTCGAGAATGCCGACCCCACCACACCCGAGGCTGATCTGTTTTGGTATCGGCTAGTGACGGCGGTGTGGTTCCCCCTCCAGCTTGTGACGATCTTCGCGCTGATCCACTTCGTCACGCAAAGCGAGACCCTATCCACCGCCGAGGCCTTTGGCCTGTTCTTCGGGGTTGGCGTGATTTCGGGCACGATCGGGATCAATTATTCCCATGAACTGATGCACCAATCGAACCGACTGGAACGCTGGTTGGCCGATCTGCTTTTGGCGAGCGTGCTGTATTCACATTTCCGCTCCGAGCATCTGTTGGTCCATCACCGCTATGTCGGCACGACCCGCGACCCGGTGACCGCACGCTACAACGAAGGGTTTTTCCGCTTTTTCCCCCGCGTGCTGCGCGACAGCCTGATCAGTGCCTTTCAGGCGGAAAAGGCGATGCTGGCGCGGCGCGGCAAGGCATGGACAGACCCGGCAAACCCGTTTTGGCGCTATTGGCTGTTGCAGGGGCTTTTCGTGATCCTAGCATTCGCTTTGGGCGGCTGGCTGGGGGTGGCGCTGTTCATCTTCCAGGCCGCCATCGCCGTATGGCAGTTGGAATTGACCAATTACATCGAACATTATGGGCTGACGCGCAAACATCTGGGCGAGGGCAAATATGAGCATGTGCAGCCGCGCCATTCGTGGAACGCGGCGCATAAGGCGTCGAACTGGCTTTTGATCAATTTGCAGCGCCATTCCGACCATCATTACAAGCCAGACCGCCGCTTTCCCCTGTTGAAGAATTATACCGAGGATGCAGCCCCCCAGCTTCCGTTCGGCTACCCGGTGATGACCATGGCCGCGATGATCCCGCCCTTGTGGCGGCGCATCATGAACCCGCGCGTCAAGGCTTGGCGCAAACAATTCTATCCCGAGATCTCGGATTGGCAGCCCTACAACAAGGGCGCGCTGCCTGCCCCGCGCTAGCCTAGGGTCGCGTCAAGCGCGCCCTGCCTGTGACGAAAGCGTCATGGGGGAAATGCCAAGGCTGGCCAGCGCCCCTTCCCATTTGCCCTCAAGCCGGGGGGCAAAGACCAGATCGGGCGGCGCATCGGCGGTCAGCCAACTGTTCTCGCCGATCTCATCCTCAAGCTGGCCGGGGCCCCATCCCGCATAACCCAAAGCCAAAATCGCTCGCCTTGGGCCCAAGCCTGCCGCGATATCGCGCAAGATATCCCGCGTGGCCGTCAGGGCGAAATCGGTGCTGACCACCAAAAGATCGCGATCATCGGACCGATACTCGGTACTGTGCAGCACGAAGCCACGGCGCATTTCGACGGGACCGCCGTAGCATACGGGCATCTCGAGGGTGATTGCCTGTTTCGTGATCCCCAGCTGCGTCAAAACATCCGAAAAGCCGATATCGGACATCGGTTTGTTCAAGATCAGGCCCATCGCCCCGTCAGCGGAATGCGCGCAGATCAATACCACACCACCATGAAAGCGGGGATCGGCCAGTCCGGGCATCGCGATCAACAGCTTTCCGGTCAGATCGGCAAAGGGGGCGTTGGGTTGGTCCATAGCTTTCACAATGGGGTCTGGGCGCTGCGCGATCAAGCGATGCGCGCGACAAGATCGCCACAGACACGCGCGCGTCGCCAAATCGTGACTTTCCATTTCATCGCCAAGTTTCTAGCTCACGTAGAATGAAAATCGCAGCACAAAGATGTTTTGCCCTTCTGGTCGCGCTTGGCCTGTTTTGGGGCGCGGGCCCGGCGCGGGCCGAGTTTCAATGGCAATCCGTGGCCGATGTGGTCACGGTGTCCTTTCTGCCCGGTTGGCGGCTGGCCGATGGCAACCATATGGCCGCGATCCGGATCGATCTTGCGCCGGGGTGGAAGACCTATTGGCGCGCGCCGGGCGAAGGTGGGGTGCCAACGGTGATCCGCCTCGACGAAACCACCGCGGTGCGCGATGTGGTGATCCATTGGCCAAGGCCCGATGTCTTCGTCATCAATGGCATGCGTTCCATCGGTTATAAGGACAGCGTGATCTTGCCCTTGGAATTCGTGCTGAGTGCGGCAGGCGAGATCGCGATCGCGGGGCGGGTGGATATGGGCGTTTGCCTCGATGTCTGCATCCCCATCACGCTGGATTTGAGCGGCAGTTTACCTGTTGCAACACAGCGCAGCGCCGCGATCGTTGCGGCTCTTGGCGACCGGCCCCTGACCGCAACGGAGGCTGGTGCCAGCACGGCACGCTGCCAATTGACCCCGATCTCGGATGGGCTGCGCGTCAACGTCTCCATCTCCTTGCCGGTCACGGGCGATCTGGAAACTGTGGTGATCGAACATCGCGATCCGGGGATGTGGGTGTCGGAAACCACGACGCGGCGCGATGGCATGACCGTTTCGGCCACGGCCGATATCGTGCCGCCCCATCATGGCGCCTTTGCGCTGAACAGGCGCGATTTGCGCTTCAGCGTGATCGGCTCGCAGATGGCGGTCGAACTGGACGGCTGCCAAGGCTAGAGCTTAGGCCGACCGCGCCTTGGCCCGCGACATCAGCACAGCGGCGACCGCCCAAGCCACGACGCACAGCAGCGCGGCACCCGCGACAAAGATGCCGAAGGCCGCCCTCGTCCCATCGCCCAACCCGGCCAATGGTCCAACCATGCCACCGCCCAGTATCGCGCTGCCCAGCGTCAGCGCGAACAAGGCCATGACAGCGACAACCAAGCCGCCCATTCCCAGCGCAACGCCCCGCTGACGGCGCAAGGCCGCCAAGGCACGGCGGAGCGCGGTGAATTGCTTGCCGATGTCTTGCTGCATGGCCAAGATCGCCGGCACCACCAAAAGCACGATCAGCATGCCAAAGCCCAAGCCATAGACCAGCGTAATCACCGTAGGCTTGAGGAATTGCGCATCCGAGGATGTCTCGTACAACAGCGGTGCAAGACCCAGAACCGTGGTGAGCGTCGTCAACAGCACGGGCCGCAGGCGGTCGCAGGTGCCATCGATGATCGCGGGGATCAGCCCCCGCTCTTCGGCATATTCATCGACGGTTGTGACCAGCACGATGGAATCGTTGATGATGATCCCCGTCATCCCGATCAGACCGACCACGGTGAACATCGACAAGGGCACATCCCAAAGCGCATGGCCCCAGATCGCGCCGACAAGGCCAAAGGGAATGATGGCCATCACCACCATGGGGCGGGTCCAGCTTGCGAAAATCCATGCCAGCACAAGGTAAATCCCCAACAGGCACAAGATGAAGCCGGTCATCGCATCACCAAGGAAGGCCTGCTCTTGCTCGGCCAGCCCGGCCAGACGCGTCGCCACGCCGTAGCGCTCTTCGATCTGCGGGATCAGCACATCGCGCAACTCGGTCATGATCTCTTCAGCGCGCACCGGGTCATCTTCGGACAGATCGCCCGTGACCGAGATCAGCCGCACGCCATTCTCGCGCTGGATGGTGGAAAAACCCTGTCGCGCGGTGACGGTCACGATATCGGCCAGCGGCACATATTGTCCCGAGGCCGAACGCAACAGCGTGCGGTCAAGGAAATCGGCGGTCAGCTCGTCCTTGGGCATTTCCACGCGGATCGTGGCGGTGCGCGGCCCATCGGGGAAACTTGCCGCTTCGATCCCGCCCAAGCGGTCGCGCAAGGCACGGCCCAATGTCGCGATCTCAAAGCCAAGCGCCGCGCCTTGCGGCGTCAATTCAAGGCTCAACTCTTCGCGGTCATAGGCCATGCTGTCTTGCAGCCCCGAGACCTCTGAAAAGCGGGCAAGCTGGGTTTGCAGGCTGATCGCCGCTTCTTTCAATGTCTCGGTGTCGGCACCGAAAATCTGCACACCGATGGCATCGCCGCCCGGCCCGCCACGAAAGCCACGGAAGCTGACCGTTTCGGTCAGCGGAAGCTGGCGCACCTCGTCCTGCAGATCGGCGACAAAGACAAAGGAGGAATAGGGCCGCAGATCGGCATCGATCAACTCGATGGCGATAGAGCCCAACAGATCGGCGTCCTTGTTCTCGACACCCGACAGCCCGCCACCGGTGTTGCCGCCGACCTCAGCCACGACATAGACCAGCGGATTGGCGCCATGCTCGGCCTCATAGCGGGTGGCGACCGCTTCGGCGGCGCGCTGCATCTCGCGCATCATCGCAAGGCTGTCATTGCGGTCGGCCGCATCGAGCATGGCGAAATTGCCGGTGACCGACGACAATTCCGGCGCGTTGAAAAAGCGCCAGACGACATCGCCGCGCAAAAAGCTGGCCGCTTGCGTGGCCAACAAAAAGATCATCGCCGCCAAGACCGGGTAGCGTGCGATGATGACAAAGCGCATCACCGGGCGAAAGGCCGTCTGCTTGACCCAGTCAAAGCCGCGATTGACCACGCGCGAGGGCAGATCATACCAATGCGTCTTGGCCGAATGGGCCAGCGCATGGGCCATGTGATTGGGCAGGATCAGGAAGCATTCCACAAGGCTCGCGATCAAGACCACGATCACGGTAAAGGGGATATCGGCGATCAAGCTGCCGAAGCGCCCCCCAATCGCGGTCAGCGCGACAAAGGCCAAAACAGTGGTCACAGTAGCCGAAAACACCGGGGCTGCCATGCGGCGCGCAGCGGTTTCGGCGGCGGTGACAGGATCTTCGCCCAAGTTTCGGGCGCGGTAATCGGCATGCTCACCCACGACGATGGCATCATCGACGACGATGCCCAGTGTGATGATCAGCGCGAAAAGCGAAATCATGTTGATCGTCAGCCCCGCCGCCCACATCAGCGCGATCGCCGCCAGGAGCGCGACGGGAATGCCAGCGGCGACCCAAAAGGCCGTGCGCGCATTGAGAAACAGGAACAACAGGCCCACGACCAGCGCCAAACCCAATAGGGCGTTATCGAGCAAGATATTGATGCGCCCGGTAATCGCCTCGGCGCGGGTGCGGATCAGGTCGATGGTGGTGCCGCTGGGCAGGGTCGCCTCCATCTCGGTGGCGACTTGTTCGACGAGGGCCTGAATGGCGATGGCATCACCATCTTCCGAGCGGTCCACGCGAATGGTGATGGCGGAGTTTTCGCCTACGAAATAGGCGCGCTCACGGTCAACGCCTTCGGTGCGGACAGTGGCGACATCGCCCACGCGCAGCGTCGATCCATCAGTGTTGGTGCGCAGCGACAGCCCTGCGATCTCAGCCGCGCTTCGTTGGGCGGCACCGGTGCGGATTCGCGCATTGGCACTATCGACATCGCCCGCAGGTGCCGTGGTGGCGGCCGCTGCGATCACGCCGGCGATGTCGGACATGGAGATGTCATGGCGGATCAGCGCGGCGGGCGCGACCTCGACCACGGTTTGCGGTGCGGCGACGCCGCGAATGGTGGTGCGCGTCACACCGACAGCGAACAGCCGGGCCGCGAACTCATCGGCGAAACGGCCAAGCTGGGCGGGTTCCACCGGGCCGGTGATCACCACATCGGTGACATTGTCCCACCACGACCCACGCCGCACCGATGGGTCATCGGCATCTTCGGGCAGATCCGACACGGCATCGAGTGCGGCCTGCACCTCGTCGGCGGCGCGGCCCATATCCCAGCCGGGCTCGAACTCTACCCCGATTGAGGCGCGCCCCTCGCGGCTGGAGGCATCGGTCGCAACCACGCCCGGCACCAGCAAAAGCGCAGGCTCAAGAACCGCGACAATGCCTTCGTCCACATCTTCGGCACCCGCACCTGTCCAGCCGATGACGATATTGATCTCGTCCGAGATGACATCGGGAAAGAACTGGGCGCGCATCTGCGGGATCGCGGCCAAGCCTGCGACCACCAGCAACATGAGAAGCAGGTTCGCCGCTGTGCGGTGACGGGTGAAGTAGCTCAGGATACCGGCGCCGCCGGGGGGAAGGCTACGCATCGATTAACTTCCCATCCGGCTTTCGATGCGCGCAACCATCTGCGCGGGCACCTCGTCTTGCGACAATTGGTTGAGCATATTGGCTTTGACATCGGCCGGGATAAAGCCGTTGGCCTCGACAAAGGCGATCAGCCGCGCGCGGCGTTCGGGGTCAAGCGCGATGGTTTGCGGTGCCTCGGGTAGGGCTTCGCCGCTCTCGGGCGCGCGGATCGGGTTGATGCGGATACCATCACCCAAGACCGGGGTACGGGCCAAAACCACCTCGCGCCCATCCAGACCCGGCGCGCGCAGCAGCACATCATCGCCTTGCCGACGCACAAGCGTCACGGCCACGGATTGCAACCGGTCCTCCTCGCCCAGCACAAGGATACGCCCATCCGAGCCATAGGCCGTCGCCGGAAGCCGCGCGACACCGTCAAGCGGCGGCTCCTCCAGTTCGACGCGCACGAAATCACCCACGCGCAGGCCACGCGGCACATCGATACTGGCAAACAAAAGCCGCCCCGATTGCCCCGCTTCGACCGCACCGCTTTCGCGGGTCAACTTCGCAGTCGAGGCCAGATCCATACCGAAAACATCCAAGATCACCCGCACATCGGCATCGGGAAGTGCCGCGCCATCGCGCAAAAGCTGTGCGTATTGGGCAGTCGAAATGCGAAAGGCGACCTCAAGCGCGTCGGGGTCGATCAGGCGCGCGATCTGTTCGTTGCGGTTGACCAAGCGCCCCTCGACCAGCGTGACGCCGGACAAAACGCCGTCAAACTCGGCGCGCAGCACTGTATCGGCGCGCGCGCGTTCGGCATCGGCCAAGGCGATGGCGCGACGCTCAAGCGCTGTTTCGGCCTGCGCCAGCCGTGCCTCGGCCTGTGCCAGCGCTTGGCGGCGCGACAAGACCGCTTGCGCGGCTGTTGCGGCGGCAAGCTCTGCGGTTTCGACGGATGCCGCACTTCCTACACCGCGCGAGAGAAGATCATTTTGCCGGTCCAAAGCGCGATCACGCAATTCGGCCTGACGGCGCGCGGCGGCGACATCTTCGCCCGCCAGACCCACGGCGCGGGCCGCATCGGCCAGTTCAGCCTCGGCATCGCGCAGATTGGTGCGCGCACTTGCCAAGGCGCTATCGGCCTGTGTCGGGTCGATCCGCATCAAGACTTCGCCGGCTGTGACCGCACCACCCTCTTCGAAACTGGGGGAAAGCGCGATCACTGTCCCCTCGGCGGGCGCGCGTAACTCGAGCGTGCGCCGCGAGCGGATCTCGCCAAAGGCGGTCAGGATCGGCGTTTGCGCACCGATCACGATGGGCGCGACCTCAGCCGAAAAAACACGCTCGCGCGCAGGCATGCCACCACCACCGCCCGACATGCGATCCTGGATCGCGCCGAAAATCGTCTGGCCCGCCATAGCCAACAGGCCAAGCGTCACGGCAAAAAGGAATAGCCCGGTCAGGGCACGGCGGAAAAAGCGCATAATTGGCTGCCTTTAGGGGTCGCTTGTTCTAAGATAGGCACGAAAACCGAATGGGCAAAAAACATCGATGCAGCGGTTACACGATGCATCGGCCTATTTCCGTCGCAAATGCTCATCAAGCCGTGGCAAGATCTCGACGAAGTTGCAGGGGCGGTGGCGATAATCAAGCTGGAAGGCCAGGATTTCATCCCATGCATCGCGGCAGGCCCCGCTCGATCCCGGCAGCGCGAACAGATAGGTGCCGCCCGCCACACCACCCGTGGCGCGCGATTGCACCGCCGATGTCCCGATCTTTTGCATCGAGATCATGGTAAACACCGTGGCAAAAGCCTCGATCTCTTTTTCATAGACGTCGCGATGCGCCTCGACCGTGACGTCACGCCCGGTCAGCCCGGTGCCGCCCGTGGTCAAGATCACATCGATCCCCGGATCGGCCACCCAAGCGCGCAGCTGGTCGGCGATGGCGGCGCGTTCATCGCGCAGCATGTGGCGCGCGGCCAGAATATGGCCCGCCGTGGTCAGCCGCTCGACCAAGAGATCGCCGGATTTATCCTCCGCCATGCTCCGGGTGTCGGACACGGCCAGAACGGCGATGCGGACAGGATGAAAGGGGCGGGTTTCGTCGATACGGCTCATGTCTTCGTCCTTAACCGGGCCTTGAGCGACAAAAGATCCGCCCATGCGGCTGATTTTTCCTGTGGGCGGCGCAACAGATAGGCGGGGTGCAGCATGGGGATCGCGGGGCGATTATCCAGCGTGACCCATTCACCGCGCAACCGCGTGATGCCGGTTTGGCCGAGCAGCGCCTCGCAGGCGGCATTGCCCATCAAGACCACCAGATCGGGCGCGGCCAAGGCGATGTGACGCCGCATGAAGGGGGCCATCATCGCCAATTCCTCGGCCTCGGGCTTGCGGTTTTGCGGCGGACGCCATGGCACGACATTGGCGATATAGACCGCTTGCGCCGGATCGGTCGCGGCGCGGTCAAGGCCGATGGCCGCCAGCATCCGGTCAAGCAACTGACCCGATTGGCCGACAAAGGGCTTGCCCTGCTGTTCCTCGTCACGCCCCGGTGCCTCGCCGACGATCATCACGCGTGCGCCGACCAAACCATCGGCAAAGACCAGCCGCGTGGCCGTTTCGCGCAAGGGGCAATGGGCGAACCCCTCCATCGCAGCGTGCAGCGCGGGCAGGTCTTGCGCGGCGCTGGCGGCAGCTTGGGCCAAAGCGACCGCATCGACAGAAGGCGCAGGTGGCGCGTCATCGGCTGGCGGCGCGGCAACAGATGCGCGCGCTTTGGACGCAGTGGCCACCACGGTGGCAGCGGGTGCTTGATCGGCCAAGGCAAAGCGGTCGACAGGCGTGTCGCCCAAGGCTTCATCCGCGCCCAGCTCTATCTGCCAGTCGAGCATTGCAAGCGCGTCATGAAAGCCCAGATCATCCATGTGGCCAAGGTTATGCTGCCCTGCGTCGCGATGGAAGAGCCGAACAGCTTGCCGCCCTGCCCCACCCGCACCTATAAGCGGGCAACGCGACATGCACCGGGGCAGAGCGATGACATTCAGCCAGACCCATCTTTTGGGGATCGAAGACCTCCACCCGATGGAGATCACGACACTTCTGGATCGCGCCAATGCCTATGCCGAAGCCGAGCGTGGCAGCCGCGAGCATGGCCAGCCGCTCAAGGGGCTGACGCAGATCAACATGTTCTTCGAAGCCTCGACCCGGACACAGGCGAGTTTCGAGATCGCGGGCAAGCGGCTGGGTGCCGATGTGATGAATATGGCGATGGCGGCCAGTTCGCTGAAGAAGGGCGAGACGCTGATCGACACGGCGCTGACGCTGAACGCGATGCATCCCGATCTGCTTGTTGTGCGCCACCCCCATTCGGGAGCGGTCAAACTTCTCGCCGACAAGGTGAATTGCGCGGTGTTGAATGCGGGCGATGGCAAGCATGAACACCCGACACAAGCGCTGCTTGATGCGCTGACGATCCGCCGCGCCAAGGGCCGCTTGCACCGGCTGGTGATCGCCATTTGCGGCGACATCGCGCATTCCCGCGTCGCGCGCTCGAACATCCACCTGTTGGGCAAGATGGAAAACCGGGTGCGGCTAATCGGGCCGCCAACGCTGATCCCGGCCGGAGCTGCCGATTGGGGGGTCGAGGTTTATGGCGACATGGCCGAGGGGCTGAAAGACGCCGATGTGGTCATGATGCTCAGGCTTCAGAAGGAACGGATGGATGGTGCCTTCATCCCGTCCGAGCGCGAGTATTTCCACCGCTTCGGGCTGAATGCCGAAAAGCTCAGCTTTGCCAAACCCGATGCCATCGTGATGCACCCGGGGCCGATGAACCGCGGCGTCGAGATCGACGGCAATATCGCCGACGACATCAACCGCTCGGTCATTCAAGAACAGGTCGAGATGGGCGTGGCCGTCCGCATGGCCGCGATGGCGCTTTTGGCCGAGAACCTACGGGCGCGGCGGGCGGCATGAGCGAGCGGCTCCATGTCTTTGCGGTGAATGTCACGCTGGATCTGTGCCACACCCATCATTCCCGCGCCCAAGGCGGCCCACCCCCAGTGCTGCCGCCGCTGGATGCTTGGCTCGGCGCAGCGGTCGACACCGACGCGATCGAGCTGTTCGAGATCAAGGATATCGGCGATCTTCGGCTGAGCGATTACGTCGAAATGGCCTTTGCGCCCGAGGCGGTGACCGCCGATGATGCGCGGCGGATGGAT
>Ga0209652_1001012_pt1 | contig 23144 bp, 17 predicted proteins | sample SaaInl74LU_5_DNA_FD_184641 | JGI IMG/M metagenome (GOLD analysis project Ga0209652, IMG submission 184641) | Marine microbial communities from expanding oxygen minimum zones in the Saanich Inlet - ESP_74LU_5_DNA (SPAdes) (version 2) | ecosystem: Environmental > Aquatic > Marine > Intertidal zone... | reverse complement strand
AACACAGCTGTTTGGCAGTCTACTTACTGATAGAGACATGGAGTGGTTTGTTTCTGGAGGAAGCAACAGCAGCAGCACAAAAGAGACAGAGGAGGATTCATCTTCTGACGAAGCATCTCCAGACGCAACCACTTCTGTATCTGTCTCACCAGGAGCTATTGGATCTGTACTTACAGAAGATATTACCAAAGCCTCAGAGTCGGTTACAACAACATTTGCAAACATCCTTCGTAGTTGTAGCTCTTGTGCATTTGCTACATATCACATGATTTCTCTGAACCCAACACTGTTTGGAATTTCTGTAAGCGTCGTTCCAGTCGTCGGGGCGGCAGCTGTGGTGTTGAACAAGTTTGTCAAGAAGCAAACAGCAAAGCAACGAGAGTGTTCCGAAAAGGCGGCTGCGTTTGCAGAGGAGAGGATTTCACACATTGAAACTGTCAAACTTGCAAACAGAGAGAAGAGCGAGGTAGAGGAATACACTCGTTTGCAGGAGGAATGTGTCCAACTTGGTAGGAAAGTTAGTTCTGCGAAAGGGACTTTTATGGGCTTCATGTTTGCAGCGACCGGTGGAGCTTTGTACTGCGTCTTTAACGCTGGGGGAAGGGCCGTGGCAGAAGGCCGTATGACAAGTGGAGAGCTGACTAGTTTTGCAACATACTCGTTCCTATTGGGCTTGGGCACTAGTGGTATATTCAAGGCTTTGGGCGAAGCAACTCAAGGGCTGGTCAGTGCAGATAGAATTTATCATCTTGTTGACGGTCCTTCGGATGGAAGCAATAAGAAAGCGAGCTCAAAATCATTGTGTGCTGACGCAGACACTGTAGATTCTATCTCACTTGAGAACGTATCATTCTCGTATAAAGGCGCTGAGAAAGCTGTATTGAAAAAGATATCCCTCCAACTTAACCGGGGCAAAGTGGTTGCACTGGTAGGCAAGAATGGCTCGGGCAAGACAACCCTGGCGTCTGTTATTGCTGGGCTGTATGTTCCTCAAGACGGTGATATAACTCTACAACCAAGTGGAATGAGCTTTACCGAGTTGGATAGGCAGTCACAAACAGCGTTGGTCCAAGTAGTACCGCAGCATCCAGCGTTTTTTGACACATCTATCCGAGCAAATGTAACATATTCAAACCCAAGCGCATCTATTGAAGATATTGAGAAGGCATTGGAGATTGCCAATTGCAACGGATTCATCTCCAAGTTGGATGGAGGTTTGGATTTCACAGTTGGAAGAAATGGAATGAAGCTATCTGGTGGTCAAAGGCAGCGGCTGGCCCTTGCTCGTGCCTTGCTGTCGAATCCATGTCTTTTAATACTTGATGAGCCAACAAGCGCGTTGGACAGCGAAGGAGAAGGTGCTGTAACCGATGCTGTTCGTGCCTGTCGTGATGGAGGAAATGGAAATTCTAGAGGACTCTTGCTAATCACACATCGTGCATCTTCATTGCAAAGTGCGGACTTGATCGTAGTTCTGAAGGAAGGAGAAGTGGTGGAGCAAGGCACATTTGATGAATTGACTGATAACAAAGACAGCGAGCTGTGTGGATTGATGTCCGATTTATCTTAATGAATTTAAGCTTACTTGTCATATATATTTGCCACACCTAAGTTTGTAATTGTGAAGATTGGTTATCAACAAAATTACATAGCTGGTGGAAGCTAGGTACACTTGCTGCAAAATGAAGTCACCGTTCCTCGACTGAAGTAGGTTGTAATGATGAGTTTGTCCACATATGCGTAACTGCCATAGACAAAATGTACTTTTAAAAGCACTACGAATCAGGGTGGGAGCGCGTTCACTAAGTACACAGGCAAGCAAGTACTCAATGCCATTTGGGTAAGTTGTGTCTGTTCAAACAGATTTTCTGACAGGTACGGTACCCATCGGCGAGGGCATACAATTCGTTTCGTGCGTTTCCTTCTGCAACTTCTCCAGACATCGTTCAACGCTTGACAAATAAATGCTGCATGCAATCCATTGACCATTGACCGACACCCAAAAGTCGAGGCAGGCACCGGTGAACCATAATAAACAATCAAAAGGCCGCCTACGTATAAAAAGTGCCTACAATGGATTCACACACTTCAAAATCGTTAAGTGTGTCTAGCCTACGCGGCCGTATCAGCCGTTCCATATCGCTCCCTACTTCATTTTCCTATCGCAACAGAGACGGATCGAAGCAACTTAAAAAGAAACGGTCGTTGCGGGGGAAATGTGAAGTGCTAGATGACACAACAGAAGAGGGTTCGAAGGAATCACTACCTCCGGCTAGTGGTGTGATGATTTCTGTGCACGATGAAGTAATTCACAACTCTACCTCAATGTCTATCACAGAGGAAGTGCCGCTGATACGCGACGAAGATTCAGGGTCCTCTTGTTTTTGTATGATGGATGAACAATTATTCTCATCATTGCTGGATGACTTTTTCTCTCAGCAACCTGAGCCTGGATACGGCAGGCAGGAGAGTACCTCGAGTTCAAGTAGCAGTTGTGACGAAGTAACAACAAGAATTGAATGTATCTTGCAAGCAGCATACACAGAAGATAAGGAAGAGATGGTAGAAGATGAAGATGTTATGATACCACCTCAGATACATGTCAGCGTGCCTGCAGCTCAATTGTCACTCCCTTGTCCATCAGAATGGAAGCAGCACCCATTGTTGCTCACCGCTACACCTAACTCTGGAATGACAATACGAGGAATCAGACGTCTTTGTGATCCATCATTCTTCGACAGCCCTGTCAACTCCGAACATACAAATAATGGCAGTCTTATGCAGCTCCCGATAAACAATGGAAAAGAAGAGCCGAGACAGAGCTGGGTTATAGATTTTGAGACTGAGTTGTTCGCAGGCACAGCTTTGTTTCGTATTCGTGATTGTCACACTGAGGCACTTTCTACTGGAAATAGCTCCGTTGCTAGTAAACATGACTACTTTGGAGAAAAGAATCGCAAGTATCAAGTATGCATTAGAGGTAGATTCAAGCAGAAAGTTGTAATGGCGACGTGTGTGTCCGGCTTACTGTTAGACCGGCCACTTGTCATTTCTAGAAAGGTCAATAGCAATGCTCCACCGAGATGGATACTGCGTGCTGCAGTTAGGATTGCCAACATTCTGAGCCCTCGCATGGATGCAGAATTAGAATGCGATCATCCCAGGGTGCTTAGCCCTCTTTGCTCAACTGCGCAAACTATTCGCAAGCACGTCCAGAAGGAAGATCCAGTGTACCTTGATGAGCCACAAGACGAACCTCATCCCGATTCTGCTGCATCGTTAGTTGCTGATTTGAAGAAAAGAGGCAGCGACGAGAACAATGCCAACTATGCACAGTACAGGAAGCGCACTTTCAATACTATCTACGATGATTACGTGCAATCAAATTCAACTGAATCTCCTCACTTTGATGAGTCGGAATACACATTTGAGTTCCTCCAGCATTTAGTAGACTATAATGATCTCACTCTGGACCTGGGGAGAGCCATGGGCAAAATCAAACTGGGTGCCGGACTTCATGGTCAACCAGTGAGAATCACTGCCATATCAAACGCCACAGATGAGCAGGGACGAATTTCCAACGCAGTACTAAGTGATAAGACCAGTCTGTGGGCTTTCGATTTGTGGCATGCTTCCAACGTATAGAAATAATACCGTAAATGACTTAAGTGAATCATATGAAAATAGTTACATTTATCATTTACTTTATACTTGTTACGGTGCTTGCTTCTTACCGTCTGGTAGATAGCAAATTGTTTTGAGAGACATCATTCAGATCGATCAGCGTTCGTACCTCAACGCCCCAGCTGATTGATATGATTTGATGCACATTGATAATCCCAGACCCGTTTTTTCTCACCAGACGTAGCTTCGTTACCCCCATCCTATATCCACGTACATTCTTGGTTCACAGAATTTAGTTAAGGCCGACAATCTTTTCATCTTCTCCGCTGTAAATATCGATAGCATCAGCGGCATCGTCTTCACCGTTCACTATCCATGCGTGGGCAATAATACAAACAAACAAGTTTAGTTGCCTATTCAGAAACGTACGCAGGCAAAGATAGCAATGTATCAAATGTTACTCACTTCGTAATGCGCGACGTACACGTACTTTCGCTTCGTACTCTTCCATCTTCTTAGGGTTGCTCCTTCGTGCAATGATTTCTCTTTGCAATTTCTCTTGCTCCTCTACCTCTGCTTGCTTTTTGGCTTCCCTCTCTTTGCGCGCATCTTCTGAAAAGAAATCGAAGAGACCCATTGATTGTTGTGTCGATGACGACACAACAGTACGCTGACACTGTGGCCCAGCAACAAAAGCTGAGGCGGACTGAACTGCAGCAGCAGCGACGAGAATAGTAGCGATGAATTTCATTTTGATGAGGTATTTGAGTAGTAGTTAGTGGGAATGCGTTCTAATGCGTTATGTTTTGTGTTCCTCTGAAATGCATTTGCAGCACACCACGACGGACGAGTGCACACGAGATGAAGTGGTGTGATTTTCTGATTCAGAGATGACACATCATGCTGACGTAGTAGTTAGGGTTTTGTTAGGGATAATCAATGAAACTCAGAGCCCACTCTCTTTTGCTCTAGCTTGCTGATAATCATAGTACTGACCTCGAACAAGAGGTCGGATATATGTGTAGTACTCTGGTAGAGTTTGACATATTAATACTTTGTTAAGACTGTTGTAGTGTCATTTACTTCTTGCAAATATGCACAATTCTCAAATCTGACTCGCTCCCGAACACCGAGCTCCCAGAAAGGTGCAACGAAGACATGTCCTTCAACATACCCGCCTTCTTGATGCATGACGAGCTGCGAGATGTTTACTGCTTGAGTAAGCGGTCAATCCGATGATATCCAGCTTTGTGGCCTTGCATGAACAAGATAACTTTCCACGGCGCTTCGGATGAAAGCGCCAGCTCAATCGGGCATCTATTCTTTCTGTCTTCCATTAAAAGTGACTCTGGAGAGATTTGGATGAGTGTTCTGACAAGCTTTCTAAACTCAGACGGTTTGAAAGAATGCATTACGTTCTCATCAAAACACATATGGAGAGGCGTGCTGCCTTGATCATCCACGGAGGTACAAGCTCCTGGGTTCAGCATGAGAACATGCGAAATGATGGATAGCTTTGAAGCATTGCTAATAGCTACATGAAGAGGAAGTCTACCCTCAGCATCTCGATGACTTGCAGAATTCTGCATGCCGTGAGTTAGCTGAGAGATGATAGATAGGGGCGCTTCAAAGCGGAGAGCGATGTGCAGGAGTAATCCCTTGCCTTCACTCAATTCTTCGTGAGTCCTCAATTCAATGGATAGTAGATCCCAGTCGCGTTTCTTGATCAGATCTGCAAGCACAGACAATTGTGCATTCGGTACTTGGTCTTGGGGTTCTTCGTTATTCTTGCAAGTGGTACTAGTACTATCCTGTGGCGAGATTCCCACTTCGTCTTGTGGCTGCAGATAGATCTTGCAGATGGTACTATCTAATGGGTGTTCTGTCATGGTCTCCGTCAGCAATAAGATCTTCACATTCGCGTCGGTTACTTTTCTCCTCTGAGAAGACTTGCCAGTTGAGTCATGGTCGCGATGATTGCGATTGTGACGTTGCCATTTGAATATATCGCGGATGCCGGCGTATCTTTTCATGTTTACGATTTTGTGGATGGGTTATGATATAGTAGTATTATTTTTGAGACGAACTGTTCGTTTGTTTGTTTTGATGATTTTGACTCCAAAGAACACTGCATCGAACACTACATTTTGTTCACACTTTTGCAGGTACTATCTTGATGTGACAGTAGATAAGATGGGGTCTTGGCTTGCTTCGCACAAGTGTGATTTGACCCTAGACTGGGATTTGGAGGGGCGATAAACCAATTGGGGGATAATTGAGCGATCCCCTGTATCTTTTATGAGCCTTGGTAGGTAGTAAGATAGCTGACTTGCCACTTACTACCTTCCGAGACTTCTGAAAAGGTTTGGCAAGTCTGAGACCGATCATTTACGTCTGTTGTGTGTTTGCTTGTTGTCTCGGTAATAGAAAGCGTATGTAAGGTATGTTGAATTCGACCGTACGTGGTGAGTGGTGATCACAACAAACCAAATAACTCTTCCATCTCAAATCTGCCTTTAACAGCAATAAGTAGAAGTAATAACAAATCTACCAAAGCTCTTTTGATTAATCCCTTGCTATTTTATGGTGATAATCTTGTGCAAAGACTAATATATCTGCACTTGCATTGCCATCATTAATCAGATTTTACTTCATAGTTCCACTACGACTGCTTTTGATTGCTACTGCCGTCATTGGCTAACAATTGAATCGCAGCCTTGACACGATCAAGCAAATCTGATATCTGCTTGGCTTTGGTGGATCCCACGATGACCAAGAAAAAGAAGACGGCCATGTAGACATGAGACAAAAGATCAGACGAAGCCTTGCAGGTTTGAGACCACCCAGAACAGGTAAAGTCAGCAATCCAACGCAAGATAAATGAAATACCAGCAACGGCCATGGGCAGAATGTAAGTTTCAAAGCCAAGAAGTGGGTTCCTTCCAGAGTTGAGAGAGACAAAAACATCATAGTCCTTCTCGAGTTTTTGTAAAACAGTATCCCTTGCTTCCTCGATCGCCTTTCTACTGCCGAAGTTGGCCATATCATCGAATGCCAACAATGCTTGCTTCCTAGCTTCTTTGTGAAAGAGTGCCAAATCTTCTGGTTTGTGATAGTCGTGCGATTGTGGGCCGGCAACAGTATTCATCTTGTCAGTGTAGGCTGTAATACTTAGCGTGACGGCATTGGCATTGTTTGCCCTAGATGTTGCATCCAGCATGGTCTCTGCCTTGGGAAAATGCGACCCAATCTCCTCAAACATCTGTGCGTAGGATTTGATGTATGTACATAGCTCCACAGCACTGAGCTCTCTTCCTCTGACAGTCTTGGGTTGCAAAGACTTGCTGTCAAAAACTTTCTGACAATAACGGTCCAACAAATTCATGAACAGAGAATCAATTTGTGACGTATCACCGGTGTATTTGTTTTTAATCACAGCAAACCCAGGGTGAGTCATCATGAAGCAGCTGAGTTCCTCAAAACAAGATGTGATTTGTTCGCGAGTTTCCTTGAGATCTGATGCTGCGCGTTCCGCAAGTACGTGGTCAAGGTAAGATTGCATTTCAGCCTCCATTCCATCAATATCAGTCTCATCTTCAGTGTCAAAGTTTTGCCAATCACGGATTAGGAACTGAATCTTTTGAAATGGTGCCTTTTTAGGATCTGCTTTCTCTGCCCCACCTTCCTTATTAACGTTGTTCCCTTCGCCCTCCTCATTAGATTCAACCACACCCATTGCTGCCGCCTTCTCCTCTGCCTCAAATGCCATTCGACCATACTCCGAAAATAAAGCCAGCTGCTGCAAATTATCCTCTTGTATCCTCTTATCCACATTGTAAATCTGATAACTACTCAACAAAGTACTCAATCCAAAAATAGCCGCAGTCAATCCCACAGTTGTTTCATGATCGAACATTCCTTGAGTATCCACCAAAAGGATGGCAACCTCTTCATCATTTTCTCTAGGAAGAAAGTATGGTTCACTCCACATCCACATTCCGGTAGTGTTACGCTCCTTCCCTCCCCTCCAATCGAAGGATCCCTCATGTTGATTTAAAGTCTGCACTCTTTCGTACCATTTCTTCCCATCTTGATTCGTATCATCTGCTGCATTCGCATTACTTTCATCAGACTTCCTAACACAATTCTCTTCCAAGTAACGTAGGAACCAACTAAGCAAAAAGCTCTTGCCAGTACGAAATGCACCCACTACGGAAATAACGCACACTTTCCACCCAGCCGGGACCTTGGCCAGGATGGAATTGAGCTCCTCCTCGTGGAATGTAAACGCATAGGAATCTGTTTCAGTTCCAACAGATACAATCTGACGAGCTGAGGGGGTAGGCTCAATATCCAAGTCATCTGCGGCGTCCACGTCGTTGGTATCTACGGTCATTTTCGAGGAGGATAGTTCCGTTTCTGTTCCGCTTCCGTTATCAGACGAGCTGCGTGAAGCCGCTGCCTCTGCCGCCCCTACCGATTCGTCAGTTGGTAATGGCGAAGATGAAGGAGTAGGAGTGAAGTCCTTCTCTGATATGATTACTGGGTCGTCGTCGTCCATGATTGGTTGTTACTATCGGATCTTCTTGGGCGAATTGCAATGCAATGCAAAAATGCAGAAGAGATGCATGCATCAGAACTTTACTCTTGCATCTCTTTTACGTTCTTCTCCATCAATTAGTAACGGCGGTAACAACAATGAAGAGTGAAGAGTGGTGGCAAGATGATACTGTTGGCGTGGAGACATAAGTAAGGGGAGGCAATCAGTAGTGGCGGAAGCTTGATGGAAGACAATGGACACGTTGAATACTCATTAGCCAATGGAGAACGGTTTCAGCACAGGCGATCATCTACATCAAATTTTATCTCAATTGATTGATGATGAACTTTGCGATGCAAGCACATCAAGCAGCATCGATGCCGCTGATCTGAACTCAGTAGCACATCACATCGGGCTGCCATTTCATTGTGACACGCTGGTAGATGATGTTGAAGGCACACATAATGGCGTCTCTAAGTGCATCATATGCAGCACTGTTGATTTGCGTAGAAGAATGAATTTGATCAAGAGTCACATGGGCAGTATGGCACAATGTCGTGGAGCAAGAGGAGAAAGCTTACGAGAGGCAGGGGCAATAGATTCTCTCCTTAGTATTGTGCGGCGATTGATCTCCTCTTCAACTGAAGATAACGGCTATTCTATCACTCTGCCTTCAATACAAAATGCGCAATCATCAAGAGACTATGCATTTGATGTATGTTGTGAACGTCATTCACACTTACGAGACAACAACAATCACTTGGATTTCAATATAGTTGCTGTCAAAGAGCTACATTCAACAGCAATTGATTTGGCAAGTGTAGCTTTAGGGTCGTTGAGAGACTTGGCTTGTGGTTCTGCATTGAATAGAGCTGCTTTTCTTTCATGGGAGCCCCCAGCGTCCCAAACTTTCAACAATAGAATGGTGATTGAGAATGGCGTGCATGTGCTGGTTACATACATACAGCGTTATGATGGATTGAGCTGGGAAGATATATTGTATTTAGATGATTATACCAATACTACACGGGAAAAAGATGCAACTGGTATCTACACAGCAAGAGGAAGAAAAGAGATTCGAATGTTGACGAATGCCTTGGGTGCAATCCGCAATTCATCGCATAGTACTGCGTATATTTGCCAATCTTTCTATATGCATGGCCTTGTAGATCTGCTAATGTGGCGACTGGTACATAATGCTTCCACAGCAAATAGCAATGGCGGCTCGGTTCTTCCTGACGCATCAAAGCCTTGGAGGGAGGCTTGTTTTAGAACAGCTGGGTCATTGATAAACCTTGCAGAGAAATGCCCTGATGTTGCAATAAAGCTTGCATCAAACCGAAGGATCATCTACGTTCTACTTGAAACATGGGGAGGGACTAATGCTATCACTGTCAACAATGAAAACAGCAAGAAATCCCTTCGAGGCTTGCCTTTGCTTCATCTTGGGCTCGCTGCTGTCTTGAATGCTGCAGCTGAAACTACTGCATTGGAGGGCGGATTGGATGATATCATGTTTCAAGTGTTGGAAAAGGAAAAGGAACGTAAAAAAGTGGCTCAAAGGAGGGAGGAAGAACGAAAGCTGCGAATGAAAAAGGCAACTCTGGCAACCAATACCGACAGATCTGAGTGCCGGTCCATTTTATAGTCAGACTTTATTAGAAACGGGCTGGACAAATTTTGCTTGTGGTCACTTTTTACAGGCCGATCTGCGGCCACTATCTCAATCCGGGGATTTCACAATGTACTTGGTGCTTGTTTGGGCTGATCTGCCAACAGAGTTAGTGAACGATAAGAAGGCAGTGTCAATCAAGCGAAACTGGTGTCCACACTACCCGTTTTGTTTATCCTGTCCATCGCAAAGGGTCATCCCGAGTGCTCCAAACCCAACACCAATGAGCAACCATGGCGGACCCGATCCAACGTTATAGAACAAAATCACGAGATCGCCAACGTGAACTGCGCAATTCACTGCGATCAATTGAACGACTGCAGCAGGAAGTGTACTGTACAAAGCAGACAATCTCTTCTGCCACAGACGATCACAAAAGTGAGATGAATCGAAGCCAGCAGTCTAGAGAACGGCCGTCGAGGAGGAGAGCTGATAATGCCAAAGTCCAACCTCGATCAAAGTCCCGAGACTACAGATCCCGTCCGTTTGACGAGGATGGGTACTGCAGATTACACCCAGATGTGAGACTGGCGAAGATGAAGGCAGGTGGATGGAAAGTTGTGCATGAAAAATGCCACAAGTGTTTGCGTCGTACGAACAGTCCCTCTACAGTATCCCTTACAGGTGACTCGCATGATTCTAATCGACGTCATGAGAAACGAAGTCAAAGAGATGCTCATCGGGGTAGTAGCAGTAGAGGGAGACGCAGAGAGACACATAGTAGGGATGAAATAAAGCTTACAAAACAACAGTCCAAAAGCAAAAGCATCCGTTCTAGATCAAAGAGCTTGCGTAGAAAAGTTCAGCAGCTTACACCTAAACGCACGGTCTGCGTCGATGGGGCTCCATTTGATAAAAGCGGACGGTGCTTTGTCCACAACCATATCAAACTAGCAAGCAAGAAACTTCTAGGTGGTTGGAGGATTCATTTTCGTTTCTGTCCAGAGTGTGCTGAAGATGATGGTAACGAGGATAGTAACAGTGTCTTTTCAGACATCAGTGGGCTCAGCCAAGGAAGCCTTACCAGTGGATACGATGATCGCTCTGTGGCCAGTCGAGGTGATGCTTCTGCGAGAACATCTCGCTCCTACAAATCCACAGGCTCGCAACGCTCAAATTGGTCGAGTAAACAATCAAGAAAAAGAATTGATGACTCATTCTTGCCATTGGATGAGGATGGATATTGTCTTCATCATCCTGATGTGCAGCTGGCCGAAACATGTAGGAAGGGTGGCTGGAATGTTCTTTTAGATTTCTGCCCAGGTAAGACAGGAGAGAGAGCTATAATCTTCAACTTCTCGTCAGCCTCTGTAAATCATTTTACTCATCTGTTTTGTTCCTCTCACTTATAGAATGCGCGGAGGAAACTCTCATCATTGGAGGACCTTTACCAAGGCCGAGGAGGTCGTCGCACTATTCAATCCGTTCTTCAGTTGCATCCTCTGTAAAATCTGGAAGATCGGCTAGATCTTCAAAAAGTGCCGAAAGCGAGGGCACTTATGTTGAGAGGATGCCGTACATCGATGGAGAGGGTCAGACTGGGCATTATTCTGGTCATGTAAATGGAGATGGGAAACCATCTGGTCGTGGTAAGATGAGGTATAAGAGTGGGGTGTGGGAAGGCGTGTGGGAAGAAGGGACGAAGATCCATGGCAAAATAATTGTGAACAAAGGAAAGATCAAGGCGTCTTCTTCGGATCGGCACCAGTCAAAGTCGAAACATCATTCTCACAGAGACGAGCCGCCACGCCATGAAAAAACACAGAGAAAAACAGGCAGTAGGAGGTCTCGCCATAAGAATAACTGTGATGAACTCTAGTTCGTGGTGCAAGAGAGCAAAAAGAGGTAATTGAGATGAATAGTTGTCAATTAACATTATGCATGACATGTAAACAATAGTTTGAAAACCAGACGTGCTACTTTGTTTTCTTCTTTTTCTTCTTTTTGGGTTCATCGTTTGCTCCTTTCTCTAACTTCTTTGTTGTCCTTTTCAATCCATCTGTATGTTCTTGCACCCAGCATGATGTATACCAACCTTCTTCGTTGAAACGATTATATCCATACCCACCGAAGAAATCACGTTGCGCTCGAATTAGGCCTGACGGAAGTATTTTGGATCGGTATGAGTCGTAATAAGTGAGCGACGCACCCAAACAAGGACAAGGAATTGCAGATGCGAAGCAAAGAGTAACGATCCTCCTCCATGACATGTGGGTCGCTTGAAGTTGAGCGCTTATGCTTGGAAGAAGCAGTACATGTTGCATATTTCCCTGACTCTCCGCCAACGCTGAGTGCATCTTGTCTAACATGTCAGAGTTCAAGAAGGAGGCGGGTAGGTTCCAGAGTCGAAGACACTCTACAAGATTGACTTCCCACTGTCCTACTTCGGCTGCTGCAACAAAAATTGACAAGCCCTCCGCAACAACACACGTCCAAGCAGAGTATATTGCCCCCTGCAAGTCTTCTGAAATCTGATCCTTCATTACACTTGGCGTATCTGCGCCCTCTGGTGCACCAAGAATGGACGACGCATCGACACGTTCTTCTTTCATGTTACTCAAAAAGCGTGCCTCTAATGCTGCAGTGATTGTAGGTGCTGGAACTCCGAGTTTGGTCGCTTCAAGCGAAAACCAAGTATCTGAACCATTCAAGTCAATACTATCGACGATATGGTCTATGACGTGTCCCTTCTTTGTAATTCCATCTCGTTTGTAATAGATTTTGGAAGAGATTTCAACTAGGTAGGAACTAATCATCCCGCCCTCTTGCCATTTCGTCAGCGTCCGTCCAACATCTTGATTCTCATAGAGTGCTGCCTTCTTGAGAAGATCGCATCCCTCCGCAAGACATTGTGCCATTCCAAATTCTACCGCACGCTGGACCATACGTGCGTAGTGTGCACAGGCTGCAGAACTTCCAACGTGTCCAATTAAAGCAAATGGAGACACGTACAAACTTAGTTGGTTGTACGCATCCTCTGGCCCGCCAACTACAAATGTATCTTGAATATCGCTTTCCCTAATGATAGCAGCACGATCTTGTTCCAATTTAACCATTTCAAGCAAGCCAATTCCAAGAGGTTCTGCCTGTAATTTGGACAAGTTACCAACAATCGATTCAGTATAGAATTGCAAATTGTTCTGATCACTGGGGTGCGTCATCATCGACCCTTCTTCTTCTCCCCAGCGTAACACCATATCTCCTCGAGTTAGATTGACGCGCAGTTCATTCCAAATGTCATCAAATTTCTTGTCGTCCTCGTGAGTACCAAAGATGATGATTTTTCGTGGAGTAGAAATAATCGTGGCAAATTCTTTAATGCTATTAGAGGGGACCATACAGCGTGATGGACGGGTGGTATTAAGAGCAGGATCGTCATCATCATTGATATCATCATCCTGCTCAATTGAAGTTCTGAATTCCTTGATAACTTGTGGAGCGAATGATGGATCATCGTAGTCGTAGACGCACACTCGTCGTTTTTTGATGGCGTGATGTGCAGCGAGAGATTGGCCGAGGGATGTTAGACCGATGACGCCAAGCTCGCATATTTCATTGAGGCTCATGGCAGTATTAGTGAGTGCAGCGTCTTTCTCTTTACAACAGCTACTATTACTGCCCTGCCGAAGTATGTATTGGCTGCCGAAGTAATGTACTGGCGAGCTGCCGTTGCGATGATTGTTTTGATTTGAAGCATGCCGATGTTACGTTCATGTTACACACACAAGATGATGTGTTACCTGTTACACTATCTAAATCAAAATTCAAATCGATGCAATCAGCACAATGATGAAGCTGCAATAGGGTGAAAGAGTATCCAATAAATAATCATCTACGCTGATTTCATTCATCACAACCTCCTCAACAAAATGTCGAGCAGCAAGGAGGAAGCGTCTTCTGCACCGCCAGCAGCAGCAGCAGCAAGTGCAGCCAAACCAGACGCCTCCGAAGCCGACTTTCTCCTCTTCGGCTCTCGTCCCTCTCATCTATTTGACGATATGCGCATCACTCTGGACACTCTGCTCACCGAGGAAGTTGCCAGTCTTCCACTATTACCACGGACACTAACTCCAAGTCAACGGCAACAACAACAGAGCGGCGACGGGGAGAAGCCACTTACCGGAGAACAAAAATTAATTGCCGAATTGCGCAAGGCATACAAGAAGAAATTGGATTTGGCTGAGGCGTATTGTTCGAGGAATATTTTCACCATTCAGTTTTATAATAAGACGAAGCGTCGTAAGATAATGGAGCGTGTGCTTGGAGAAGATGATAATGATGATGGATCGAGTAATAATGAGGATGGTGATGGTCAAGACAGTGACAATAATGACAAAAAGAAGAAGGCATTTCCACCACTGCCTGCCATTACCTTTGAACGACCATCGGGAGAAATCCCATCAGCGGATGAAATGAACGGTAAAAACAAGGAGATACTTCAGGCACGTCAACAAATTCAGCATGACAAACAACGCCGTGTACAATTGTCTAGACAGTTGGATAGGTTGACCAAGGCTGCTCAGCAGTTGAAAGAGCTGCGGGGGGCATTGGATAAGGCATTGGAGAGCAAGAAGGCTAGTGGAGGTACAGAGGGAGAAAGTAGCAACACCACGTTGGCCATGAAAGAGTTGCAAGAGTCAGTAGCCAAGGCTGTAGAAGGACACGAAGAATTAAAAGTGTGGAATGCTCGAGCAGAAGAAGTGATACAATTGATGGATCAAATCAAGGATGAGAGAGAAGAAGGAGGGGGGCTTCTTGGAGGTAGTCAAAATTCCAGCGGCTCATCCAAACGAGTGACTTCAAGAGAGGAAGATGAGAGAGAAAGGAAGCGAATGCTAACTGAAATGGGTGGTGGAGAAACTGCAACTCATGGAACCAAGGAGGAAATCGCGTCGTTGTTAAATAAGATTCGCAGCTGAGATACAACAATTTAAGTAAGGAGATGGTGAGAGTGCAAGTTGATTTTCATTGATATGTTTGTTTCTCTGGAAACTGGAAAGATTCATAATTTATATATGACAATAAGGTAATGTCGATTTATTGATTACTACTGCAAATCGTGTTCACGTGGTGTTGCAACTTTCCTCCGAGATGAGCGAGAGGTCCACCAGACACAATCGTCTCAATGCTCTTTGCCACTGACAACAGCACTTTCTGCAGGTCATCACTGCGTTGAATCATGCTTGTCATCAACACAGGATCTTTTGATTTCAGTATCATTAGGATTGCCTTCATGTAGATTTCCACCACGGTTTCGCTCATGCCCTGGGCAGCTACCCGTTTTGACACTGTTTCAAGAAACTGTTGCAGCATTCCTTTGCGGTAACGCAGCAATACAGCTACTGGACCCATCAATTTTGCCAAATATAACTGCTGGGCCTCTGTATCGTCAAAATAACTTCCTTTCGACCAAAAGCTGCCAGACACCTCGCAGAGACTTAGTATGGAATTCAGCAATAACTGATCAAGCTTGTCATCCAATATAGTTGATGGGACAAAGTCATTGTCGGCACAGTTGTGTGAAAGCACGTCGTCCCAGGTAAACGCGGAGAGAATAGAGATGGCAGATCTTCCTTGGACTAGCAGTCTCATTGTCTCGTTGGAAGCACCCTCGTTTTCCTTGATTTTAGTCGGAGCAAACAACCACTTCTCGATTATCGGGCGTAGCATAGGTAGGACTTTCTGCGATGCTTTGTCACAGGAAGTTGTGAGAAAGCGAGAGAGCTGATCAATTGCACTGTCATACAAAAACACATTGTCGGGAGATTGTTTTTGCATCAGGGAGATGCCTGCAGTTAGCTCAATCCCACTGCCATCAAGTAGAAATGAAAGATACGTCGGCATAGGCATCGTTCTCCTCGACAAATGCACCACCTCTCTAATATAATTTGCCATGTCTAGACTGACTGCTTCGTATTCTTGATCTCCATCTGTTGTTGCAATGTGTGAGATGAATGATTTTGAACAAATTTGAGACAGTTGCTTTGCAGTCACCTCGGTTGGAGACTGCAGCAGACCGGTGAGACCAATTGCTAGTTTCTGCACCTGTTCCGGTAATCTCTCAAGAATGCAGGTTTGTTTGAGGTTGGCCTTCTTCCTCTTCTTCCTTGGTTGCTGCACTGCTGGCGAATCCTCAATGGGGATGTAGAGAGCTTCTAGTGAATACCTCAGTCCCAAACAAAGCTCCTCGAGAGCTAGTGTAACTGGTGATTTCGATTCTTCTGAAACATTACCACTTGCCTCCCACTGGCGAACGACTGATAGGATTGATGCGAGGGCCAGCCCAGTCTCCGTAGGATACTTCCCTTCCCATGCCACGACATATATAGGGAGAACAGATATCATTTGGAGCAATAAAGTAGCATACTCGGTTTCGGTGGAATCATTGAAGAGACTATCTGCAGATTGTGCGACAAGTTTTGTGACCAAGATGCATGCGGTTCTGCCAGCTGCGGTGTTGGCGACATTCCTCATCTTTCGTTCCAGTTCAGCAGTTGATGATGACGCGTATATGACGTGGTGAGGCGCTAATTGGCAGTATACTTGTGGAAAGAAAGCTTTGGCAAACGCTTCCAATATTTCTTGTCGCTTAACGATGTTGTTGAGGAGGTATGATTTTGTATTGTCACCAGAGTTGTTACCAATGGGTAGAAGTAATTTCATTACCACCTTCAGCAACATGTTTGTGGATATGCTCTCTGAATAGGAATCGTCCTCTGGCATTGACTCGTAAGAATCTTGATCACAAGTCAAACGAGGAAGAACGTAAGAAAAGACTGTGTTAACCCATGCGGATGACCTCTTCTTACCATCATCAAACAACGCTCCTCCACCTAATTCTGCAAGTGCAGAACATATGCAAGCATTGGTGAATTCGTAACGCTCTGGATTGGTCGTCTCGCCAAATGATTTGACGGGGAAATTCTCAAGCAAAAGCTGCAATACTCTATCCACAGAAGTCTGATAGGCTACTAGGCATTCCTGAACATTTTGAAGATCTTTGGTTGATTTCTTTCCACCCTTCTCTCTTTTTTTGTTGGATTTGCTTGCATCGGTCTCCAAACGCGGGTAATATTTGCTTATGGTTTGGTAGTACGACTGGAATCGACTGTGTGACAATCTTAATATTTGGACGAGGACATCCATTGTTTCGAGATCATTAGATGAACTCATCAGACCATTTGCGTCCGTCTTCTTTCCTAAATGTGCAATTTCTACAAATTTTCCACGCAGTGTTTCTAGGAGAGATGTCATTTGTTGTACCTTTTCCATGCTCTCGGTGTCTTTTTCTTTTGGCCTTGAAGAAAGATCATCCGTTGGGATATCTTCGACAATCGCATTGGTAGAGTTGTTCGTCATCTCGTCCTTGATTGCTGGCAAGTCTCTGATGCTATATATCCTCGTCTCATCTGCTGCACGGCTGCCTTTCGTACCACGAATCAGCAACAGCGAGTTAGACTGAGCACTTCCACCCTTTAGAAAGGAGCATTCTCCAGAAACATACAATGAAGGTAACAGATCTCGCTGTGTTTTGTCGCGTATAGAATGATTCATTCCACTCATGTCATCATTTGAAATGAGTGATGTTCGAAGAAGAAACGCCAAGGACAACAGAATTGATTGAGCTGTTGACGATTCGCGACTTTCCCTTTTTGATACCGCCTTCGTTTGTACCGATGATGCATTCTTTCCACTTCTGCCACGCTTTTGACCAGCAGCAGTATTTGATTTCTGTGATTCAGCACTCCTGCCACTACTACTTGCTCGGCGTCCAAGCGACACTGATGTCAATAGTCGTTCCATAGATGGTAGCAGTGAGTCGACGTGATGGCTCAACTCCCTCGACATGGCAGACATTTTGGATGAAGATGATGACATCAGTTGTGAAAATGATGGTGATTGTACCGCAGAAGCCAGCATTGCAACGATTGAAGAGCCGTCTATGCGGATGCTTCGGTCAAGGCTGTTCAGTGCTGATGAAGCATATGCACACAGAAATGGTACAAATGGTGCGAGGCATTTCAGGTCCACCGATTCAGGTGCGGATGAAAGGCACTTCAAAATATCACCATATAAATTCAGAGCAAGAGTTCTAACATCATCGTCCTCATCAAGCCAGCATCGACACAAGTGCGGCAGCAGTGATGGCAGATTTGCTTCCAAAATGGCCACACCGATAGCAGCATCTAATAATGAAAGAGATTGCACAGCATCACGAATTCCCTTCAGACCTGACGCTCTCACTGGAGCAGCATGATGGCGCAAACTCATTTGCAGTGTTGCTAAAGTGTTACCACGAGATGAGAAAAGCTCCATCCGCTTTGCGGAAGATAGAGTTGCATCCTTTCCTTGTTGTTGTCTACCTTTGTCAAGCGATTGTCCCTGAGAGCGGACTGCAACAGTGGCAGTTTTGAATGATGTGTCTGTAGCATTTACCTTCGCTGGCGCTCTCTTCCCAACTTTCGCCCTTGGGCGCTTGGCAAAATCACGCGCCGGCGGCTTGCTTTTATTGGTTGTCGGTGCCATTTTGATCTATGGTGACTATCATTCCATCGCCATGATGTTTGTTGTTGGCTTGCAGGCTGCATGCTTGCTGCTTGGAATTTCGATGGCTTGGGGATACTCTCAAATACCGTCTGAGTATTATAAGGTATGACCAACCTACTTCTATCTCTGGTGTGACTCAGTTTGATTTTTCTTGATTTTTGCATTTTGAATTTTTTGAAGTTCGAAGAAGACGAGAGAGGTTGCTTGATGGAGTCAATCGACGTCATTCGAGCGCTGCCAATAAGCAGAGTAGGAGTACATATTTTGGATGGAGATCTACTGTAAAAACTTACTATGATGAGCGGTAGTAGCATAATTTTCTTTGCAGCATTTGCTCTGCTGCTGATTGCATGTGATGTGGACGCCTTTACGAACCAATCATCGTCTCGTCGGGCATTATTGAAAACAACAGCACTTAACGCCAGTCCTCGTCAACGAAAGCCATGGTCAGAACGTGAGAGACAAACTATCTTAGGTAGAAATGGCGAGCACTTCAAACTCGATAGGATGCGTGGTAACATTGAGTTTGGATCTTCAAGTAGAATCCAAACGATCCTAGATGGTGCTGATGAGGATGCGGTCAAACGGTGGTTATCTGATGACAAACAAATAGCGATGAGCATTTGGGATCCTAAACTCATTCAGGAGGTAGAACCTAAAGTGTACCGTCTCAAATGTATGACACTAATGTTTGTTACCATTCAGCTGGCACCTCACGTAGATGTGAGAATGTATGAAGAAGGGCAAGGTTCCATGTTCAAGCTTGAGTCAGTAGCATTCGATCCAAACATACAAATTTTGCCGGGAGTTGGTGTATCTGCTGATCAGCTGGGAATTCTAATTGACGTCGTAGGAGAATTGTATCCATCCAGGGATGGGAAGGGTGTAGATGGAAAAATAGGATTTGTAACTAAAGGAGAACTGCCTCCTCCGATGAGACTGCTTCCAGAACAAGCTTTGAAGTCATCATTGGGTACGATCAATAGAACCATCACCAACTTCGCAATCGATAATTTCCAAAGGGGAGCAAGAAGTAAATTTCAAGAGTTTCTTCTCTCTGAGAGGACTGCCTAATAACAATTATCATCGCAGCAGTAATCTAAACTGAATGAGAACTTTGCAGTAATCTAAACTTAATGAGTACATCCCAGGGACACAATGCGTGTTAATAAACAGAACTCTAATATTGGTTGTTACACAAAACTTTCTGAATATCATCAGCCGCTATAATCCTATTCTCAGCATGTCATCTGACTGATATTCTTAGCGTGAAGGAGCTATCTCAGCAATGTTAGCCTGAGTCGCCTCCTCTGCTTCTTGGCCTTGGCCAGCCCAGCTTGTGATTTCGTCACACCATCCGCCAATCTTATCACAGAAGCCCTGCATTGGAAGAATTGTGAATGGTTCCTCCAATTGAGTGGCAAGCTCCTCAATTCCGAAAAGGGACACTGAGATGAATGCGGTTGCTGGAATCATCATGATGTGGTTCCATGAGTCGCCGAATTGACCATACAAAGCAAATGGAAGAAGAAGCAACCATGTAGAAAGGAAACGGGCTGTGTGACGAGAGTAAAAGAGGGGAATTGGTGACGAAAGAAGACGTTCGCATCCTCCCAAAGTATCCTCAAAGATGGAGAGATTCTTGTTAAGTTCATCCTTTCTCAAAAAGTGCATAGGGAGCTTTTCAATGGCGACCGATAAATCGTAGAGAGCACGGTTGGGACGGTGAACAGCACTGATGATTGCCTCCGCTTGCTCTGGTGAAAGTCGAGACTTCATCTCGGCAATGTAATCTTCCTCATCTTCATCAGGAGGAGATAGGTGACGCTTCATAGAGCGCACAAATGCCCAAGTCATGAGACTAATCTGTCCAAGAAGATATTGACGTTCTGCGGGATCGATTGCCTGTGCTTTTGATGATGGAGCACCCATGAATTCAGTGCCATCCCATGGATCACCCTCATTTCCGTACCACGCAGTAGCCATACGGTTAAGATCACGAGTGTGGTTAATGTTCAATCCCCAGAATTTACGTGCTTCGTCCCAACGTTTGTAGGAAGAGTTGGTACGGAAAGCTGCAGGGCGAAATATTGTTGTTAGATGTGATGTTGTGCATTATGAAATAAAATCGCAATAAATATCGATGCAATCTTACCGAGAAGCAAACCCAAAGAAGGAGATACAGTTGTGAAGGCTTGTAGTGGCAGACCCACAATCTTAGCCCACTCGCCTTGAATAATTGGATCGTGAGCAACTCCAGACAAATCCTGGTATCCACCTACAAGCAAGTTCCATGCCCAGACAAAGATGGCCACTGATGTAGTGGCAACAACTTCCTTTCCTACATTTTTGTAAATTCCAGAATTGAACAATGTTGAGAGATTGTTCACGAAACGATCAGGTGAACGATGCTTCACCCATTGATCATGAGTGTACACAGTTCGACGGTATTTACGACTTCCCTCTCCATAGAGGTCGGTTGCGGGTGCAGAAGGATCGGTAGGTGGCCCCATGAAAAGCGCAGATTTGTTGGTCCTTTGATGAGAGGATGTGGATGGTTTGATGGCGAGAGGAGTAGGGTTTGTGGAGAACCCCTCACATGTTGGTGCGGCGGCAGCCAGCACGGCGAAGGCGGCCATACAGCGGAAGAGCATCGTGTTGTAGTATCGTTGAAAAAATAATGGATCAGAAGCGTTGCTGTCGGTCGGTCGGTATGAAAGAACTTATCGGCAAGATCATGGTGCGATGGTAGAAGGATGGTAATGGAGGCGGCCACTTACGTCACAGGATTTGAGAGAATAAAACTGGGGAAATTGTAAAGAAGAAAGATATGAAAAAAGGAAAAGGACAGTGGTATGATAGTTTTGCAATGAACATTGTGTTTATTGCACAGGTGACTGTTTTGGATACATCTTTCATTAGGCCTAGTGACGTCATCGTTACGTCGTCAATAGACAGAAATCACAGAACTCAAGCAGCCAACCCACTTACATCATCTCCATGATCTTTTGCCGCTCTCTCGCTCCATAATTCTTCGACAAAAGACCCAAGATGAAGTTCCTTTCTGCCCTCCTCCTACTGGCTTTGTCGCCTACTCAAACGGTGGCCTTCGCTCCTGCCAACAACCATGCTGTTGTATCAGCAGCTCCTTCTGCTACATCACTCCAAATGGGCCCACCTTCACCCGAATCTCTCCTCACAGAAACGTACGGAGAAGGGAGCCGTAAATACCGTCGTACAGTGTACACTCACAACGAATGGGTCAAGCACCGTTCTTCCGATAGGTTTATTCGTAACATTAGCTCCATGTACAACAGTGGAGTTTACAAGTCACTTGGAAGAGAAGTTTTCGCCACCACTGCCATCGCTACCTTCCTAGTTGTTTTTAACGCACTCACTGGCGGATACACCGACTTCGATGGTGTGCAACATGAAGCTATCATCAGCTCTCTTCCTCAATTGACTCTTCCACTCACTCCCTTCACCTTGCTCTCACCATCGTTGGGTCTTCTCCTCGTTTTCCGTACCAACTCATCCTACGGACGTTGGGACGAAGCACGTAAATTCTGGGGATTGAACATCAACCACACTCGTGATCTTAACCGTATGGCTACTGCTTGGTATGGTCACGATGGTATCCCCGTCGATCCTACTCTTCGTGCGGAACACTTGCGTCAAGTCAGTCTTATGACTTGGGCATTCGTTCGCTCCATGAAGCGTCACTTATCTCCTCCAGCTGAAGATGAGGAAGCTTATGTTGCAGAGCTCAATGCTAGGCTTGCACCTGAGCAAGCGCAAGCAATGATTGATGCTGCCCATCGTCCCAATCGCGCTCTCTACGATCTTTCTGTTGCTATCGATAGGTTACCAATGCACTTTATGAGGAAGAATGAAATCAACAAGAATCTCTCCATCTTTGAGGATACTTTGGGAGGAAGTGAACGTCTTCTTTCATCGCCAGTTCCACTCTTTTACTCTCGTCACACAGCCCGTTTCCTTTCTACATGGTTGCTTCTTCTTCCATTCGCAATGTACGAACCTTTCAATGGATCATGGAACCACGTTATGGAAATTCCTGCGATAGCTTTGGCTTCATTGTTCTTGTTCGGAATTGAGGAGCTTGCCACTCAATTGGAGGAACCATTCACAATTCTTCCGATGCAGGGCTTCTGCGATAAGATTGGTGCTAACTGTGATGAAATTGTTGGCTGGAGGGGACAGGGTCTTGATGAGTAAACGAAATGTAAGATGGATCACCTATACAATAAATGTTGAGTCTACTTTTATAGGGCTTTAACAAACTAGAATGATATTATTTTTGTTGAGCGCTGTGTATGGAGCAATTAACAGAGAAGCAGAGATGGGCTGACGTATCGACTCAGAAGTATCTAGGTCTTCTATCGTAACACTTTTATTAGGATATTTTTTTACGAGAACATTGTCTACACAAAGCTCAACCCAGGCCGATCTATGTAATCATATATACCCTTGTTGACATCGCTCTCCTCCTCGGTGACGATTACCATCCAAATGTATCTAAAAGTTAGCTAAAGCGAGTGTCGTTGCCTGCTCTGAACACAAACCTGTAGCCAGTATTAACACTGGCTATTTCGGGTGGTGGCCTTCCACCAACGTATACAGTATCGCCATTCGCAAGGAGTCGATAGCTCTTCATTCCGTACAGTCCTTTTGTTGTTGAGTTGCTAAGGCGCTTTTGAAAGTCGGCGAAGTCCTTCGCGTAACAGAACTTTGCTAGAAGGT
>Ga0209652_1001011_pt1 | contig 23160 bp, 2 predicted proteins | sample SaaInl74LU_5_DNA_FD_184641 | JGI IMG/M metagenome (GOLD analysis project Ga0209652, IMG submission 184641) | Marine microbial communities from expanding oxygen minimum zones in the Saanich Inlet - ESP_74LU_5_DNA (SPAdes) (version 2) | ecosystem: Environmental > Aquatic > Marine > Intertidal zone ... | reverse complement strand
TTGCGAGTGCTGGATCGGAGAATCCTCTTGAGCTGAACGCTGTTACGCTGACCAAGATGGATTCCTCTGGATCCAGATTGTCAAGAAGAAAGAAGAGTTGAGATGCGGGTACCATATCGTCGTTGTCCCCCCACACGATCTTGTATCCAGCGATCGAAGCTCCTCCATCAAAGACAGGTGCCTTCCAAGATACCCCGAGCTCTGTATCAGAGAGAACATTGACTAAAACATCTCGAGGTGGAGATGGGGCACTCTTTGATGGGGAAATAGAATTGTGCGATATTGTAGAGTCACTCCAGCTGTTTCCATTGAAAGATGATATTCGAGACATGTACAGCTTCCCTTCATCGAGTACTGGCGGAGTAATGAAGCTTGATGGTAAACCTCCATTAGAAATCGTTTCCACTCTAATGATGGACGAACTGCCAAAGATGGTTCCTCCCGTTGCTATTGTTGAAAGCTGGCCAGAACCTGAGTCTATCAGCATCGATGGCAGATTTCCTCGTCGTGCATCAAATGTAATGATCCAACGCTGGCCGTATGTCGTAATGAATTCCTGACTGAGCGGATATATTGACACGTCAACAGAATCGATTGTAGAGATTCCCTCGAGAGCTTCTTTGATAGCATCTGCCTCCGCGTCGGTGTAAATGTTTGGTGTGCTTTCTCCCATGAAGTTTATGACAAAGAATCCGCCCATGTCATCCGCAGAAGACTCTAAAATAATTGCTTGAACTTCCGAGGTGTAATCGAGGTCAAAAGATTCGTAAAAAAGATTGCTTTCATCATTGAATTGAGCTTTCGTACCAGGTTCAACTTCTGTCACCTCTGTTTTGTATTTTGTGATCATGTGCGAGCCTCCCTTGTTTAATGCAGCGTTCCAACTTATTTGGATCGATGAGTCGTCAATCGAGGTCATTTCCACGGATGATGGAGGATCAGGCTTATCCATCGGTGTCAATATTGCGGGTGTAGAGTATTGAGCTCTGCCATACGAGTCGCCTGCGCCATTCCAAGCTGATACTCGCAAATGATACGGCATTCCTCTCATCAAATCATCTACAACATGTACAAAATCTCCAGTCGAATCCATTTGCTGGAGAGAATCTACATCGAGCTCAATCTCTCCGGCAAATGAGCCATCCATTTTAGGCAGTACCCCTTGTGTCGCCTCGGTAATGTAGATGAGTGGAGTCGCTGAACCATCTGAACACGTCAAATGATCATGGATTTTCAAAAGTGGGACATTACCGAGCTTTTCAACAAAAATGATTGCCCACTGGAATGAATTGATACCGATACCAGTTGTCCTTCTGCGAGTCACTTTGACCTCACCGATAGAAGGAATATTTTCTAGCTCGAGCTTCAAGTCCAGCACTGATGCATCATGCGGAATATCACTTGTTCGAACGCCATCTACAGATATAGCGAAATAGCCGTCCATGATACCCACTGAGGTAGTGCATTGCGTTGTTATTATCTGATGTTCAAACCCTTTAAAAGCAGAAATCTCTTCTTTGACAATTAGTCTTGCGCCTGTTCCAAGAAGTGAAGGTCCCGGTGATCCCATCGTATCTGTTACAAACATGTGAGGCAGGTCATCAGGGTCTGTGCTGACAGAAAGTGTGTCTATAGGACCAAATTTGCCTTCATCGCCGAGATTCGTCAAGAATGTTATTGCCCAAATAGACCCATTTGACATGTGTCTTTGCGACACGACAGTAGAGCCAATAGTGGGAAGTGACTCGAGTGCAACTTTCACATCATGTGCGGTAGATGATACAGATATTTCCTCCGTACAATGTCCTCCGAAAGCAATTCGAAACGTCCCATCTACATCATCACTTTCGCCGGATAGAGTTATCGATTGAACATTATTCGTCGAATAGAGCAATGTATCTGCTTCTTGATTCATTGATTGCATTCCAGCCGAATAGCCCATTGCATTCCACTCAATCTTGTACTTTGACACCTTCGCTCCTCCATCGTCGGCCACGGGTGGGAATATGACTTGAATTGCTGTGTCAGATTTTGGAGATATGACGACAGAGTTTGGAGGGTCTGGTGCGGTTTGGGGTGCTAAAGAGCGTGGCTTTGGTAAGCCAGGATCTATCGAATACCCAAGTGAATTGTACGCGTACACTCGAACAAAATATACTTTTCCCTTTGTCAATCCAGCCACCTGGTACATGCATGGATCGCAGCCAGCTTCATTCTTGGGCGACAGGAATGAATAGGAGCCGATGGGTGAGTGATTGTTGCTATCAAAGTTCGAGTTGGTATCCCATTCAATTCTGTAGAGAGTGACATCATCCCCTCCATCACTTTCAGGCTTGGAAAATATAACTTCCAGTGATCGACTCGAGGCAACTCTTAGAATCACATTCCTAGGTGTTGAGGGCTTCTGAATAGGTGGAGCCAATGCTCGAGGCGTTGATGCCTGGGGATGTCCGAAGCCAAGATCATTAGCCGCGGAGACTTGGACATGATATAGTTGACCTGCAGTTAGATCTGTCAAAACGCGGTGGTACTGTGTTTCAAGTGCATCATCAACAGTCACGACTTCGGAATTGTAACCAAGAGGGTATTCACCTGCTGTCAACAAATTTGCTTGAAGAATGGGTGAACCACCCAAAGCATCCTCAAGCTCAGTCGTGTCTTCGACAATGAGCATCAGACCAGACACTGATGGATACTCTGACAGAAACGTCACAGTCCACTTGTAATTTGGATTCTCGCCTGAACGCCATACTCTGACGGACCGTATCGTGCTCAAACTTTCCAGAGCATGCTGAACGTCTTCTGAAGAAGAATTGATACTCAAGCTGTCAGTCGTATCACTTCCGTACGTTAGCGCAAACGTGCCTCGAACTTCGCTACCATTTGATGTGAGAAGAACAATTTCTTGAACTTCCGATGTACCGCTTGCCACCCAGTATTCAATCAGATACGAAGAAATAGCGAATCCATTGTTGCTGACAGGAGCACGCCAAGATAATTGCAGGCTAGAACATGATTCTAATACAGATACCGCATCACTTGCTACAATTGTGAAGATAGAAACACCGTGCTGATCTTCCAATTCACTTGGCTTTGATCCTGGAGCTAATGACGATGGGAATGATCTGGAACTTGGACCAATGCCGGCCTCGTTTATAGCAGCTATCCGAACGTGATATTCAAGGCCTGGGGTCAACCCTTGAATCAGAAACTTGTGGAAAACTCTATCTACATTTCCATAGGATGGTAATCTCTCACTGTGTATCGAGTCCAAGTTCAGAGTTGAATTGAACACAGTGCTTCCGGCAAAGTCTTCCGCAGTTGACCATTCGACAAAGTAACTTGTTACAGTGGAAGAGCCATCATCGGGACTTGGAACGGAAGTAAAGTACAATACAAGACTGGTTGGACTGGTTGGAACTCTCTCAAGTTCCGCCACTTTGGGTGGTAGCGGGGGGCCGTTTGGCTTGAGAGTGACTGCAGGTGATGGTATACCATATCCATTTACGTTCGCGGCGCTTATTCGCACTCCGAACCCATCCAAAATACTAGATGGTTGGTCCAAGCCTTCAAGTGTATGAGAAAAGTATGTCCTGTTGGCAGCGTTGCTATCAACCATCACTTCCACACTTTGTGTATTAATGGTTCCTTCCCTTGTTGCATCGCCATCGCAATCGATAAGGAGTGTGCCTGAGTCACACACTATGTTTCCTCTTGCACAAACACAATACTCTGCATTATCCATTTCTGTTGGAATGTTCACACTCATTATTGGAAGTGGTGGAACGTTTGTCAGGAATTCAATGTCATACACAGCCACATCTGCCTCAATCGTTTTGTACACTTGCACATCGCCAATGTTTTGTAAACTCTCCAATCGCTCCTCCAGCTCAAGGGCGGAAGAGTCGATTGGCACTTCCACGCTTTGCGAAGACATTGTGATGGTAAAGATGCCATCAACAACACTTTGCTGCATGTGCAGCTGCTGTTTTTCTGTTTCTCCATACGTGGTGACATCCCAGTATTCAACTAAATACTTTGTGACCTCGCTTCCTCCATCATCGTTGGGGTTAGACCATTGGACGTGAAGAGAATCCCAGTCTGCAATTTCAAGACTACAGTTCGTAGGATCTGATGGTTCGACTGCTTCTGGGGATATTTCAAATGGCGACCCAGCGATTTGAGTCGCAATCGAATAAAGTCTAAATGGATCAATTACTGACAATGGTTGTGAGGTGCTCTGCCAAAGCAACCGCAACGTTTGAGATTCAATATTCTTCCTGTGCTCTATCTTGATTTCGATCAATTGATTGGCCTTCAGTGGATTGCTCGTGCTATTCGAGACCTCGATGTCCTCGCTCTCTTCGTGTTGATGATCAATAATCAGTTCATCCCCAATCCAAAGCCGTACATCACCATTTGTAAAAGCTGCAAATGAGTATGTTTCGTCAAAGGATGGCTTGATGTATCCAGTCCATCGAATACCTGAAATGGATTCTGTTCCATCATCAGCCCAACTGAAATCAAACACACTTTTAATCTGTACGAAACTTGGTGGGTCTACAAGCTCGTTATTGTCAAAATATTCTCCAGTCAGTCCACCAAATTCAGCAGACTTGACGTCAAGAGAGTATTGGCCAGCTCTGGGAGATGTGTACGATGCAGCGTAGAGTCCATCAGACACATGAGCAATGTCTCCGTAAACTGTTGAACTTTCAGCATTTGAAAGGGAGGCGACAAATTCTGGGCCACGGCGACCAACAACAGACCGAGCGCTAAATGTCGGTGATTGCGGCGATGCTGTTGGACATGTTGCAACTACATCAACTCTTCCGCTGCTCATCATGTAATTTTCGGCAAAGAAGAGGTCTGCCGGGCCTTCGAATAAATCTAGCTTCAGATCGAAAGACTTTGCTCCTGGGTTTGAGACTTCGTCAACCTCGGCGATGGAGATTGAGAGGATTGATGAAATGTCGGATAATATGGCATCTTGTAAATCATCAACTGAGCTGTCAGCATTCAAGAACCGAGTCCTCTCGTCCTTGTAGGCAAGATAGAAATGTCCCTCTACCGTTGAGGATGACAATGGCAAAAAATGGAGTATTTGGTGCACATTTTCATCACAAGAAATGACTTGAACCGAGGCATCGTTGCCTTCCAGCAGAGTTCCATCTAATTGTAACGCTGGTACATCACCAAGAGTAGGATCAAAAGTCACAATGTATTGGTAGCCATTTCGGTTGTGCTTCGTTCCATGTTGATAAATGTTGGCTGAGGATTGCGACTCGCCCAAGTATGAGGAAGACAATGTAACAGTAAAGGGGGGCACAACTGACATTTCAATGATAGAAAATAGTTGGCCATCATCTTGATCTCCGATTCGGATCCAGTCACCAATAATAAACTCCGTAAGTTCTTCATTGGGGATAATCGTGTCGAGTCCTTTAGTTACAGCAACCGTCTTCCCCGTCACCAAGTCTTTGGCTGAGTTGGAAGAAACTTTGACTCCTCCTACACCAGGAATAGATTGGAGCCCTTTCTCAACTTCTGCCGTGAACGAGGATGCATCAAGCCGTACTGTACTTCCAAACATTGTCACTTCAAAGAATCCATTAATCTGCGATGCAGCTGATGTTTCGATTATCTGAACCTCGCCCACAGGTTCATCAACAATATCATTTGAATGGGCATCCCTTGCTTGTATGAAGAAATGCGTCAAAGAATTGTATACTCCAGTACTGAGTCCTTCAAAGTGTGTCACGCCAGGATTGTCGTATGCTACCACATTCTCTGCTGAAACAGTTGATGGAGAGACGTTCATTCTGTATGGACTTTCACCATCTTGAATCGTCTCAACACGTGCTGTTATACTTTCATCAATGGTGATTTCAAAAGGTGGCAGGTTCCCAAAATTCGTCAAGCTATCTGGCGACTGTCCTTCGTGGGGATCAAAAGTGACGGTCCAAGAGCGAGAATTACTTGGGACGTCAACGTCAAGAGAAACGCTAATATCCCCAACAGTACTGAGAAGCTGCAATTCGCTCCGTAGCTTATCTGCATCTGCATCCCATGCAATCGAGTTAGTCCTCCGACCTTTGAAGGTTAAGGAAAACGATGCCGCTCCTTCTTCGAGAGGCTCATCGGATTGAAGTATGATCTGCTGTATCTCAAGTTGAGGAGTGTCCAGGTTAATGTGAGAGAATTTTCCATTCACCAATGGTGTCACGTCCCACTCGTCATCACTTCCAAGAATATTTGTTGTATCGACAGATATGTTTGAAATGTCTCCAATCGCCGTATCAAAGTGAATCACATACTGAAAGTTCAGCAGTCCATGCGCTCGCTTCTCTACTCTAAAACTAGAAACACCAGCCATGGAGGAATTCAGAAAGTCCGCCACTGTGTCTTCATCGGCATTCCATGGGATTGGATGAGTTGACAAACTTCCCAATTGTAACTTGAATGTCCCTCCTCTTGCCTTTGTATTGTAACCAGTCGTGACTATTTGTTGCTCTGTGGCGACAGCTTGAATGACTGCAATTGTATGATAGCCGCTCTTTCCTGGAATGTAATCCACGGTATGCGAACTATCACTTTGTCTAGTGACAACTCCTTTATGCACCTGGAACGATCCATCGGGATATTTTTGTTCGGGGTAAATGTAAACTGCAAATAAATCGGCACCTTGCTCTGGGAGTCGATCATTTCCAAAGGAGTCTTTTGGTTGGATCGTAAAAGATGATATCTCGCCAGACGTCGAAGCCACGAGCCCTTTGCCGTGGGCCAAAGTCCGCATCGGGTCAGTTTGGCCGGGAGAAACTGTAAGTAGATAAGGAAATCCATTTATCGATTGCAGTTGGCGACCTTTCACTTGTTGTTCCACACCAACCACGGCATCATTTCCTAAAAGTTGCGAATAGTCGGGTTCAAGTAGTTCTGCGTCCCCAGCAAACTCCAAAAAGGTTACATCCCACGTACAAGTAATCGAAGGATCCTCACAATCATGACGAGTCACCTCAAGCATTCCAATATTATCGATCGATTCCAACGCAGTTTTGAATTCTTCAGATGTTGCATCAAAGGGAATGTTCTTGGAACGACTCGAATATGTTCTGTATGGGCTGAAGTCAACACTAAAGAATCCGGATAGAGACGACTTAGGAGACACTGACGTCGACACACGTTGTACTTCTGGCATCGATGGCAGTGTGACGTCAATAAAATATGATCCACGCACTGACGGCGTGTATTTGACTGTATACGTACCAGTCGTGCAGGACTTGCTCGCTTTATACAATGGAAGCCCCAACACTGTTGGCCCCAAATAAGGTGAAGCGAGGGGGATGCTGTTGCCGTCGAATATGCCGGTTGGCGAAATTGTATAAGTCGTACCATCGATGATGACATTGTCTGCTTGTGACAATTTATCAGCAACACTCGCCTCCGACATGATCACATTTGATGAAAGGTGCGTAACATCAACATTGCCAATAAAATCCCAGTCATTGCTCTCCATAGAGAAGCTCGAAATAGATACTGGGGAGGTGGACGAGACGATACTATTAATTCGACCCTCTCCTGCCCATCCATCCGTCCCAACGATGCTGACTTGGAATCCGGGATTTGATCCGTCATTGTACTTGTGATTGAGGTCCAGGTCTTTTGCTTGGACAGTAAAGTCGCACTCTTTCAGCGCAGCACAATGCATCAAACCATCTCCATCAGCGGTGCTCGTCACGTCAACATCTCCTGGTACAACTTCGACAGCAAATGGGCTTGGCGACGACCCACTGATGTGTTGAGAGAAGTAAAAGACAGATGATGGCACAATCTGTTCGCCTACACTGGAAGATTCCCAAAGTAGCTGTATTTGTGCCTCATCGGTAGAATGAGCATACTCAACTTTCAGGGGATAAAATTCATCCTTGCTCAAGAAGATACGTTCCGATGAAAGATAATTAGAGTTCGCTTCAGGGAGGTAGTCGATCAAAACATGCTCACCAACAGTGAGTCTAACACCTCCATTCAGTCTCACAATGAAAGAATATTCATTAGATTCCTTCACATTTATTTCGCCACTCCACTCAATGGAGAATGAATCCATTGGAAACGAAGGGTCTCTTGGGAGGGGAGATTCAAAGCCCCAGTAAAAAGAGATTTCTTTATCCACCAGCGTTGAGTCGCAAGCACTATTGTCCCCGACACACCACGGCGTTTCGTGATAAGGGGGTAACTTGTGGTTGTCGTTCCCATATAATGGATTGGAAAAGTCTTGATTCCGAAAGTAAGTGGCCAAGAGCCCTCCTTGAGAACGCAGCAAAATCGAGGCTTGATAATTCCCAGCCATCGATGGGGTGTACGCCACTTGATAATGTCCATCAGGACTGCCAACTTCTAGCTCATCAATGATGATATCGCGTATAATGTGATCATTGTCATAATGACCACTGCACATGTTAGGTTGTCCAACAAGGTCGACGACAAGAACACTTTCGTTGGATGCATTTGAATGCAGCAAATTTCCGAAACGATCTCGACTGATGACATGAAAGGAGGCTTGCTTCCCAGCGATAGTAACAAGGCTTGAATCGTGAGTACTGTGCCGAGCGCTTGCAACCGCAGGTTGAACAATGACCCCAGAGGACAGGTCAGTCCACAGATATTCGTCATTGATTTTGATAGAAGTGGAATAGCTTCCGCTGAGGGTTGGTGTGTATGACACAGCATAGCGTCCACCGCCCAAGTACTCAACTCTGTCAGCTGCATTCACCAAATTATTGACTGAAATGACAACATTCTGTTCAGAATGAACATGAAAGACGGGAAGAGGACCGGTTTCTTCCACAAAGGAGATATGCGTAACGGCTGTCACCGGAGAATCTGGATCGAAATGACAAACAGTACTGTGGGAGCTCCCATCAGTGGCCACGAGGTAATCCAATCCCAGTGCATCTCTGATCATATGAGTGAGGTCGGGGATAGATGTGTCAGCATCGATTTGGATGCGTTTATCCATTATGCTCAATTCAAAGGAACCGCTCGCATCGTAAGCTTCCAGGGCCGCTGTTGTATAAGAACACGTGATGGAGTGAACTTCAGCCATCCCAATACCTACATGTGGATTCAAATCATGCGTAAGGGAAAATTCGATATCAGGGTGTTCGTCAATGCTGTCGTAAGTGTTTCCATTACTTCCCCTTCTCACTTCAATGACTTCAATTGCGGGTGCGGGTTGTTGCTCTGTGCCGTGTAGTGATGCATTGATAGTAAGCGGCGACACGTCACCAATATTTGGGGGGCATTTATCCCAAGATCCAGGATGACATCCCTGCGTTCTCGCGTCTGCAAAAGTGAGTGACCAGATACCAAAGACAGATGTTGTTCCAGGGACTAAATTTTGTCCATCCTTGTCGAGACGGAGTCCAACCACATCTTTCGTCACGTACACGCTTCCAATCGACGGCAAACCTTCAAGCGCTGTTTTAACATCATCAGCAGTTGCCTCCAAAGCAATAGGACCTGTTGCCATGCCGTCGAGAGAAATGGTAAAAGATCCCATGATTGGGCTTACTCCATTAACTGCGCCATGTTCTTCCTCACCATCGCCATAAATCACAATTGAACCATTCTCCAGACCGTCAAAGTTGATACGAATTGCTTCGACATTTCCAAGCTTGACAAGAAAGTCAACGAAGATTAGCTGGCCAGAGCTGCTGCATACTGATCCGATTGTGTCATCTGGCACGACAATAGATACAATACTTCCAACCAAGCCGGAAAGTTTGGATTCAAAAGTTGCCATATCATCGCTAGCTTCGATGGTTGTAGTAAGATCATTGAACGATAGAATGACGTAGCCCCCATCGGCATTACAGGAGAAAGATTGTCTCTCTGCACGAAATGGAGCTTCTCCTTCCAAGAGCTTTGACACAATATTTTGTCCGCTGCTTGATATCAAAGTCAGGCTACCATGCTCAGTAAGAAATTCTATGTCAAGTACATCTCCCTTTTGGATAACGTTCGATGATCCATCTATAGTCACACTAACTTGACCAATTGTAGCTAGTTTCTCTAGAGCCATCTCAAGCTCCTCCACTGTGGATATCCCAACAGTAATATGCTCCGATGTTTCGCCACGAAAGTCAATTTGAAAAGATTCGCCGCTATTTGATACAATACTCAAGCGTTGAACCTCATTGACAAATTCAATGATTGGACCAGACGCTTTTATTGACTGGACTTCCGATTGGCGCTGATCCCTAACTACAACTTCAAATGACAGTTCATCACCCGCGACTCCCGACATTAGTCCCTCACCAAACGCAGTGGAAGATGAAGCTTGCGGAGAGCCATTGCCAACTTCTACAGTGTAAGAGCTACCAGAAACGAGAGTTGTCCCCGAAAACACACTGAGCTCGTAGATTCCCTTTTCCCATAGTGTGTAGCGTACCGGATAGAGACCACCTGATGCCTCCATCGAAACAGACAAAGTATTTGACACCGCACCAAAGCCATCGGAACCAGGCACCACTTTCAATGGATCTTGCGACCAGAGGTCCAAATGATCCGTAAAGGTGATGTGCCATCGATAATTTCCCTCAACAGTCAATCTTCTCACTTCTACGGAAGAATTTGAGCCACTTTTGTGCATGCTCATTAGTACCACCTGCATTGCCGAATCTGACACGTCATGTGGCATGTCGTCGCTGATTTTTCCACCGTAGGAAAGACGAAAGTAGCCCGAAATGCTGCTGTCGAGGCAAGATAAAATCTGCATTGCTGACGATGTAAGTGTTTCGTGACCACTGGGCCCAACAATGGAGACTAAAAATGCATCCGACTTTCCGTCTCCACTCTCTTCGATATTTGACGTACTGGAGCCCGAACGAAGATTACCAAATTTATCTCGAGACTGAACAATAAATCCTGTTTGAACACCGACAGTGGCCGTGTTTAGAGATGTTCCCTCCTCCTCGACTATTGTTGAGCTCATAGCGTGCATTTCGCGGTGGATCACATTGAGACTTATGCTATCGTCTACTGAGCAGAAGGAGGGTGCCGAATAAACAGCAACTCCATCGTATTCTCGCGAATGCCAACGTTCGCCGCTGGGACCGACGCAGTACTTGACAAGATCTCCATTCAGACTGATTGAAACAAGGTATCTTCCCGCAAGTGGAATTGAATATGAAATGTAGTATGTGCCGTCATCCCTATCGACGATATTTCCACGGTATCGTATGTCAGGATTGACCACACTTCTAAAAGTCACCAGAACATCATCTCCACCAGATTGGCGATTGTTTCCAAAGGCATCCTTTGCCTGAAGATAAATTTTCCCAACATCACCTGCCCTTGCCTCCACGAGATTATCAATTGGATCAAAGGAACTTTCTACCTCACAGTTAGACGAAAAAGTTTCACCTGGAAGCACTTCCAAGGTGAACGGAGAGCATTTGTTTTCTTCTCCGAGGCCACAGTAAATATCAGTTCCGCCTGTTTTCACGTGCACTTGGTAGCTTCCTGCCTTGATAACAGTGTAATCTACGCGATACTGTCCAGATTCCAAATAGGTGACCACGCCGGATGAAGAAGTGTGTTCTCCAATAATATCGACAGTGAATTGTTCTTGGGGGGATTGCAAGTCGCCTTGAGCGTCTCCATTCGTCGCTTTATTGTTTCCTGTGGAATCCTTCGCCTGGAGATAAAAGGAGGTCTCCTCTCCTGCGATTGCCTGCGATCTATTTTCACCGGGCATATCAATGAAATCACTATGAGGATAGTCTGCAGCCCCGGGGGAGATTGTTGTTAGGAATGGACTTCCTACTATGTGAGATGAGTAGAAGAGTTGGGACGGAGGAATGAGTTGCTTCCTGATGGATGGAGAGCCCCATTGTAACTGCACTTGGGCATCACCCGTGAGCTCCTTGTATTCGACTCTCACATCGTGGAATGTGCCTGCTACAAGATGGACTGTTGCCTTCTTTTCCACCGAGTGCTCCTCCCACATATCCAACAATATGTCGTGATCGACGTAGAGCCTAACACCATCATCGGCATTTAGGTAGAACGTGTACGGCTCGCTTGTCAGTGGTCGGACTTTCCCCCACCATCGAATACTGACGTAGTCACGACCATACTTTGTTATGATTCCGGATCCCCAGTTGAAATCAATTGTTGGGTCAACGCGGTCAATAGATGGTTCATCAAGTAGCCACTGATTGTCGTAGTACTTGGCATTCAAGCCACCACTTTCTAGCTGCATTACTGCGAGAGTGTAATCACCAGCAGATTGTGCCTTGTACTGGCCGGTGTAACTAGGAAGACCTGGAACACTTTCCTCTACAATAACCATTGGGGGCGATCCCGAATTTGCCAACAGTGATGGAGACTTTGAGTCAACAGCAATCGATACTGACGCCTCGTCTAAAGTGCCTGATAACGAAGCAGTATTGAGTTTGAGAAGCGCCGGCTCCTGTGGGGTCCGAAATGTTACCATCCAATGGCACTGTCCGTAGTCAAAGACTTCCATATTGACATCCACACGGTCGATACCTGAAAGTGACTCCAATGACGACTTGATCACATCAGCTGAGCTATCAAAGGGCATGAGGGCCGTCGTTTCGTCAAGATATGACAACGAAAACGTCCCCCCCAGCGGAGTGGGCTGACCGCCGACGGTCTTGATGGATTGAACTTCGAAAATATTGTCGTGCGCAACAATGAGGGGGAGATTACCAGCATTACCCGTGAAAGATATCTTCCATTGATAGCCAGTAAATCTGTCCGCACGCTTTACGTTGACCTCATTAATGGTATCAAGTGCTTCCAATTTGGTCTTGATATCTCTAGCAGATGCATCAAACATAATGTCGTCCGTGTACTCACCCTCGTAGGAGAGAACGATTGACCCAGAGAGCGCTGATTCTCCTTGTATCACTTGTGAAAGATCTGCATTATTGGATTGCAACAAAGGCAATGGCCCAATAGGCTCGAGGAAAGTAACCATAAACTTCCACGGGTCATCGTTGTCTCCATTGCCAGTCACAGTCGAATCTACGCGTACTTTGATGCTTGATAACGCATTTAATTCGTCCTCGATAATTGATGTTGCAGCCGTGGCTTCGACGAGGTCAGCAAAATTGCATGGGATGGCGCTTGTTTTTGGGCCAGCCTTGAACGATAGATCAAAGGATGAATCCAAGGTCGTCACTTCGATGCTCTGAACTTCGTAAATAAATGGCTTATCCGCAGACATGGTGATGGTTTGAATTTCAGTGGCAGAAACTTGACCAGCTCCTCCCTCCCCTCCGCGAGAAATGGAAATAGAAGGATCCGATGCAGTGAGCAATGGATACTCACCCAAGACCTCTTTGAATGTAATCTTGAAATGAAGTGCATCGTTTGCTGAACTTGATGTCTGTGCGACGTCAACTTGTCCAACATTTGATAAATCCGACAGGGCATCTTGTAGCGATTGTTCAGTAACATCGTGGATACCATCAAAATCTCGTGTCTTTGAGTAAAAGCCATCCATACGTCCCAAGGGCAAACTCTCTGATGTATCCATGGACAGAAAGAACGATCCAACACCGTTTGGAACTGCCACAACTTGTTCTTCGTAAACAAGAGAGTTGTAAGAACTGACTCCCCCATCGGCATACCATGTATGCGACCCATCAACAATTGATACATCCGATGACCATAGTTCAGTAAAGAAGATGTCGCTCCCCTCCATCCCGGGATAGGTTGTGATATCTCGAACAACAGCCCCAGAAGCCTTTTTTGGCTCAATTGTAAACTCATTCGCTTGTCCCTTCAAGAACTCAACGCAATAATTGGCTTCGAGGCCAATTTTGCCTGATGCGTCTTTACCATCGCCTACTTGCGATCGGTCAACTACTAGCAATGGCACATCACCCATCCGAGAAATAAAAACAATTGTCCACGAGTATCCTTGATGGCCAGATGGCGAAGAAGCTTCGTTTCTCAATACGTGTACAACACCAACTCCATCCAATTGTTCCAAAACAGATTCAAACTCGTCTTCTGTCGAGCCGCAGAGATTGCTGGTCTCTTGTTCAGAAAATTCAAACGACAGGATCAGCTTGTCTGCGGTACAATCATCAGATAAAAATGTGACTACTTGTTCCTCACGAATCACCCCAGCAATACCTTTCGAGAGGGCGCTCCCCGACGCGGTTGTTTTGGATGAGCTGGCACCAGCACGAGCGATGGTCACCACAGATGCAGCGCTCAAGATCCCATCACCGACTGCATTCACTGGTGCAACTTTGAAGGCATAGCCTAGATCAGAAGCCAAATTTAATGCCTCGAACTTGCGTCTGCCGGGATTCTCGGATCCATCATAGACAAGTGTTGCGAGATCACCCTTTGCCGCTTCAGTGATAACAACTCTTGCAGCAGAGTCGCCCATCAACCTCCCCGACGTAGCACTCATCAACGGAAGATCTCCTGGTTCAGAGAGAAATGTTACACTCCACCCATCATCTATGGCATCAACATGAACCACGTTGATGGTTGGTAGGTTCTCTAACATGGACTTGACTGTATCTGGTGTTGCACCCACAGATATATCGCCTGTTTCATGGCCACGAAATAAAAGGGTAAAGGTCCCGCTCACTTGGTCCTGAGATGATATTGTGATGTGTTGAATTTCCTGCCTAACAGGGTCGTCCGAGCGAGACATGGAATTTGCTTGATACAAGTAGACCTTGTACCCTGTAATGGGAGAGCCTCCAGTGATATCTGAGGGTAAATGTGACCACTTGGTAGTCAAGGAAGTCTCCTGAACGTCTATGATTGTTGGGCGATAGCCAAGGCTTGAATATGCAGGTTCGCCATCGTAATTTAGCCCAGGAGGCATTGCCGCTAGAGTTGATAAGGTGGGACTGTTACCACTTTTCCCTTCCGCGTTCAATGCAACTAAATGGAATCGATACATTTCCCCGGGATGCAACATATATGCTTGCCAGCTTGTCACGTCCTTATCCAAGGCATAATTCGATGTTATACCTTGGGAATCTCTCATGTACAAGATGTAGCCAGTTATTGGAGATCCACCGTTATCGATTGGCGGAGACCACATGATTGATATTGTAGCTTCACTCGTAGAAATAATGCGTGTTTGTGAATCTCGTCGCGGCATTGAAGGAGGAAGAGGAGGACGTGGATCACGGACCGTAAAGAGCTGGACTTCGCTCAATTCGCCAAAGCATGAACGAGAAGGGTCCTCGTTGTCACAATTGTTGATTGCTCGCACTTGAAATCTGTACTGCCTTCCTGTCTCAACTATCTGACTGTGTACTCCTGTGTCATTAGTGGTCAGGCGATAAGTCATTACCGCAGGGTTCCCAGTACCATCATACACCATGACCGTTTCTCCTCCACTCCATGTATCCATCCACAGCTCATATCCAGACACAGCCTTGCCTCCATTGTCTTTCGGCTTGTCCCAACCAACAGTTATACTGTTACTAGACGATTCAATCAGCATTACCGGTGGAGCTCGACCAGGGGGGTTGTGAAGGGGAGTGGCGTGTAAAGGGCTCGACAGTGTCCTGTATCCAAAGCTCTGGGAGTTGTGCAGACGAACTTGTACATAGTAGCGTGTCCCGAGAGTGAGTCCTCCAATATTATGTTCAATAGGATATTCACCATTGAAGGGCTCTTCTTCGGAACAGATGCCATTGCTTAGATGAGGACAAAGACCTGGCCCACTGCCAGCCACCAATTCGGTAACATCCAAAACCGCCCCACCACAGCCTTGTAGGCTGATATCGGATACGGTCAGCGAATGCAAATTACCATCATTGCACACTTCCACGCCACCTTCCAGTGCACATGAAGCAAACTCAATATCCCACTCGTATCCAATCAGCGACTCGGTGCGCACCACTTCAACAGTACCCACATTATGCAATGACTCTAGCTCTTCTTTCAGTTCCTCAGCCGAAATAAAGTTCTGAAGAGGTCGAGTGGTTTCTACCGACACTCCATCATTGAAGCTCACCTCGAACTTGCCTTCGAGCATTCCATCACCCTCCTCTATCGTATCAACAAATACAGATGCCGAACTATCTGACTCGACGGATGTTTCCAATTCGTTGATTACTTCTAACAGGTCCACATCGCGAGCAGATGGAGGAAAATATCCTGGATTTGATGCAAAAGTTATTGTCCAAGTGTAGGCCAACTCCTTCGAAGGTCCACTCTTTTGCACATCAACGGTACCGATATTTGGCAATTCTTCAAGTCGTGCTTTCATTTCATCCACCGAAGAGTTGAATGGGATGCGCCCTGTCGTGTGCCCCCGTAGTTGAAGGCGGATTTGCCCCGACAGCTCGTTGCCTACCTGAGATGTAACTGCATCGATGCTATTCCGAGCTGCGTAGGACTCCCCATCTGACAAAATGAAGGCAGTTGCTGAGGAGCCTGTCACCAAATGATACTCAGGCACAACAACCAAGGAATCAATGTTGCCACCAACTCCATGGCCAGTAAATTCGATGCGAAAGATCTTTTCATAGCCTCCATTGACAAGATCCACGGCAGAGACTGTGACCCCATCCTGCTGGATTGTGTCCAATGCCTCCAATGCCGACTCAATCTCAACAGCGAGTCCAGGGTTGTCGAGTGAGACATCGATTGCCTCACTCACAGCACCACTGAATGATAATTTGAGCGAACCACCCAAGGAGGCATCTCCATCAATGACTGTGCTCACTTCAACGTGTCTTGCACCTTCAAGGCCACTCATCTCAGCGACCATTAAAGGCAAGTCACCTGCCATCCCAAAGAGAGACTGAAATGTCACTGCAAAACTTCCAGCAGTAGATCCATCAAATGGTGCACAGGCAGTTGTTGTATCGCCGTCAAAATCTATTTGAATCTGATCAATCATCGTCATGGACTCAATAGCTTCCTTGATATCATTGTCATCCGCATCATGGGCAATATATACAGTCTCGTCACCTAGAGAGAGCCCAAATGTTCCTCCAGTCGCATCACACATTACACGCTGCACTTCCAAAATTTCACCATTTCCACTGTAGCTAGAATCGATGACAAGATATTGTACTTCGTCAATGTCAGTTGCTGAAGTTGTAACTGTTTGAACCTCTGACCGCGGGGAACATGTTAATGAAATGCGCTGTCTTTCTTGAACAAATGGCTGTGTGCTGTAATCCACTCGGTACGATGTAATATCGTCTCCTCCATCATGAAAAGGGGCATCAATCGTCACTGCCAAATTAGATCCATCTTTTGATTCGAGGTGCACCTGCAAAGGAGGCGCAGGGGGTTGGGGGTAAGGAATGTGGAATGGTGGGTAAGGCATGATCGATGGACCGTAGCCCAACGCGTTTGATGCACTGATACGAACGTAGTAAGGAATGCCCTGCTTCAACTGTGTAATCAATGTCGACAAATCATCTGTATTATCCTCGACTACCAAAGATCCATAATCTGGTCCATCAAATGGAGGAAGTTTCCCCACAGTCGCTTTGTAAACTGACATTGAGGGCACCGTCCCTCTCAGATCGAGATCATCTGCCACGATTAGAGGCAAAGGTCCAAGGTCTGAAACGAATGTTACATCCCAAATGAAGCACCTGTTGACATCTGGACCATGCCTAGTCACGGAGACCTGCCCAATCGTACTCAGGCCATCTAATGAGGCCTTGACAAGCTCCGCCGATGCATTGTAGGGCATATAACCCGTCAACTTCCCGTCAAACTGTAGGCGAAAGTCACCCGACACGGGAGTCGACGTTCCCTGCACATTGTTATCAGTAATTGCAATCCTATTTCCAGAATTCAGCTCTGCCTCGGTTGAAAATTCAGTTGTGCCGCTTCGAGCAACCTCGATGGAATCAACATTTCCCGCCTTGCTTTCGAACGTGACATCCCATGTGCATTGACCAAGGTCGTCGGGAAATGCGCTTGTTGGAGTGACCGTGACAGTACCAATCGTGCTCAGCTTTGACAGCTCTGATTGAATCAGATTGACATCACCCTTGAAGTCTTCCGGCTGTGATATTGCTATAGTGTCACGAATGATGGAGTATTCGTCACCAACTGTCACAGATTGGCCTGGACCGGCAGAAAGTTCGCCATTGTAAGCAGTCACCTCCATGAGCTCTGGATTGCCCATCACACTCAAAAAGGTGACTACCCACATGCACCCCTCATCCCCAGCACTAGTCTGTGAACCGGAGACTGCCACGTCATACAAGGTTGGCAGCAACATCAACTCCCGTGATATTTCAGTTGCAGTCTCCTCGCAGGATACACCATTGGCCACTATTGGATTGATAGTATGGCCATCATATGTTAGTGCAAAAGATGTAAGATGTGATACGGAATCATCACCTCCAACGCCAGACGTGTCCACGGTGCTCGTTGTAATGATTTGTTTTGCTGTTGTGGAGCCAAGACATGTGCTTCCTCCAAAGGGTAATGCCAAAATATCCCCCGTCTCTTCGCCCTCAAATCGCAGTCGAAAGCTTGAATTGGGGTCAACATTGCTTCCATTACCATCAATCGTAATAGTTTGAACTTCCTGCTTTGTTCCCTTCCTCTCTTCCTCGACGACAATCACGGGAGTCTGTCCCGGCGCCCCTGTCAGATGTGATTCGACTGATATGAATTGCACATCCCCTCGATGCAGCCTCGAGCCATCTTCCAAAAACGACACCGTCCATTTGCAGCCTCCAACAACATCAATTGGCGTCCGCTCTACGTGGATACTTCCAATTGTTTCCAATGCTTCAAGCTCCTCCTTCACAACTGATGCGCTGGCATCAAAAGGAATATGATTCGTGTTCTCGCCTTGAAAGGCGAGCACGAACGTACCGGCAATATAACTTCCATCACGGCCACCAACAGATTCAATTTTTGCTCCACCAATGGAGTTGCTCGTTCGAAGACCATCTCCATGTACCTTCATCGACTCAATATCTCCCCCATTGCTATCGGACAAAAACTCAACCTCCCACGAAAAGCCATTCTGTTCATCAGCAATGCTTCGCAACACAGAGACTGCATCGATCGCATCTAGACTCTCGAGATGACTCTGCATCTCTGCGGCTGATGCATCAAATGGTATATCGGCTGTTAGCTCGCCCATGTATTCTAGACGGAACGATCCCTCGAGCTGATTCCCTTCCTGTAGGGTTGTTACCGAGACTGGAAGATCAGTCATGAACACTTCCATCTCAGGAACGTTGCCCATTGACATGGGAAAAGTCACCGTGTATGTATGACCTCCATCGGGATTCATCTCGAGTCTCTCCACAGTTGGCCTGCCACGAATATTGGTCATATTTTCCAATATTTGTGCTATGGAAGATCTCGATCCATCCGCTGCTGCATTAGCGCTGATTTGTCCTGAATATTGGAGCGATCCCCCCGTATTTATTGTATCGAGACTAAGAGCAAAGCTGTATGCACTGTCAATCGCTGCATCGCCGTAGGATGGCGAAACAGTGATTGCTTGTACCTCGGCCTGAGGTGTTGCCGTCGTTTGAATAACTTGAATTTCATTGACATCGGGAACCGAAGTTGTGATTGTTTGAATCTCATTTGCATACAGATTTTGCGAGGTGATAATCCGCTGCACCTCTGGCACGCCAGCTTCCTTGTCCCATTCCACCAAGTAGGAGGTTACGGGGGAGCCACCATCCCATAGCGGTGGCGAGAATGTAGTCTGCAGTGTATTTGCTCCAATGACATCCAACGTGGCCCAATCCGGCGGTCCGGGGACAGAATGTATTTCAGGCAGATGCACTTCATTGTGGCCGAAAGCACAAACCAACAACGATAAGAAGATTAGCGAATAATTCTTCAATTGAAATTTCGTGCCGTGCGAATGGTCGAAACCAAGCGCGCGATGTTGCACTTTCCTCATTGGAACCGATTGTCGAATTCGTTCACGGGGGAGTCTGATTTCATTGAGTTGAGTTTGTTAGCATTGAATTTCTTTTCTTTGCTGTCAAGTTTTGGGTGCCAGAATTGAAATTAAAAAAATCAAATCGCATTTCGAATTTTTTCGTTCTCCACACAAAGCACCAAGCCTTCTTTCCTCCCTCCCCAAAGAGAAGATGGCTCACAATCAAGCCAATCAAGTGGATGAGATCCTCAAGGACTTACAGAGTACACCTGGCTTCAAAGCCTACATAATTCTCAATAGTGACGGCATTGTTATTCGACACACAATGGATTCGAACGAAAGGGCCGTGCAACACGCTCATCATATCACCGAGTTGTACAACGATAGCGTTGCTCAAATTAAAGATCTATTTGATCATCCAGAGGATAGCCGCGTAGAGAATGTTCGAATGAGAACTGAGAATTACGAGATGATAGTGTCGTCTGTTGGATCATTCACGCTCGCAGTGTTTCAAGAGGAGACTGCCTGAGACTATGCACTGCATTAACTTGATGATGACATCCGGTCGACTACTATCAGTGTTGTTTGTTTAGGGTGTCTCGATTTAGTGTTAGGGAGAGTAGGAACAGATTACTGAAACGGTTGATACAATGGTGCGTCAGTCTCTCTCTAGAAATTGTAGCGTAACATAGTTCGAATTCGCCACTCAATCAACATTTCTGCTAGAGTGGAAGTGTGTAGCGTCCGTCTGTGACTAAATAGTGATAAGATCACGCCACTGCTTCTGACTTTACTCAAACACTCCCTTCCAAGGATCAACATCACCATCCACTGGTTTATTGTCCACATCACGGATAAATCTGTAAACCTCTACTAATCCTACATCAAAAACTTCAATGCCCGGTCCCACCAATTCGTCATTGTCGAACCCCATTGATTTTGATGTCGACCCTCTCGTCAAATCTTCATTCAATCTCAATCCAGATGCTCCCCCTTCGCCTACCCCCATTGATATAAAACTTTCGCTGCTAATCATTAATTGTCCAACATCTTGCAAACGAGTGACCTTCTTTTCATCATCTCCTTCTTCAGCGCCGAAGGAGGAAAAGGTTGGCTTGAAGCGAAAACACTCTGCATTTGGTGTCAACTGGAACAAGAAGCAGCCCCCATCGCCGTATCCATCGGGATTACTCTTCCATGTGTGCGTGGCATACATACCAATGACTACATCCGTCCCTAGTACCTCCATGAGAGTAATTGTATGTCTAGATGACGAACAGCACCGATAAAACATCTCGAGGCTTCTCCCATGGTGGGAGGTAGAATAGATCAAGTCAAGCTTTGTCGATTGCAATGCCGGCGGTAGCCACCTTGCCAGACACAAACGTTCGAAACTATCCTTCGCCAATTTCAATGGAACATCCCCTTCCACTAACCCCAGCGGTTTCTTTTCTTCATGGACGGATATGTTGGTTAAATTATTCTCTGCCCAAACTTCATTCTCAGAGATTATTCTCGAGACAACCTCAGGACGAGGAAAGACTGGACGTCTGAATCCCAATATCTTCTTGGTCATGTAGACTTGGCTCAAAAAGATTTCGAAATCAAAGTGTTTACTGTGTGCAAATCTTCGTACACCCTCCCAAAACGTGGCTGCGTTATCGCAACGTTCACGTATCGATTCGCCAAGATGAGCATGAGAGAGACAACATAGAGTAGTCCCTATACGAAAAATGGCATGGGCTCCCTCCCCAGTAAAAATATCCATAACTCGCATTACATGCTCCCTCTTCAATAATGTAACAAAGAACCTCTTCATTATTGGGTCCAATCCAAGTGGAGTCAACGCCCCAATCTGCCCCATAATCGCCGCTGTTTGAGGGAAACATCTTCGCATCAAATCAGCAAATGTTTTGCACCATGCCAAATGTTCCACTCTCGACACTGCCAAAAAATAAGATGAGTCCTCGTGTATCATCTCACGGATTGTCGAGTAGGCATAGCTCTCTGGCATGAACGACAGCAATAGACATGTAATGTCAGGCAGCCACAAACAATATTCAATCCCCAAACTATCACGTGCAGCATGCAACACCTTCGTTAGCGATTGAATCCCCCTCTCGGGAATATTTCCCCCATGATCTTTCATCAATATATTAATTAACTGATCATGACCTACACCGAAATCTAACACCTCGGCACGTTCCAAATCCGACGGGTCGGGGAAGATACTTTTAAGGACTAAATCCCACCCGTGTTCGAGCACTCGCACCTTTTTTAATGTGCCATAGTCATCACAGTCAGATTTGGACATGGTTAAATTGGCAGCGGAGACAACGTTGATGATCCATGCGGCACACCGTAACGAAGGGGGGATGCCACGTCGACATAATTCACGACTTTCTTCACGATTATCACCATTGTTGGGTAGATGAGAATTTTGTCTCCATGAAGGACGTTCCGCCCAGCCGGAGTTGTGTGGGATGGTCAAATCTATGGATTTGCCACAGAGTGAATCTATTGAGGAGCAAAAGAGATCGAGGGGGTTGATTTCGGTGAGGTCAATGTCATCTTGTTGAGCAGAGAACATTGGATTTATTGATTCGGATTGATGTTGCTGTTGTTCGTTACCATCGTAGCCGTCTAGCTCTGATGAGAGGGCTGCTCCAAGTTGTCGAAGCATGGCGTATTATTCCTACTATTATTTCATCAAAGAGCACTGCTATCATTCTCTCACGCGTAGTAAAGCTCTCTCTCTGGATTTATTCACGGCATGCAAAGAGCTGTGATTTTCGTGTTCTCAAAAGTGGGACTGGGACTCAGATACCGGTACGACTTGCTTCGGCAGCAACTTATCCATCGATCTCCTCTGAATGTACATATCAAGACTGAGAGAAGATTGGGCTCGAGATATGAGAGCGAGCGACGGTAGCAGTTCCTCATTGCGAGTGTTCTACTTCTTGGGTAGTAGTAGTACAAGTAGTCGTAATGTCATGGTAAATGTTCCTTCATTCCAGCTGCCCTGTTCAATTTAATGCTATGGCTATGTCTGCTGTGTTATGAATATTGCAACCGGTTAATTCACTTGGATTGAACCCCAACCCTAACTATGGTATGCTCTCAACTCATCAAAGAAGTATCCGCATCTGAACTCTTCTTTCTTCTTGACAATCTGGATCCAGAGGAATCCATCTTGGTCAGCGTAACAGCGTTCAGCTCAAGAGGATTCTCCGATCCAGCACTCGCAA
>Ga0209652_1001007_pt1 | contig 23234 bp, 35 predicted proteins | sample SaaInl74LU_5_DNA_FD_184641 | JGI IMG/M metagenome (GOLD analysis project Ga0209652, IMG submission 184641) | Marine microbial communities from expanding oxygen minimum zones in the Saanich Inlet - ESP_74LU_5_DNA (SPAdes) (version 2) | ecosystem: Environmental > Aquatic > Marine > Intertidal zone... | reverse complement strand
GATGCGTAACCAAGATTTGTATTACAAGCTATACCTGTTCCTGTTCAACGAGTTTGTAAATCAATATGACGAGGTTAAGTCGCAGACCCGATTACACAAGATTCTTGAAATGCCTATTCAATTTCATTTAGATAGATTAACATCATCAATGAATAGCAGGCAGTTATATGAGGATTTAGGTATGAAGATTGAATATGATTCAACGGGAAGGATGACGAGAAGTACATACAAAGCGACACAGGAGCGATTAGAAGCGTTTTATAAATCCCGTATATGGTCAAGTACCGAAGTAGAAGAGAACGTTCGGCAAATGGCTCAAAAAGCCCTTGAAACGTATTTGTAGGAAATAATTTATACCTTTGATAAAAACACGATATGTGGTTGGGTGAGAATATGTTACTTACGGCAGGAATTGTAGATGGCATACTTGTGGGCTTTTATCGCTACCCAGAGGAAGATACGGATGGCGACCCACTAGATAGCTACGTGTTAACCTTCCTTTGCTTTTATATTCGTTTGCAGGTATGGTAGATGTGCTGTCCATAATCGCCAAGAAGCATTTCGAATGGGTAGAAATGGTGCAGAGGTTTGGATGTACGAGAGAAAACGCGGAGGATATCGTTCAGGAAATGTACATTAAAATCAAAAAACGTGTTGATGAAGGAGCGGATGTGATGTTCGACGAGAAAGAAGCAAACTACTACTATATATTCACAACTGTTAAGAATTTGTTTCTAGACCAAAAAAGAAAGGAAAGTAAGTATATTTTGACTGAAATTGGCGAAAATGACTTAGAAACAGAGCAAAATGTGTTGTTTTCTGAAGTGTACGAGCAATGTAATGATGTGCTTTCGACATACCATTGGTACGACCAGAAGATATATGAAATTGTAGAATCTGGGACTAACATCCGACAACTTTCACGTCAAACAACCATTTCTTACTATTCGCTCTATAACACTTACAACAAAGTAAAGAAAGGAATCAAGAAGAAACTAAACTTATGAAACTAGGAAACAAATTAGAGGTGCTATTTCGTTATACAGGTGTGAAGTGGCTCACAAAGAAGATTGTAATTGACCTTTTAGGTTACGAAAGCTGCGGGTGTGAGGACAGGAAGGAAGCATTGAACAACATTCAAATAAGAAGAAAATGACAGCAAAACAACATAAAGACTGGTCACTATTTCGAGCAAGGAAATCAACCAATATAAGTCAAGAAGAATTTACGATGTTGTGCGAGATGCACGCTGATATATTTAATCATAGTTTCTACAAGCCTTGCACGTGCCGGCCTAAGGAAATTAACAAATGGATAAGCGACATAAATAAGGTTTATGATTCGCTTCAAACCTCAACGGATGATAACACCTAAGAAGCTTTCTTCGAATTACCATCGTTTTAACATTCCGGTTGAGGCGAAAGATGAGAAGTGGATGTTCACCTGTTCTGATGTGCATTTTGATAATCCTAAATGCGATAGAGAACTGTTCTTTAAGCATATGGACAAAGCACTTGAGTTAGATGCAATGATTACCATTACGGGTGATTTCTTTTGTTTAATGCAAGGTGCATACGACCCACGTAAGAGTAAGAGCAGCATTCGACCAGAACACAACGAAGACAACTACTTGGATTTGGTAATTAATGATGCGGCACAGAAACTCATTCCCTACGCCAAGAACATCATCTTAATATCACGAGGTAATCACGAAACGAGCGTAAGTAAGAGAAACGAAACGGATGTGATGGAAAGGTTCATCGAACGGCTAAACCTTCTCGCAGATAGCAACATTCAAATAGGTAACTACTTAGGCTATTATACGCTTAATTTCTCCTACACAAAAGGAGGGGATAACAAGCCTATCAATGTAGCTTACTCACACGGACATTGGGGAGGCATAGTTACTAAAGGAGCATTAAGCGTGATGAGGTATTCAGCTATGTTTCCTGATGCCGATATTGTGTTTAGTGGGCATACACACGACGCATTCATAATGACGCAACCGAGGTATAAGATGAGCAATAAGGCGAATAAGGTTCAGATTGAGAAGCAATGGCACGTGAAGACCGGCACATACAAGGAGGAATTTGCAGAAGGTAGGGGATGGGCATCAGAACGAATAGGTGTGCCTAAACATTTAGGTGGAGCATTTACAAAGTTTTACTTTCAGAAGAACAAACCAATAACATTCGAAATAACGCTAACACATTGATGAAAACAGTAAATTCGCTTTCAGGAGGAAAAACCAGTAGCTACATAGCGGCTAACTATCCAGCAGATTATGACGTATTTGCTCTGGTAAGAACAGACGACAAGAATTGTATGTTCCCAGATAAGAAACTAAGACAAGAAGTAGAAGACAGGATTCAGAAGCCATTCATAGGCACACTTGAAGATGATACTATCATTTACACTATGCTTGACTTAGAGCAATTCATTGGTCGCAAGATTACTTGGTTGTCAGGTAAGACCTTTGATGATACTATAAAGTCTTACAAGATGAAGAATGGGGGGTATTATTTACCCAACAAAGTTACTAGATATTGCACAACAGATATGAAGACCATTCCAATAGCAGAATGGAGGTACGGAATAGATGATGATGTTGAGATGAGATTTGGTTACAGAGCAAACGAAACTAATCGCGCCACACGAATGCTTGAGAAGACCAACGAGAATGGAATGGTTGAGGTTAAAATAGTGATAGGCAGAAAGAACGATAGGAATGTATGGAAGACTATCGAGTACTGTAAGCCATCATTTCCGTTAATAGACGCTAACATTTACAAGGACAATGTAGAGGAGTTTTGGAAAGGTAAGCCCGTAAGATTTGCGTATATGAATAATTGCGTTGGTTGCTGGTGGAGAAGTCCTTTGTTGCTTAAAAAGATGAGTGATAAACATCCAACTAAAATGCAATGGTTTGCAGACAGAGAAATTGAATCAAAAAGTACTTTTCGTTCTGACGTAAAATATGAAGACATAATCAAATGGAAATCACAGATAGAACTATTTGATGAAGAATTTAACGAATGTGATTCTGGTTACTGCGGACTATGAGAGCAATACTATTATTATCCATCCTTTTAGCTTCTTGTGGAAAGAAGACCTATCACACTTTAGAAGTGAAGCAAAGCGATTCGCTATTTGTGAGAACCGAGCAAATCAAAGCACCACTACTCAATGACGTGATGATAGTGCCTGAAATTTGTAAGGATTCGATTGCTACGGAGTTTAAACGAATCTACGTAAGAGATACCGATACTATCATCGTTGAGATTAAAGACAACCAGCTAACATTCGATGTACGGCAGAAAGAACGAATTATTTCAAGTCTAAAGGAAACCATACAACAGAAAAGTACACTAATTAGTGAACAAGAAAAGATTATCAAAACTAAAATATCTTGGAAGCCTATACTCATCTTATCAGGAATTATCGCTCTATTCTTACTGGTGCCTACTATCCCACAAATATTAAGAAAGTTATTGCGTTCACTTTTTTAATAGGAAATTTGGGATTTGGACAAACGGATAAGATATTACACTTTACTGCTGGTTCTGCCATTAGCGGGCTAACATACGAGCTAACTAAGAAGGACGAGAATGCAGTTCTATATTCGATTGCTGCTGGAACGATAGCAGGTATAGCCAAAGAAACATACGACAGGAATAGAACGGGATTCGACAACAAAGACCTTGCCTACACTATCATTGGAAGCATAACCATTAATATTTTAAGAGATGCCGTTACCAAACGAAAGGAAAGAAAGGTTAAAATTAATTTGTTTAATTAACATTTGTTTATTACTTTAGCTGAAACTTTTAAAAACAACAGATGAAAACACTTTACGAGCAATTAACAGAAGAACAAAGGCAGGTGCTTACAGACGGTATTAATCAATATCCATTGGGTGTTGCGAGCCTTCAAGAAACGTTGAGAAGTAAACATTTTATATTTGATTTAACCCTTCAAGATGTAGCGAGTCTATCAGCTTGGTATGGATGTGGTGGTGATGTGTCAGCAATGTTTAAACTCTTCAACAAATGAAACTGCAAACACTATCTAACGACTACGCAGACTACCTGAACGATGATGAGTTCTACTACGGGGACTTGTCGAAGATGGCACTATCAAGTAGTGCTATTAAATTACTTTTAGATTCTCCCAAGACGTTTGCGTACGTGATGAAGTACGGACAGGAAGATTCCGAAGCATTTCGTTCCGGATGGTTGTTTCACACAGCTATCTTGCAACCTGAAATTTTCGACCAGCAAATCTTTGTGGATGTGCAATCAAAGAATACAAAGCTTTATAAGGAAGCTAAAGAAGCACACGGTAGGGTATTTACCATTAAAGAGAAGAACGAATCAGAACGTATGGCTGATGCGTTTCTAAAGAACCAAACTGCGGTTAGCTATCTTGCCGGAGCGGCATTCGAGCAACCAACAGTCGGAGAGATAGATGGCTATCCATTTAGAGGTAAGGCAGACATCATAGCACCGAATAGAATTGTTGATTTAAAAACCACATCGGACATTAAGAGTTTCCCATTCTCGGCAAAGCGTTATGGGTATGACGTCCAAGTTTACATTTACTGCGAGATATTCGGAATGTCGTATGAGGATTTTACGTTCTTGGTGTTAGACAAAGGTTCATTGGATATCGGTGTGTTTCACGTTAGTGAGGAGTTTTACCTTGCTGGACAGGCTAAGACGCGAGAAGGGATAGAGAGATACCAAATGTTCTTTGAACAGGGAATGAGTTTAGATGATTACTATATAGAAGACACTTTATGAGAGGAGGAGAGGAATTTTGGAAATTGAAATGGTTAGCCCGACAGGTAAACAAGAACGCCAGTCTTGACATATTTAAAAACTCAAGACAACGTGATTATACAGAAGCACGAGCGGTATTTAATTTTATCGCACGACAGGTGTTCTTGTATCCGTTTAACGATATAGCGAAGTTTCAAAAGATAAATGGCAAGTCTAGCGACCATTCTACCATCATTCATTCGGTTAAAAACTTTGAGAACTATCTCCGTTTCTCTCCACGTATGCGAAACATCTATCACGCTATCGACACCGATGCTGTGGGCAAAGATTCAAAGAAAACAAAGGCTATTTATATGCTTAACCAAATGAGCGACGAAGCGGCTGGAGTGGCACACGAATACATAAAGGCTATATACGATGACGAGCAACGACTGGAACAGATGGGTGAACAAGTGGTTCAGGATAATATGGTTTAGTACTATAGCGTTAGTAGTAATCATTAAATTATTGAAATGGATTCAATCGAAGTACGTATGCCAGCTTGCTTGCTAACATCTTTTATGAAATAAAAAATAATGTTTATCCAAAAACTAAATATATATAAAATGAAAAAAGTAGCATTATTATTAGTAGCAGTAGCAACACTTGGTTGCAGCAAAGAAGAAATCACTTGCAAACAGAAGGTGTACAAGAAAGAAGGTGCCAAATGGGTTCTAATAAACTCAAGTAGCTGGAATGGACCAGAGCAATACAAGAACTACACCAAGACTATTTGGTACGAAGATGGCAGTTTTGATGTAATCAAGACCACAGTAATTTGTGATTAATGTACTACTACATCGCATCACTTATACGCATAGTAGACGGAGATACTGTTATAGCTATGGTAGACTTAGGCTTCTCAACGTGGAAGAAAGTAACCATAAGGCTATATGGTATCGACACTCCTGAGACACGAACCAAAGACCTTGAAGAGAAAGAGAAAGGTTTAGCCGCAAAAGAGCGATTAAGCCAATTACTACGATATGCTGATTTTGAATTAGAATCGATAGGCGTGGATAAGTACGGACGTTGTCTTGGTGTATTGAGAATCGGAGAATTGAATATAAACAAAACACTTTTAAGTGAAGGACACGCAATGGAATATTATGGGTAAGACTATGATAGAAGTATGCTATCTATAAAGAATGATAGTCAAAGTATCTTGATTATCAAATATTAAGAAATATTAACGCCAAAGAGATGAAAACACCAGTAGAAGAACTATTTGATAGGCTTTGGAACACAGACAAAGACAAACTAACGTGGCACTCCATTCTTAAAGAAGTATTAAAGAAAGAATCTATTGCATTAGATGATAGCTATGGATTAGGATGGAAGCACGGCACACAAAACATAATGAAGAAATTAAATTTACAAGGATGAACCAAGGACGTAGCAACAAACAAATTCAAGACGCATTACTATTTACGTCAGTAAGTTTTATAGGAGCATTTATAACAATACTATGGACATTAATTTAATAAAAGAGAATCCCGACAATCCAAGGGTAATCAAAGACCACAAGTTTAAGCAATTGGTGAAATCCATAAAAGATTTCCCACAGATGCTAGAATTACGCCCTATCGTCGTAGATAGTAATAATATAGTATTAGGTGGCAATATGCGTTTAAAAGCTTGTAAGGAAGCTGGATTAAAAGATGTGCCTGTTCTGGTGGCAGATAAACTGACAGACGAGCAAAAGAAAGAATTTATAATTAAAGACAACGTAGGCTTTGGTGAATGGGACTGGGATATATTAGCAAACGAATGGGATGGAGAGTCGTTGGAAGATTGGGGTCTTGAACTGCCCTTTGACAATACGCCCGTACTTGAAGCGGAGGAGGATGACTACGAAGTACCAAACGAAATCCACACAGACATCGTATTGGGGGACTTGATAGAGGTAGGCCAACACCGTCTGCTATGTGGGGATTCTACCGATAGCGATGCAGTCGCAAGGCTGATGAATGGTGAGAAGGCTGATATGTGCCATACCGACCCCCCATACAATATAAACTATGAAGGCGGAAGCAAGAAGCGTGAAAAAATTGCCAATGATAAACTTGATGACTTTCCGAAGTTCTTGTATGATGTTTACACAACAATATCTACTGCTCTAAAAAAAGGAGGAGCAATATATGTTTGGCACGCATCATCTGAAACTCACAACTTTATTCAGCAGTTTTTAAATGCGGGGTTTTTATTTAAATCCTACATTGTGTGGAATAAAAACAACTCAACCTTTGGAAGGTCTGACTATCATTGGAAACACGAGCCGTGCATTTATGGTTGGCTTGATGGAGCTTCGCATAGTTGGTATGGAGATAGAAAGCAGACAACAGTTTGGGACATTGAAAGGCCATCACGTTCAGATGAACACCCTACAATGAAACCAATACCATTGTGCAGCAAGCCAATAGAAAACTCATCAAAGGTTGGCGATATTGTTTTAGATGCTTTTCTCGGCAGCGGCTCTACAATGGTAGCAGCACACCAACTCAACCGAAAGTGCTATGGTATGGAGCTTGACCCGAAGTATTGTCAAGTAATAATTGACCGAATGCAAAAACTTGAACCAACAATAAAAATAAAGATAAATGGAAAAGTTAAAGACATATTATCAAATAATGATTGATAAAACAAATAATCCAAAGCATAAGGATTATTATTTAAGTCAATTAAAATTAATAACAAATGGCAAGCCTGAAAAATCAAAAACATTTGAAAAAATCAAAGTGTACTCTTCTGTTTTAAATATGCATTTCGATTCGGTAATAGATGCAAGTTTTTACGTAGGTAAATCACAAGGTTATGTATCTGCCTGTTTATCAGGTAGGTTAAAAAATAAATACGGATTTCAAAAACTCTAACGTTCTTTATATACTCGTTAAATCAAAACCTGAGTTTGAGAGTTCTCAGGTTTTTTTAAATAAACAAAAATGGACATAAATAAAAAAGCAATGATTGAAGCACTTGAGAAATCTCTCGGTGTAGTTACAACCGCTTGTAAGTCGGTCGGAATTGCAAGAAGCACACATTACTTGTGGATGACTACCGATGATGAATACAAGAACGAGGTGGAAGGCATTTCTGATATTGCTTTGGATTTTGCCGAATCGCAGCTTCACAAACAAATCAAAGACGGCAATAGCACATCAACCATATTTTATCTAAAGACCAAAGGCAAAAAACGAGGTTATGTTGAGCGGCAAGAAATTACAGGAGTTGATGGTATGCCAGCAGGATTTAAAATAGAAATCATTGATACACCTTCAGACCAATAAGGTATTTAAACACCTTGTAAGAAGCGATAAAAAAATAATAATAGAACAGGGTGGTACACGTTCAGGTAAGACGTATAACATCCTGATGTGGATTATATTCCAATATTGTGCTGAAAACAAAAACCAAATAGTAACCATTTGTAGAAAGACATTCCCAGCATTGCGTGCTACCGTTATGCGGGATTTTTTAGATATATTAAGAAATAACAACCTGTACCGAGAGGAAGACCACAACAAGACAAATAACGAATACCAGCTATTTGAAAACCTTGTGGAGTTCATTTCCTTAGACCAGCCACAAAAGGTAAGAGGACGTAAACGAAACCTTCTATTCGCTAACGAGGTAAACGAACTACTATGGGAAGACTGGCAGCAGCTTCTATTTAGAACGGAAGGACGTATCATTGGCGACTTCAACCCATCAGACGAATATCATTGGTTGTATGAGAAGGTAATAAGCCGAGAGGACTGTGCTTTTTTTAAAACGACGTACAAAGACAATCCATTCCTATCTGCTGAACTTATATCCGAGATTGAAAGGTTAAAGGATACGGACGAGCAGTACTGGCAGATATATGGTCTTGGAGAACGAGCGATGTCTCGCGCTACTATATTCACGTACACGGAAATTGATAAAATACCGGAGAACGCTTCTTTGCTATCTTATGGTATGGATTACGGATTTACAAACGACCCAACGGCATTAGTGGCAGTTTACAAACACGAACACAACCTATACATCAAAGAACTGTTATATCGCACAGGTATGACTACCATAGACATTCATAATTTTCTAAAAGAAAACTACATCCAAGGTGCTATTTATGCTGACACGGCAGAGCCTAGATTGAATGAGGAGTTAAGGAGGTTTGGTTGGAACATACGTAAAAGCGAGAAGGATATAAAAGCGGGAATCGATATGCTAAAACGACACAAGCTTCACGTGCTTAAAGACTCCACTAACGCAATAATGGAATTTAGGAATTACAAATGGAAAGAAGATAGGACGGGAATCATTACTAACGTGCCTATTGACACTAATAATCACATCTGCGATTCTGTACGTTATGCCACATATTCAATGCTATCCAAACCTAACCTTGGAAAATACGTGGTAAGTTAGTATCTTTAATAAAAACAACACGATGAATCATTTACTTTATTATTCAGAAGAGAAAGAACACGAATGTTATGAATGCGGAGAGCCTATTGACCACGAAGGCTACTGCTCGGGGGTTTGCTTTGAAGCATCAATGCGTTAATTTAAACACAGCCTCCTTCGGGAGGTTTTTTTATTTCATTTTCTAAAACCTTACTTAAAATTCGTTATATAACTATGAAGGTAGAGATTAACATTCCAGAAACGATGTCAGAGGTAACACTTGGACAATATCAGAAGTTTCTAAAGATTCAGGAGAATAACACCGATGAGCGGTTTCTTCAAATTAAAATGATAGAGATATTTTGCAATGTACCTTCAGAGTACGTTTTGAATATGAGGTTAAGTGACACGAACGAAATCGTTTCGATGTTAAATGAGTTATTCAGCGACAAACAAAAGCTAATACAGCGCACAAAGATAGGAGGCAATGAATATGGATTCATACCTAAGTTAGAGGACATTTCATTAGGGGAATATATAGACCTTGACACATATTTAGGAAATTGGGAGAATATGCATTTAGCGATGAATGTCTTGTACCGTCGTGTAACGACTAAATATGGAGAGCGGTATGCGATAGAAGATTACAAGCCTAACGACAGCTTGCATATGAAGGATATTACTATGGACTGCGTAATGGGTTCTATTGTTTTTTTTTATCGTTTAGGGACGGACTTATCGAAAGCTATCCTGAACTCTTCACAGGCGGACAAGGAGAGCCTTATAGTGCGTTATCTCAATTCGGAAGCAAGTGGGGTTGGTATCAATCAATATACGCACTCGCTCTCGGCGATGTTGCAAGACTTGAACATATCACTGAATTAAACGTCCACAAGTGTTTAATGATGTTGGCGTTTATGAAGGAGAAAAACGATTTGGAGGTTCAACAAATTAGAAAGAAATGAGTAAAGGAATACAGGGTTTCTACAAGGTAACAGAAACGATTAAGAACACATTGCTTGACGATGTGAATGTGAACACCGTAACACACGGGGACATCACTGATATTGACCTATCGAAGCAAACCATCTTCCCTTTGTCGCATTTAATAGTTAATTCTGCGACACAAGACGAACGCATTTTAACATTCAACCTAAGTGTGTTGGCTATGGATATCGTTGACACGAGCAAGGAAGAAGTAACCGATTTGTTTGTTGGTAATGATAATCTACACGATGTACTTAACACGCAGTTAGCCGTATTAAATCGGATGTTGCAGAAGTTACGTATGAGCGACCTGTTTAGGGACAAGTATCAGCTTGAGGGTGCAGTAACTTGTGAGCCGTTCTTGGATAGGTTTGAAAACAATATAGCGGGATGGGTAGCGACATTCGATGTCGTTATTGAAAATGATATAAGCCTATGCAGTTAAAGAACACACAAGAGGCTTTAAACAAGTTCGGTAAGTATGTGGTCCAGCAATCAAGGAGCAACCTTACCAAGAACAAGAAGAACTACACTAAGAAGCTATATGATAGCTTAGGATATGAGGCTAAAGAGATGCCTAATTCCATACTTTTAAAGTTCTTAATGGAGGAATATGGGATGTACCAAGACCGAGGCGTTAAAGGCGTTAAAAGTGGCACATCACTATCTAACTTTAGTTACAAACCAAGTTCCAATTTAATAGGATTAGAAGCCGCTACTGGAACATTCGCGAAATGGACAAAGTTTAGAGGAATCCAATTCAGGGATAAGAAAGGACGCTTTATGAGTTTTAAGCAAACAGGAATTTTGATGGCTATTGGAAAGAAGAACAAAGGAATCAAACCATCTCTATTCTTTACCAAGCCATTTGAGAAAGCATTTAAAGATTTGCCTAATGATTTAATAGAGGCTTTCGCGTTAGACGTTGACGAGCTTTTAAAATACACGACAAAGAAATGAGCACAAAGATAAACGTACGTTCTCCGTACTATTTGCAAAAATCAACAATATCAGCCGTTAGCACATTAACGTTAGATTTAAAGATTTGGACAGGTGCTAAGACACCTATTCCTGCTGCGGTTCAATATTCCATAACCAAGGCGGTAACCAATCCGGGATTAGGTTATGTTTACGCGACATTCGAAGTATCAGAACTTATCCGTGATTACATAGAAATCAATTTCAATGGTGATTATACTTCCTATGCGGTATGGGTAAACGATGGTTTGAACACTTATATTGCCGTTGATGGCTATGGCTATTTTGAAGAGGGAGCGAATGCGGAACTATCCAGAACCAAGATGATTTCTAACAAGGTTATATGGCGACCAGATGATGAGAACATTCGTGTACCTGTATTTGGGGATGAGCAATTAGACGTTGTATTTGCTTATCAGGGTAATGAGGTTAATACCTACAATTACTCGATAGCCACTAACACATTAGGTTTGATGAGATACCCAAGCGCAAGCGGAACGGTCAGCGTTGACAACTACAAACAAAGGGTGTTGGATGATGGAGGAATATACGAATTCAACCCAAATTTAGCTGCATTCGAGAACGTAGTAGATGTAAACGCTATTGATGAGGTTCGATTTTACAAATACACATCAGGAGAGATAGAAGATGCTTATGAGAGCATTAAGGTTAGAACGATGCATTGCGACAAATATCCAGATAGAAAGGTAACATTCGTGAACAAGTTTGGAGCGTTTCAAGACGTGTATTTCTTCGCTAAAGAAGTTGAAAGTATAAATAGCAAATCAGAAGAATACAAATCTAACGTAATGAACTTGCTGAATTTGAGCTATAACGGTCGTCAATATAGCTCAATAAACGTACAAGGGAAAGAAAGCATCACCTTAAACACAGGTTTCGTTTCGGAGGATTACAACGAGGTATTAAAGCAAATGATGCTATCAGAGCAAGTATGGCTTACCAAGACGGATGATATTACATTTGTTTACCCGGTTACACCTAAGACACAAAGCCTTACTTACAAGACAAGCCTTAATGACAAGTTAGTTAGTTACTCGGTGACATTCGATTACGCATTCGACAAGATTCAAAATATACGATGAGGCAGGTACAGCTATACATAGACGGGGAACAAGTAGAGTTGTTTAAGGACGAATCTATTTCCTTAACGCAGACCATTCAGAATGTTAAAGATATAGGTAAAGTATTTGCCAATTTCACCCAAAGTTTTAATCTTCCCGCGACAAAGGCAAACAACAAGATATTCAGTCACTATTACAACTATGATATTGACAACGGCTTTGATGCAAGAAAGAAAGTAGCAGCGAGAATCGAGTTAAACTACCTACCATTTCAAACGGGAAAGATTAAGTTAGATGGCGTTCAATTAAAAGATAACAAAGCATATTCGTATAAAGTTACATTCTATGGGGAGGTTGTAGATTTAAAAGACATTCTTGGGGATGACAAGTTAAACTCGTTAAACTGGCTATCTGGGTTCTCTGTTACGTATAGCGGCACACAAATATCTACACATCTTCAATCAGGACCATTTAATTTAACTAATAGCATTGATAGCGTTTCTTATACCGGAGCGTGGTGTATTCCATTAATATCTAACACTACCAGAATTTATTATCAATCGGGTGTTACTCCACCTGACTACTTTAACGCAGATGGAACTATCAACCCAGCTGGAGCAAACCTACTTCCATCAGCTAACGACAATGGGGTTTACTATGAAGAGTTAAGCTATGCTATTCGGGTTTGGTTGATAGTGAAAGCCATAGAAGAAACCTATCCCGATATAACATTTAGTTCTGATTCTTTTATAAAGCAAACGAGCAACCCGCAGTTCTATAACCTTTATATGTGGATGCTTCGAGAGAAAGGCTATCCGTTTAAAGACATAGGACTATTAGAGGTTCTGTACGATGGAAATACCGTCGATGTGTCTTCAATGACGAATGTAATTTTACGGGCTGATTACCTTTATATTTATGGTCTAATAGGAGGGCAGGTTGTTAATTACGACTTGACTATTAGAAGTTCGGGTTCTTATGACTACACGGTAACTGTTAAGAAAGACGGTGTTGTGTACGTTCAAAAAGGAGGTGTTGCGGGAGCGGATGTGGTTATTTCTGGAGTGCTGACAAATTCATCGACAGGCTATCAAATATACATACAATCAACTCCAGACGGAAGTGTTAGTTATACGGCGCAATGGGAACTTGAGCAAACAACATTAGGAGAATCACACGACTACGGGATAGGTTCGGGTGTTGTTATTTCTACAACATTAAGTTTTAACGCACAAGACCACATTCCGACGATGCGGGTGATTGACTTCCTGACAGGTTTGTTTAAGATGTTCAATTTGACGGCATACAAGAACGCAGCTGGAGAGATAGTGGTTAAACCGTTAGACGACTATTACACATCGACAGAACACGACATAACGTCTTACGTAGATGTCAATGAATCACAAGTAGATGTGGCGTTACCGTTTAAAGATATTTCGTTTGAATATAAGGGAAGAGGTTCGAGGTACGCTAAACTTTATGAGCAAACAGAAGGAATAGGCTGGGGAACAGTTGAATACAAAGTAGATAACGAAATATTTGGAGATACGTACAAGGTGGAAGTGCCTTTTGAGCATATGCAATTCGACAAAACGCCATCGGTTACTGTTCAAACAGGTTCAAGTGTTGATGATTCAAATCAATCGTACTATGGCGCACCTGTTTTGTTTTATCCGTACAGAGTGCTAGGTGGTGATGGTATTTCTTTTTTAACAGGACCGGCTACATCGACTAACATATTTAGCTACACCATTCCATTAAATTCGGTTGATATTAATTCAGCGACAAACGATGACTCCATCCATTTCGGAGAGGAAGTAAACGAGTACAACCCCACACAAACATTTGCTGGTTCTTTGTTTGCGAATTACTACCAAAGCTACATAGAGGATACCTTTAATCCTAAGAGAAGATTAACAAAGATAAAAGCAAAGCTACCTGTGAAGTTTTTGATGACATATTCGTTAGCTGACATCATTGTGATTGCTAATAGGAAATACCGAATCAATTCAATCACAACGAACCTCAACACAGGAGAGAGTGATTTAGAACTATTGAATATTATATGATACACAACATTATAGACTTACTTAAATATGTGAATGGCGAAACGGAGAATATCCGAATAGCACAGGGTAAATATCATTTGCCTGATACTTTAAAAAAGGGATGGCAACAAGTGATTAAAGAAAAGAACTGGAAATGAAAACAATTTACGCTAAGGTTGAATTAGATACATCAGGAGCGATTAAAAGCGTTGAGCAGCTTGATGACGCGCTTGTTAAAACGACAGGTAATACATCTGAACTAACTGACGAGGTAACCAAGAACGGTGGTGCTATGGCTATCCTCAACCAGCTTACTGGAGGATTAGCCCAGCAGTTCAAAGATTCGTATGAAGCGGTTGCATTATCAACTAAAGGTCTTAGCGGGTTCAGAAAAGCCCTTGTTGCTACCGGTATAGGTGCTGCGGTTGTTGGTATTGGTTTGCTGATTGAGAATTGGGATAAGTTAAAGAGGTTAATCACATCTACAACGGCTGCGCAGAAAGCATACAAAGAATCTATTGACAAGATAGTTAGCTCTGTATCTGAAATGCAAACCAAGCTATCGAAAGTTACTGACCAGATTCAATTAGCTAAAGAGGGCATTATTGGTAAGGATGAAGCCTTAAAATTGTACAACGAATCTTTGGGTGAAGCCGTTGGTTATGCCGAATCGTTAGAGCAAGCTGAAGCGTTATTAGTAGCAAACGCAAATACGGTGATTAACATCACTAAATTAAAAGCGCAAGCCGAAGTATTATACGCTAAAGCTGCTGAAGGTAGAGCAAAGGTTTTAGCTGGTGACGAATCACTTAATCCAAGTTTTTGGCAGCAATTAGGCAATTCCATTTTATCTTTTGGTAATGTAGCAGCCTACACAGCTAACAATACTGATTCGTTAGTTAGAAACACAAATGAGGCTTTAAATCAAGCAGCTCAACTTGAAAAAGCAGCAGCAGATGTTCAGAAACAAATAGCGGAGCAAGAAGCAGCTTTACAAAAAGGCGGATTATCGCCAGAAGAAGTTAAGAAGCGAAACGAGGAAATTGCAAAGCTAAGAGATAAGCAAGTACAAAACGTAAAAGATAATGCTTATAAAGAGGTTGATATTGAAGCTGAAAAGAATGCTTTTCTGTTGGCTCAAAGAAATGCTCTTGCTTTAGAAGAAGACCAAAGAAGGCAATTAGAGCTAACAAAATTACAAGAGCAATACGACACGCTTATTGCACAAGCCGCTCAATTTGGATTGGATACGCTTGAACTTGAATATTCCCAACAATTAGCCCTTCAGAATTTACGTGCTGAATTTGATGCTCAAGACAAAGCAAGAGAAGATGCGAAGGCAGCGCAGAAATTAGCAGACGAGCAATCACTTGCTGACCAGCTTGCACATATAGAAGCTAACAAACGAGCAAGCCAAATGCAAACGCTTGATAACGCTATTTCTATTGCCAATGAGGAGTCCGCGTTAGGTAAGGCTCTTTTGGTTGCTAAACAGATACTCTCCGCTCGAGAGGCTATAATAGACGCACAGGCAAGTGCGAGAAAGGCTGCTCAAGCGGTTGCTGATGCTAGTGTTAAAGCTGCTGGTGCAGGTGTGGACATTTCAACGGGTGCTGCTAAAGCTGCATCTGCTGCTCCCCCACCTTTAAACGTCCCTTTAATCATCGCGTATGCTGCTCAAGCGGTAGGCATCATAGCGTCTATTCGTTCGGCGACATCCAAGATGAAATCTGCAATACCATCAGGAGGTGGAATTTCGATTGCTGCTCCATCTATTCCACAAGCTACCGTTCCACAGGTTAACACGGTAGGAAGTTCAGGAGTTAACCAATTAGCTAGTGTTGTAGAAAGTTCAATGAATAGACCTATCAAAGCATTTGTAGTATCGAAAGACGTTAGTACTGCACAAGAAATGGATAGAAATATCATCCGAGAAGCAGGTATTTAAAAATTAAAAATGCAAAATATTCAACCGTAAACGTTAATTAGTTATGCGTATAGTAGAACTCGTATTGGATGAAGAGCAAATTGGTATCGAGGCTATTTCCGTTGTGGAGAACCCAGCTATCGAAGAAGATTTCATTGCTTTAAAATCGGAGGAAGTTAAACTTGCTGAAATGGATAAAGAGAAACGTATCTTGTTAGGCGCGCTCTTAATCCCAAATAAACCTATTTACCGAAAGAACGCTGACGATGAATGGTATATCTATTTTTCTAAAGACACCGTTCGTAAAGCTTCTGAAATGTACCTTATTCGTGGTAATCAAAACAACTCTACACTTGAGCATCAATATTCCTTAAACGGTTTGACGTTAGTTGAATCTTGGATAGTTGAAGACCAAGAGAAGGACAAATCAGCATTCTACGGAATGAAGTTACCAGTAGGCACTTGGATGGGTGCGGTCAAAGTAAACAACGACGAAGTCTGGAATGATTACGTTAAGACTGGTAAGGTAAAAGGATTTTCTATTGAGGGTTATTTTGCCGACAAACTAGAGGCGGAAAAGAAGAATGAAGACGACGAACTTTTGAGCAAGATAATAGAAATCTTAAATGGTTAAAAATACTTCATACAAGGTTCAAGTAGACGTTGACACGGACGATGTAAGAAACGCTTACCAAATAGAAGATGGGGCGTATGTTACCACATCATCTGGTGTATATACCGTTTGGAATGGAGAATGGCGTAAGATTTACCCACAAGGAGGTGCAGATTCAGGTTTAGGATGGGCAAGATATGATGATGGGCAATACACATCTGCAAGTAAGCTATCATTAACAGATGGCGTTGAGGTGATATTACCAAATGATGCAGGAACTGTTTATAGGTCGCATACGGGAATTGATTACTACGAAGATGGTAAGGTATTAGCTGATTTTGAAAATGACACCTATTTAATGACCATAGTATTTAAGATGTCTTCTGCTAACGCTAACCAAACGTATCTCGAACTCGTCTTAGAGGGCGCAAACGGCACACCATACGACAGAATCAGAGACACTATCACATTTCCGAAGGGTAATGATGTGGCACACGACTACCACGGAATGTTTCAATACTATGCTGATGCTAACTTTACAAGTGTTGGTAGTCAATGGAAGATAACCGCTATTGGAGGTACGGCTTCAGTGTGGGATATTATCTTTTTCATTCAAAAGGTTCAGAACTATGGATAAAGACAAAACACCAAGCTACACAAGCCCAAAGAATAGTTCAAGAGCGTGCTTGTGCAAGGACACAAACACCTATTCAAGGAAATGCTGCGATGGCTCGTTATGGGCGCAAGGCATAGGAAGTATATATCGTAATTCTTAAATTTAATTATATGAAATCAACTGATGCAATTAGCGCTATACGAACACTCCTAGGGATGGAAGTGAAGTTGGCGCAAATGAAACTCGAGAATGGTACGGTGTTAGAGGCTGAATCATTTGAGAAAGACTATGAGGTGTTCATAGTTACCGAAGACCAGAAGGTTGCACTTCCTGTGGGCGAATACTCTCTTGAGGATGGCAAAGTCTTGGTAGTGGTAGAAGAAGGTATCATTTCAGAAATCAAAGAGGTGGAAGAAATGCCTGAAGAAGAAGCCGCTCCTGAAATGGCTGAAGAAACGCTTTACGTAACTAAAGAGGAATTTGCTGCTGCTATCGAAGAAATCAAAGCGATGATTGAGAAGATGGTAGAGATGAAAGCTAAAGAGCCTACTGAAGAAGTTCAAGCTGAACTTTCCGCAACAATCGAAAAAGAAGCACTTGCTGAAACAGCACTTGCTGAAACAGCTGCTGCTCAAGTAGAGGCTCAACTTTCTCAAGAACCTGCTGCTGCTCCTTTAAAGCATTCACCTGAAAGCAACGCACAAAGACAAATGTTCAAGCTTTCTCCTAACCGAAATTTATCTACAAGAGATAAAGTATTACAAAAAATTTCTAATCTATAAATCAATTTTAAATTATGGCTACTACAACTAGTATTACCACTTCTTACGCTGGCGATTTTGCCGGTAAGTATATCGCTGCCGCTCTTCTGTCTGGGAAGACCTTGGAAGATGGTGCGATTGAAATCAAACCAAACGTTAAGTACAAAGAAGTAATCAAGAAGGTTGCTGCTGATGCTAACGTAATTAAAGATGGTTCTTGTGATTTTACCGATACCGGAACTATCACTCTAACCGAGCGCATCCTTCAACCTGAAGAGTTCCAAGTGAACCTTGAGTTTTGTAAGAAAGATTTCCGCTCTGACTGGGAAGCTGTTCAAATGGGTTACTCTGCATTTGACAACCTGCCTCCTTCTTTCAGCGATTTCATCATCGCTCACGTTGCAGGAATGGTAGCTGAGAAGACCGAGAACAACATCTGGGGTGGTGTAAACGCTACCGCTGGTGAGTTCGATGGGTTTACTGTGCTTATGGCTGCTGATGCTACTGTAAATGATGCACCTAACCTTACCGAGACTGCGTTCTCTTCTACAAATGTAATTGACCTTCTAGGAAGTGTGGTTGACACTATTCCTACCGCTCTATTCGGTAAAGAGGATTTGACTATCTACGTACCTCAAGCTGCTTACCAAGCCTACATCCGTGCATTGGGTGGATTTGGTGCTTCTGGTCTTGGTGCTGCGGGTGTTAACGCTGCTGGGACACAATGGTATAACAACGGGAATGCTCTTTCTTACGAGGGTATCAAAATGCAACTTGCTCCCGGTATGCCATCTGACCACATCGTGGCTGCCCAAAAATCCAACCTTTACTTCGGTACTGGCTTGTTAAGCGACCACAACGAGGTTAAGGTTCTTGATATGGCAGATTTAGACGGTTCGCAGAATGTACGTGTAGTAATGCGATTTACTTCCGGAATCCAATACGGTATTGGTAGCGATTGTACCTTGCTTACTCTTGCATAATTAAACGGGGAGGGTTAACGCTCTCCCCTATATTTAACTTCTAAATCTCAACATATGGCTTGTTCAGTTTCAAATGGAAGGGTGTTGCCGTGTAAGAGTTCAGTAGGTGGTTTGAAAAGTGTTTACTTTGCCCCTTACTCGGCTGTTACTGCTGCACTTTCTCCATCGTCTGGAAGCATCACACTAAACGATGCCGAGGACTTCTATAAATATGAGATTAAGGGTAATTCGTCGTTAGAAACCGCTATCAACTCTTCCAGAGAGAATGGCACGACTTTCTACGAGACTACCTTAAATCTTACTTTAACATTCTTGGACGTAGCGACACAGGAGCAAATTAAATTACTTGCTCACGGTCGTCCACAGGTGGTGGTAGAGGATTACAACGGGAATTTCTTCTTGGTTGGCAAAGATAACGGATGTGAGGTTACTGGCGGCTCTATTGCTACCGGTGCTGCTATGGGTGATTTAAGCGGCTTTACGCTTTCGCTTGTTGCTCAAGAAACCGCTCCTCCGTTCTTCTGTGACGAACCAACGGATGATTCATCTTCTGCTATCAATCCAACACCTTAATTTAGGTACACTTAATTAAAGGGAGCTTCGGCTCTCTTTTTTTTGGCTTAACATTTGGATGTTAACATTTGTTTATTATATTTGTTGAAACATTTAAAAACAACGACAGATGCCTACTATTAAGCCTAAACTTTCAGATTTCACATTTCTAAGCGCAGGACACGGACACTACCGTGTTAGCTACACTTCGACGGTAACAGGTAAGACTTGGACACGAGTAATTTCAGATATGGAATTGATAGACGCTACTAAGAATGCGGAGAGCCCAAGAGTGAACAGATTAGAGGATTTAAAACGAACAGTTAAATTTTAACAGAAAATTAAGCAAATTTTAGACAGATGAAAGCAATAGAAGTAATAGACAAGATAAGCCGTAAAGGCATTTGGATAGTAGCATTTTTAGTGTTATTTTCGATAATAAGAAGTTTTCTTTGAAGTTAGGTTGGTTAGTTAGTTTGAAGAGAGAGTCCCGTAAGGCTCTCTTTTTTTTTGGAGTTAACACAAAACTTTCTTTTTTAATCGTTATATAGATAGCTAAGCAATCAAGTTATGAAAGTTTTAACTACAAGCACCGACCCACAGACCTTGAGTGTGATTCCCAGAAGCTATCCTACTTCCGTTACATTGAAGCTACGGGATGATTCCAAGAACACAATTAGCACTTACACGGTTGCCGCTTCTAACGTAGAAGGCTATTTAACGCTTTCTAATGCGTTTTCTTTATTTGAGGGTAGGTTCTATGACTTGACGATATTAGATGGCTTAAGTGTGATATACAAAGACAAGGTGTTTTGCTCTGACCAAGACATTGACCAAGATTTGAACGACTATTACTCTGTGAACAAGGACGTGTATGTTTCCGAAGATTCACGAGATAACGAATTTATTATAATATGAAAAAACCAAAAAGCGAAGTTAGTGTAGTTGCGCTCGCTTCTTACTCCTCCCCTAAGATTACGGAGGTTAGAAACAAGCAATGGGTGGCTTATGGTGACGATAACGACTACTTTCAATATTTGATTGACAGGTACAACGGCTCTCCATCGAACAACGCTATCATTAATGGTATTTCAGAGATGATTTACGGACGTGGTTTGGATGCTACAGATTCATCACGCAAACCTGACCAATATGCCCAAGCGATTACGATGTTCCATAAGGATTGTGTGCGGAAGCTGGCATACGATTTAAAACTTATGGGACAATGTGCTATTCAGGTTATATACTCAAAAAATAGAACTAAAATCGTTCAGGCAGAGCATTTTCCGGTACAAACATTAAGAGCCGAGAAAGCAAATGAAGATGGTGATGTAGAAGCATATTACTATGCATCTGATTGGAAGAAATTAAAACCAAACGAGGAGGTCAAGCGAATACCTGCTTTTGGATTCTCAAAGGAATCTATCGAGATTCTATATGTTAAACCTTACCGTGCAGGTTTCTTCTACTACGCTCCTGTGGACTACCAAGGAGGGCTTCAATACGCGGAGTTAGAAGAGGAGATTGCTAACTACCATTTAAACAACATAATGAATGGGCTTGCTCCTTCGATGCTTATTAATTTTAATAATGGAGTGCCAAACGAGGAAGAGAGACAACTACTTGAAAACCGAATAAGAGATAAATGGAGTGGTAGTTCTAATGCGGGTAAGTTTGTGTTAGCATTTAACGATGATGCGGCACAGGCAGCAACGATTGAGCCTATCCAATTAAGCGAAGCACACAACCAATACCAATTCCTTTCAGACGAAAGCACTAAGAAGGTAATGATGAGTCATAGGGTGGTTTCTCCTATGCTTTTAGGGATTAAGGACAACACAGGTCTGGGGAATAACGCTGACGAGTTAAAGACGGCTTCTATATTAATGGACAATACCGTTATAAGACCATTTCAGGAACTTCTGTTAGATGCGTTTGACAAGATACTAGCGGTTAATAATATCTCGTTAAACCTTTACTTTAGAACATTACAGCCGTTAGAGTTTACCGATTTGTCGAATGTCGCTGACCAAGAAACGAGAGAGGAAGAAACAGGCGTAAAGTCGAATGACGGAACAAGCGTTAAGGCGAATGACGGAGTTCAAATGTCTAAAGAAATGCCTGATGTTGATGATAGGGTTTTTGATTTACTTGATGGCGAGGATGAAGATTTAGAGAACTGGGAATTGGTTGATGAAAGACCTGTTGACTATGACCAAGAAGAGGTTTTAGATATGATGATAGGATTAGCTTCTACGGGTACAGCAAGACCAAAGGCGAAGTCGGAACAAGACGGGAATGTGGATGATGTTCGATTTAAAGTAAGATACCAATATGCACCACTTACTACTTCTGGTAATTCCAGAGAATTTTGCCGAAAAATGGTTGCAGCGAAGAAGATATATCGAAAAGAAGATATCCTTGCTTTAGAAGAAAAGGTAGTTAACGCAGGATGGGGACCAAGAGGCGCAGACACCTACAATGTTTGGTTTTATAAAGGCGGTGGTAATTGCCATCATTTCTGGATGCGCAAGACTTACCGTGCTAAAGGCGTTAATCCTGATGTTGGCAATCCTAATGCTGAAGTAAGCGTGAATCAAGCTAAGAAAGACGGATTTAAACCGGAGGTAAACGACAAGAAAGTAGCTACCCGACCTGTTGATATGCCAAATAACGGATTTTTACCTAAGAAATGACAGCACTATTCATAACCCGCACCGACCTTGTTCGCAATTCCATATTGGATGGAAATGTGGATACAGATAAATTCATTCATTTCATAAAGATAGCCCAAGAGATACACGTTAGGAATTACTTGGGAACAGATTTATACAACAAGATTTCTGCTGACATAATAGCTGACACGTTATCTGGTGATTATTTAACACTCGTAACTACCTATATTCAACCGATGCTTATTCACTTCGCTATGGTGGACTATTTACCGTTTGCTGCTTATCAGGTAAAGAATGGTGGGATATTCAAACACACGAGCGAAAATTCGACAAGCGTTGATAAAGGAGAGGTGGACTATTTAGTCGCCAAAGAGAGAGAGTTTGCCGACTATTACACAAGGAGGTTCGTGGATTATATGAGTTTTAATCAAAATCTGTTTCCAGAATATCGTTCAAATTCAAATGACGACATATTTCCAGATTCAGACGCAACATTTAAGGGATGGGTGCTATAGGTAAGCCGAAGCAAAGCAACATAGAGAAGTTAGTAATTTATTTGAACAAGAATGGCAAATAATACAATAGGTTGGGGACAAGGGGCGACCAATAATAACATAGGATGGGGTAGAGGAAGTTCTAATGATATTGGATGGGGAAGTGTGTATGATTCTTCGTATGTTGGTGATACTGATATAGTAGGAGGCGATACACGATTTATAATTAGAATAGACACTACTAAAGCAGGAAGTGCAGCAGACACCTTTGTATTGCCTTGGGTTGGAACGTACGATGTTGATTGGGGA
>Ga0209652_1001003_pt1 | contig 23300 bp, 24 predicted proteins | sample SaaInl74LU_5_DNA_FD_184641 | JGI IMG/M metagenome (GOLD analysis project Ga0209652, IMG submission 184641) | Marine microbial communities from expanding oxygen minimum zones in the Saanich Inlet - ESP_74LU_5_DNA (SPAdes) (version 2) | ecosystem: Environmental > Aquatic > Marine > Intertidal zone... | reverse complement strand
GCAGCCAGAAATGCGGCTGCAATCAGGGTTGGTCTCATCATTGGTCTCTCCCCTTTGTATGCGCCGGAATGGCGCTGTGTCAGAAGCCGGAACGACGGGTCCGACCCTCAAGCTCAAGGCCGGACGAGGTGTCCTGGCGCAACATTTGCCGCCCGGAGTTGAATTCGACAGCGCGAATTTGCACGCTTTTGCAGGACTCCTGTAAGCAACTTGCTACATTTGCGGACAGGTCTCGTATTCCGGCCAACTAACTTGGCAGTATAGTTGCACCATTGGGACCAGGCCTTGATCCAGATCAGGCCTGGTCCCAACCGATACTTTAGCCAAACATGTCCGACGTGATGCCGTCATACCAACCGATCGATTCTTGATAGGTGGCTGCACGGACGTCGGCGCTTTCGCCGGTTGCGCTGATAAATCCGTCGACCTTTGCGATCTTTTCCTCAGTCGCCTCATAGGTGGCACCAACTTTGACACCATCATCTGTGTCGATCAGCGACCAGCAGGTGTTGGCAAACCGGGCCGGGAACACAGTAGAGCCAGTCAAGGCACCGCGAACGGCGTTGGCACAGACCTTTGCCTGCGAGTTGGCCGAGAAGCCGGACTTGGGCATGTCTCCCTGCGCCGAGGCGTCGCCAAGGACGTGAATGTTGGGATCAATCCGGGATGACATGTCAGCGGCGTGGACCGGGGCCCAGTTGCCCTCGGTAACACCGGCCAGCTCCGCGATCCGCCCGGCTTTCATGGCCGGAATGACGTTGCAGACATCGACTTTGGTCACTTCGCCATCAATGCTGAGGGTCATCGCGGCCGGGTCAACGGAAACGTTTCCACCACCAAAGTCCGATCCGATCCATTCGATCATACCGCCGTAGTGCTTGGCCCAACCCTCTTCGAAGAGGCCTTGCTTCGAGAACTTGTCCTTTGGGTCGGCGACAAGGATCTTGGCGGTTGGGTTTATCTCCCGGAGCGTATGGGCGACCATCGAAACCCGCTCATAGGGGCCGGGGGGACACCGGTAGGGATTGGGCGGGGCAACCATCGCAAACGTGCCACCCTGAGGCATCGCAAGGACCTGGGCACGCAGCAATTCGGTCTGCGAACCGGCCTTGTAGGCATGTGGCATGGCGTTTTGGGCAGACAGGTCCCAGCCTTCGACGGCGCCGTCGACAAAGTCGATGCCGGGCGACAGGATCAGGCGGTCATAGCCTACGGAACCGCCACCGGCGAGGGCGACAGTCTTGGAATCGCGGTCGACACCGACAGCCCAATCATGGACCACGTTGATCCCATACTCGGAAGCCAGGCCACCATAGCTGTGGCCAAGTGACGACATTTCACGGAATCCGCCTAGGTATAGGTTCGAGAAGAAGCAGGTATAGTAACTGCGGCTTGGTTCGATCAGAGTAACGTCGATCTCGCCGGCGCTGTCTTTGGCGATGTAGCGGGCGGCTGTCGCGCCGCCAGCGCCGCCGCCGACAACGACGACACGCGGCCTGCCGTGGCCTGCCGCCATAACCATTGGCGCTGCAAGGGCTGCAGCTGTCGCCGTGGCGGTTCCGAGGAACGTTCTTCTATTAAATGACATGGCATCCTCCCATTATTTTTTCTTAGTCTACGTCTCGAAAGAACGCGGCCAGGGCCGCAATCTCCTCGTCAGACAGCCGGCTGGCCATCATTTGCATGACCGGGTGGGGGCGGATCCCCTCTTTGTAGGCATGCATCGCGATGACGAAATCCTCCGTTGGCCATCGCGTGATCGAGGGTATGCCCGAGGCTTCTCCATTGGCCTGGTGGCATGAGGTGCATTCGCCGGAAAGGTATTCCCCATAAGCAGGGTCTCCGACGATGGCGAGAACTTCCGGAGCGACAGAATGGTCCATCGCTGCTGACGTCGGTGCGGCTTCTGGAATGTCGGCTGGACTGTCGGAATAAATCCTGAGGTATGCCAGCAGGTTGTCCCTGTCAGCCTGATCGGCAAGGCCACGATAGCTCATCCTGGTGCGGCTGATCAGGCTGCGGGGGTCCTTCAGGAACTGGTCAAGGGTTTCATGGTTCCAGACCAACCCCCCCGCGGCCGCCCGCTGCAAGGCGTCGGAGTAGCGGAAACCTTCGACCTGACCGGCAGGGCGGTCAAACACACCGTTCAGATGCGGGCCGACGCGATTGACCGCGCCTTCCCCAATTTGGTGGCAACCAGAGCACTGACGATACACTTCTGCGCCAAGTTCTGGATCGCCGCCTTGATCAGCGGCGGCTATACCGGCCGCCGCCATCAAGACAAGAGACATCATGAGTTCAGAAGCGCGCATCCTAGCCCCCGGCGCTCTCCAGATAGGCGATCATGGCTGCGATGTCGGCTTCGTTGGCAAGGCCGCGGAAGGACATCTTGGTGCCCGGCATCGCCCCGCGCGGGTCTGCAAGGAAGGCGGCGAGCGACTCTTCGGTCCAGACTGTGCCTGCACTGGCTGCTTCGGCAAAACCGTTCGAGTAGCGGAAGCCGTCGACCGAGCCGATGACCCGACCGACCACACTGTTGAGATGTGGGCCAGAGCGGTTGGTCGCACCTTCGCCGACCTGGTGGCAGGCCCTGCAGGCGCGGAACACGCCTTCGCCAGCAGCAACAAGTGCCGGATCTGGCGCGGCGGCCTGTACCACCTCGGCAGCCGGTGCTTCGGCAGGCGCTTCTTCGGCGACGACGTCTGCGACGATTTCTGCGCTGGCCACTTCAGCCACGGCGGGCGTCGCGCTGGCGGTGTCCTCTTCGGTATCGGGCGTCACGTCGAGGACGCTGGCGTGCATCGTGATCTCGACCGAGGCTTTGCAGCCTTCCATGCAAGGCTCTGTGCTGAACAGCGGCAGTTCTGCATCGGCCCGATCGTCCATGAAGAAGTTGTCGGCGTTAGGCATCTCGACGTCGAGGAAATTCTCGTTCGACAGTTCGAAATCGTCGCCAACGATGTCATTTACATAAAGCAGATAGGCGGTGATGGCGTAAATATCGTCCGGTTCAAGCGACTGGGCATACCCAAAAGGCATTGCCCGGTTGATGTAGTCGTACACCGTTGAAAGATATGGCCAGTAGGAGCCAATCGTTTTGACCGGGTCTTCGCGGGTCAGAGTGTCGCGACCCCCCGCCAGAACGGGCCAGCGGCCAACAGCCTCGCCAAAGTCGCCATGGCAGACGGCGCAGTTTTCAACAAAAACCTCTTCACCGGTCCAGACGTCACCGCTGCCAGCGGGAAGGCCCAGTCCATCGGGCCGGATGTCGATGTCCCATGCCGCGATTTCCTCGGGCAAGGCAGTGCGGCCCAGGCCAAAGCCACCCGGACGGGCAGGGGCCATCTCGTCAGTTGCGGCAACGGCCACGACGACAGCCTCGGGCGCCGCCTCGGGCGTCTCCTGCGCGTCGGCCGATTGCACCATCGTCACGCGGGCAAAGCCGGGGATGTCTGCCACGAACTGATCGGCCAGAACATAGGCCATGGCCAGCACTGACGCCGTTCCGAGCCCGGCGGGGGCCATTATCTTAAGAAATTTCGACATTTTCCGCCTCTCCCTGCTCGTTTACCGCCCAGGTCTGGATACCGTTGTTGTGATAGATCGAATTCTCGCCCCGGATCTCGCGCAGCTGATCCTTAGTCGGCTGAACGTAGCCGGTTGAATCATGCGCCCGGCTTTGCAGGAGCATCGGGCGTCCGTCCCAGTCAAAGTCGTAGTAGAACCGGTGCATCGACTTTGAGAACGACGGGCCGGACATACGGGCCTGATGCCAGGTGATGCCGCCATCGATGGTGACATCGACCCGCGGGATGGTGCCGCGGCCGGACCAGGCCACGCCGGTCAGAACCATGGGGCCGGGGCCGTGGGTGATGGGGGCCTGCGGGCTGGGGTTGGTGATGACCGACTTTGCGTCCATCTCCCAGGTGAACCGGCGGGCCTGACCGTTAGCCAGAAGGTCGGTGTACTTGGACGTTTCTTCGCGATGATGCCAAGGCTGATCGCCCACTTCGAGGCGGCGCAACCACTTGACCCACATGTTGCCTTCCCAGCCGGGGACAACCAGGCGGACTGGATAGCCCTGTTCGGGGCGCAGCGCCTCGCCGTTCATTTTGAAGGCGACAAGGCAGTCGTCGAGCGCCTTTTCAATCGGGATCGAGCGGGTCATGCCACTGGCATCCGCGCCCTCTGCGAGCAGCCATTTGCCCTCGGTCTTAACGCCGGCCTCTTCAAGAAGGAGGCGCAGGGGCACACCAGTATACATGACGTTGTGGATCATGCCGTGGGTGAACTGGCAGCCATTAAGCTGGGCACCGGCCCACTCCATGCCGGAGTTGGCGGCGCATTCGAGGAAATAGACGTGGTTTTCACGCGGAAACCGCATCAGGTCCTGCATCGTAAAGACCAGCGGGTTGTCGACGAGGCCGTTGATCATCAGGCGATGCTGGGCCGGGTCGACCTCGGCGATGCCGCCGTGATGCCGCTCAAAGCACAGCCCGCTGGGGGTGATGATACCGTCCATCTCGTGCAGAGGCGTGAAGTTGACCGAGCTTACCGCATCGGCGGTCAGCCAGGGCACGTTGCGGCGCACGACGTGGGCCTCAAACTCGGACGGGACACCGTAGGGATTGGCGTCGACGCCCTCGCCCAGGAACTGCGCCCAGGGCTGTTTCTCGGTGATGGCGGGGTCGGGGGCGGCTTGCCCCTTGGCCATGGTCGCGCCGACGGTGGCACCGCCAGCGGCCAGCGCCCCGGCCAGAAAGTTCCGGCGCGAGGGCTTTGCCCCTTTGTACAATTGTACCAATGGATCCTTCATGATGTGATCCCTCCTCTGCTACGCTCAGGCACCCACGACCTTGACGGACGTGTTGGGGGCCACGTTGACTGTGTCCTGTTTGCGAATGTGGTTTTCGACGACATCCCAGATCTGGGGGCCTTCGGTGGCCTCGTTCACGCTGGCCCATCCGGCGACTACATAGGTGCTGGCGGGATCAAGCGTTTCCCCTGTCTTGAGCATGGTCAGGCCGGAAATCCGGCTGCCGATCGGCTGGTTGACGTCAATGGTATAGCCAAGGCCACCCAAACGGACCATGTCGCCGCCCTGCTGGTAGTAGGGGTCGGGGTTGAACAGGTTGTCCGCCACGTCCTCAAGGATCGTGTGGATGAATTCGCCCGTCATTTCAGTTCGATAGGCCTTGCCATAGGTCATCGAGGTGACGTTCCAGATGTCTTCGCGGGTAATGTCCTGCCCCGGCATGATCGAGGGGCCCCAGCGGACGCCGGGGGACATGGCGATGTCGGCCTCGCGTTCGCTCATCAGCGCTTCGCAGATCAGATCGTCCCAGGACCCGTTGAAGTTGCCGCGCCGGTACAAAAGCGTTTCGGCGTCGGTGGTGCCGATCACTTCGGCCATCTCGTCGGCAAAGGGGGCATGTTCTGCCTCGACCAGGGCGGTCACCTCGGCGTCGGGTGCGATCACGTCCGAAAAGATCGGGATCAGCTTGTGCCGGAAGCCCATCATGCGGCCTTCGCGGATATCCAGATCGACCCGGCTGATGAATTTCCCGTTCGAACCTGAGGCGATGATGATTGTCTCGCCGACCAGCACAGGCTCGGGCAGGGCGTCATGGGTGTGTCCGGCCAGTATCACGTCGATGCCCTGCACACGGCCAGCCATCTTCTTGTCCACGTCAAAGCCGTTGTGGCTCAGGCAGACGACGAGTTCGGCGCCCATGCCGCGCACCTCGTCGACCATCTCCTGCATCCGCTCGTCCCGGATCCCAAAAGAATACTCGGGGAACATCCAGCCGGGGTTGGCGATGGGCATATAGGGGAAGGCCTGACCGATGACGGCGATCTTGACCCCGCCCCGCTCAAAGAACGAATAGGGTTTGAAATCCTCGCTGGGTTCATCCCATTCGGCGTCAAAGATGTTCTGGCCGAGGGCGTCGAACGGCAAATCGCCGATGATCTCGCGGACCCGGTCAGAGCCAAGGGTGAATTCCCAGTGGAACGTCATGGCATCGGGGCGCAGGGCGTTCATGACGTTGACCACGTCCTGCCCTTGCGTCTTGTAGCAGGGCAGAGAGCCGTGCCAGGTATCGCCGCCGTCCAGGAACAGGGCGTCGGGGCGCTCGGCCCGGATCGCGTTGACCACGGTGGCAACGCGGTCGATCCCGCCCATCTTGCCATAGGTCTGGCCGAGGGCTGCGAAATCGTCATAGGTCAGCGCGTAATGCGAGGCGCTGCCATCATTGATGCCGTAGAGGCGACGGAAATCGGCTCCGGTCACGTGGGGGACCGCGCCGCGGTTGTCGCCCATGCCGATGTTGATCTCGGGCTCGCGGAACCAGATAGGTTTAAGCTGGGCGTGAAGGTCGGTCAGGTGGATCAGCGAGACGTTGCCGAAAGTCTCGAACTGAAGAAGCTGGTCCTGGGTCAGGGCCTGCTGGGCGGCAAGGCGGCCCCATTGGCCAAAGCCAGAGGCTCCGACGATTGCGGATGCGGCCATGCTGGCCTGCAGAAAATCACGACGCGAGATCATGGCGGGTTCCGATACGCATTCCAGAAATTGAATATTTGGGGGCGAAAAAACCCGCGCCGATGGTCTGGCGCGGGTCTTGGGAGGATCAGGGACGGACGGAGGGGCCTTCGACGGACAGACCGTTGCCACGGCTTGCCACATAAAGCTCCAGCGCCACGAACTCGGGCGAGCCGACTGCAAAAGTCTCGGCCCGGGTGTCGCGGATACAACCACGGAAGCGGTTATGGGTCTGCACCAGGCCCGCGTTCTTCAGCCGGTAGGTGGGAAAGCCGTTGATCTGGCCCTGGCTGAGGTGGTCGGCGCGGATATAGTTGCCGTAGTTCTGCTCGTGGCAGTTCGCACAGCTCAGCTCCAGCTGACCGTAGCGGGTGTAGTACATCTCTTGCCCTTGCGCCCATGCGTCTGCTGCGGGGCCGTCAATGGCCACGTTGACGGGCATGCCGCGCGACTGGACCGAAATGAGGGCTTCCATCGCCGTCATGTCGGATTTGTCGTAGGCATACGCATCAGCGCCCATCTGGTTGGTCCGGCAGTCGTTGATCTGACCGGCCAGTGTGCGCACTTCGCCGGCCTCTTCGTTCCAGCGCGGGTAGACGGCGCGGACGCCTGCCATGCTTTCCTCCACATCGCCGTGGCAGGTGGCGCAGGATTTGCCCTCTGTCCCCTCGACGGTGTTCCAGGCCTCAAGACCCTGATCCACGGCCAGGAAGGCCGGGTTGTCAAAGTCGTCCATCTCAAGCTGGCGGGTCTCGTCTGATCGAAAGACCCAGCCCGACAGGATCGTGTCGATTCCCGTATCACTCATATGAGCAGGGGCCGGGGCCCGTACGGCAATCTCGATCTCGCCGTTGATGACCAGGTCAGCGCCATCGTCCTGGGCCATTGCAATCGAGGCAATGGAACCCAGGGCCATGGCGGCGACGGTCCTTTGAAGCACTTTTCTCATGGTTATCCCTCCCTCTGGACGTCGCGGATCAGCTGACCGTGATCTCTTTGGTATCGGTGTAGACGGACCCGTCATCGTCATACCAGGTGAAGGTGAACGTCCCCGATTCCGGCACGGTCGCCGTAAATTCGAAATAGGGGTTGGTGGAAATCGCAGGCTCGAGCGTCACGTCGACGACGGTCTCGCCGTTAAATTCGCACACGAAGCGGTTGATGATCGACCTGGGGATGATGTTGCCATCACCGTCCCGACGCTGACCAGATTCCATCTGGTGACTGATCAGTGTCTTGATCTCGATCACCTCGCCGGCGGCTGCCTCACGAGGGACGCGAATGCGGGGGGTTACGTTGTCTGCCATCTGTCTGTTCTCCCTTATCAGCCGCCGCAGCCGCCGATCGTGACCTTCACCTCTTGCGAGGCCTGAACGAATGAGCCGTCGGGCATCTGTGCGATGGCGATGACATCCTGAGTGCCAGCCAGCCTGATGCGGGTGGAGGCCGATTGCTCGCCGGCAAGCGGACCGAAGTGGAAGGTCCCGACAGCCGGAGTGGGGTTGCCTGCCGCCAGGATCATGATGGCCGTCGCACCTGGGGCGCTGACCGAGACCGGGACGGTGTTGCCGTTTTCAGCGATTTCGGGGGCGGTCAGCGTGATGCCGCCTTCGCCGATTGCTGCGCCGCCGGTGAAGGCTGCGATATTGTCTTCGATCGCCGCCGAGAGCCGGAGGGGCAGAACCGCTGCTGCGGCTGCTCCCATGGACATCACCAGGGCTTGTCTACGATTGAATGTCATCCTGTATCCTTCCTCGTATCGTCTATTCGGACAGGGTTTGCAGATAGGCGACCACGTCTTCGATCTGCTGAGCGGTCAGCAAAGGCGAAAGCTCGCCCGCGGCCTTGCCGGTAAAGGCGTCGCCGGGCCTGATGTAGCCGCTGTCGCGGTAGAACGACGGCATCACCGTATCGGGGAAAACCATCTTGGCATTGGCCACCAGTCCCCGAAGCTGATCTACATCCCAACGATCGGCCACACCGTCCAGCGACGGTCCGACGTTGCCCTGAAAGGCCGCCGTGCTGACGCTGACCTGGTGACAGGCCACGCAGTTACCGGCGGACCGGGTCTCCATCACCCGAAGCCCTTCGGCGGGGTCGCCAGCGACCCCCGTCAAGGATTGGGCAATTGCGCCGTAGTCATCATAAGCAACATCGCCGGGGGCGACATCCTCTGCTACGGCCGCTGTGCTCATTAAGGCGACCAGTGTCGCCGAGAGTGCAAAACGGGTCATCTCTCCTCCCTCGCTCATATTCGAATTTGTGTATACGATAGGACACAAAATGCGCAGCTGACAACAACCAATGCAGAATTTTGAATGTTTTATTTGTCAGCCACTGGCCAGATCATTCCGGCAGGCCACCCTGCTCCAGCATACGGGCATGATATTTCTGAAAATTCTCGTCCCCAAGGTAGCCCTCTGCAACGATCCAGTTCAGCATGTTGAAGGTGGTGGAGCGGCCAAAGGCACCGGGCATGACAACCGCTGCTGCCTGCTGTCCAGAGGCCCCTTCGGGCACTTCGGGCGGGTAAAACAGAATCGTCGGCGTGAAGAAAACGCCCCAGTGCTGGACCATGTCCTTCTCGCTCAGGGTCGTGCCGTCAAAGTCGGTCACCTCGATGTCGCCGAACATGTTTATCTGCACGACAAAGAAGTTCTCGCGGATGTAGGCGTCGATGGCGGGGGTGGGATACACCTCTTCGTGCATCTTGGTGCAGTAGATGCAGCCTCTCTGTTCTACCATGACCATCAGGTGTAGCCCCAGATCATTGGCCTCGGCCAGGTCCTCGCGCAGATCCCGGAAGGTGTCGCGCATCCAGTCGGTCTTGTGCAGGCCGTCGTCGCCAAGGGTGGCGGCGCTACTTGCGGCTGCCCAGATCAGGGCCGTAATGGTCAGGAGCAGGCGGTGCATTCGGAGGTCCTCCCTAGGGTTCAGCCCAGCCGGGTAAAGACCGGAAAGGTCTCGATCAGCCATTGGGCGATGTAGTTGACGGTGTTGGTTGCGATCAGAATGGCAAAGACGATCAGCATGACGCCCATCACCTTTTCGACAAGGCCAAGGTATTGCCGGTTCCGGGCCATCCAGCCCAAAAACGGTCGGGCGAACAGGGCCGCAACGACAAAGGGCAGGGTCATGGCCAGACCATAGACCAAGAGCAAGAGCCCGCCTTGCCAAAGGTCGCCCATCCCGCTTGCAATCATCAGGATCGAGGCGAGCGCCGGTCCGACGCAGGGTGTCCAGCCAAAGCCGAAGGCAAGGCCCATGACATAGGCCCCGGCGATCGAGGTCGGGGCAACGGTGGAATCGATCCGCGCCTCGCGGTACAAGAGGGGGATGCGGATGACCCCCAGAAAATGCAGGCCAAAGATGAACAGGACAGCGGCGGCCACATAGGACAGCGGCTCTTTCAACTGGGCAAAGGCCTGTCCAAGGGCGGTCGCGCCCAGCCCCAGCAGCACAAATATCGAGGTCACGCCAAGGGCAAAGGCGATGGCCGACAGCACAAGTTGCTTCTGCACCCCCGGCGCGATCTTGTCAGAACCCCGAAGCTCGGTCATCGATATTCCGGCCATATAGCACAGGTAGAACGGCACCATCGGCAGGATGCAGGGGGTAAAGAACGACAGGAGTCCCGCAAGTGCTGCGCCGACATAGGAAATCTCTAGCACGACAGGCTCCTTGAAAAGTTCATATATTCGAATTATTGTATATGAATATTGTGCCGTCAATCAACTGTGAGGGAATAATGATCAGATTGGCTGCCGCAGCCCTTGCTTTGATGATGTCCGCAACCACCGCCTTGGCGCAGGCACAGCTTGTCATGTTCGAAGAGGCGGGCTGCATGTGGTGTGCCCGCTGGAACGACGAAGTCGCCGATATCTATCCGCTAAGCGCTGAGGGGATGGTTGCGCCTCTGGTCCGGCTACAGATTAACGATCCGGTCCCGGCGGACCTGACATTTCAGCGCAGGGTCACCTTTACCCCGACATTCGTGCTTGCCGTCGACGGGGTCGAGACGGGCCGGATCGAAGGATATCCGGGCGAAGACTTCTTTTGGGGCCTGTTGGTTGTGCTATTTGATCGGGCCGGGATCGAAACGGTGGCACCGGTGGATGGTTAGACCTGTGCAAACGGGTCACGCCTTGACGACGGCTTCAGGCAGCCCATTTCCTGACCGACACCGGGACTTTATGAGCGGTTACCAAGCGATGGGCCAAATAGAAAGGCATCGACCCGTGGGCACTCCAGTCAACGATCTTCGATTGTCGGACACCGAACTCGACAAAATGATGTCGAGCGCGACGGATGCATCGAACTTCCTCAAGGCGCTTAGCCATGAAGGAAGATTGATGATCCTGTGCCATCTGGTGACAGGCGAAAAAAGTGTGACCGAACTGGAAGAGCTGTTGTCATCGCGCCAGGCCGCCGTCTCCCAACAATTGGCCCGTCTTCGGCTTGAGGGGCTTGTGACACCCCGCCGCGATGGCAAGGCGATCTACTACAGCCTGACCGATAACCGTTCGCGCCAAATCATCGACATCCTGTTCGATATGTTCTGCAAGGACTAAAGGACCTTTCCTCCTTGGTCGGAACGACGTGGCCCCGATCTAGCTCCCCCTTGGGATGCGCACGTCTTGGACTGGCCACAACCACCCACCCCCACCCTTGTCGCATTACTGTCATTGAAACCCGGCATCGGTGAATTTGCCAAGACCGTCTATATTGGAAGAGAGCCGGTCGTGACCTGATGGCCATCTGGTGTATCTAGGTGTTGAGGGGTGCAGGAGGTTTGCCAAAGATGAATGAGTTTGACGGCAAGATCGCGTTGGTCACTGGATCAAGCGGCATCGGACTGGGGGCTGCCCTGCATTTCGCCCGCGAAGGCGCCCGGGTCTATCTTTGCGGCATCGACGAGGCTGTGAATGCGGTGGCCCGTCAAGCAGCCGAAGGGGTGCTGCTTCAGGTTGCCCGCGTCGATGTCTCGGATGCCGGGCAGGTCGCGGCTTGGGTTGAGGCCTGCGCGACAGACGCCAAAGGCATAGACATCCTCGTCAATGCTGCTGCCATTCAGGCCTATGGGGATGCCGCCACGACGGACCCTGCTGATTTTGCCCGGACGATCGCGGTCAACTTGACCTCCTGCTATCTGACCACCCATTTCGCCTACCGCCACCTCAAGGCGCGGGGCGGCGGGGCGGTGGTGCATGTGTCCTCGGTTCAGGGCCATGCCAACCAGAACAACGTGCTGGCCTATGCGACCTCCAAGGGCGGGGTTCATGCCATGACCCGCGCGATGGCCGTTGACGCGGCCCGGGACGGCATCCGCGTCAACTCGATCAGCCCGGGGTCGGTGCGCACGCCGCTGCTTGAGTATTCGGCACGGCAGATCGCGGGCGAGGACGCATCCATCGAGGAGGCCATCGCAGAGTTTGGCCGCGCCCATCCCATCGGCAGGGTCGGGACCGTGTCCGAGACAAGCGCCCTCATTGCCTTTCTGTGCAGCGACAAGGCGGGGTTCTGTACCGGTGGCGATTATCTGGTGGACGGCGGTCTGACCGCGCATCTGGGGGTTTAACGCCACCTCGATCAGGACTGGGCAACACCGGTAAAGTGTTGGAACGACAGGCGAAGATCGTTCGGATCAAAGCCCCGTCCGATCACCACGATCCCGTTGTCCAGCCCGTCGCGGCTGTCGTCGACAGGCAGGATTTCGGGGGGCTGCACGACCTTGCGCACGGTCTGTAACAAGAGCCGGCCTGCAGGGGTGCGCACAACGCCTTTTGCCCGCACAATCTCATCCCCCCGCGCATGCAGCAGGGCCGAGAGCCAGACGCCCAGTGCGGACCAGTCCGGATCGGGGCCAAGCGACAGGCGCACCGGCAAAAGCGGGGCGGGCGCTCGTCCGACAAGGGCGGGGAGATCGGCTGGCCTTGTCCCAATCGGCGGGACGGGCAGGGTGGTGGCAGACCCCATGACCGACCCCGACACGGTCGCTCCGGGGTTGAGCCTTCGCAGGGTCAGTTGCAGCCGGGCAACCTCGGCGGGGTCTGCGGCGTCCAGCTTGGTCACGATCAGCTGGTCCGCCGCCTCGACCTGCCGCCGGCCCAGCGGTTCGGCGGCCAACTGGACCAGCCCATGCGCCGCATCGACCGCCACGATGATGTCCGAGATGACGATATGGCGCGTCAGGATCGGGTCGGCCTGCAACAGCGCAACGATCGGGGCAGGGTCGGCAAGCCCGCTGGTCTCAAGTATCACCCGTTCCAGACGTTGAGACGGATCGGCGATTTGACTGCGCCGGTCGCAAAGCTGGCGCAGGGCCTTCACCAGATCGGCCCCCGCCGTGCAGCAAACGCAGCCCCCCGCCAGCACCGTAGGCCCCTCGGCCCCGCCCAGCAGCGCATCGTCCACGGGGATTTCGGCCGCCTCGTTAACGACAACATGCACCCGGCCAAAGGCCCCGGCGTGCAGCTGGTGGCGCAGCCACGTCGTCTTGCCAGACCCTAGATAGCCGCCCAGGATCGTCAGGCGCAATCGGCCTTCTGTTTCAGTCATTTGGGATCAGGAACTGTGGCGACAGCGGATCGATGGGGGCGCCGGTCAGGCGTTCAGCCTCGACCCAAAGCGCCTCGAGGTTGGGGACAATGGTCTGCGCCCCGCTCAGGGTCGAGAGCTGAATGCCGGGCACCTGGCCCCCGTCATAGGCAGCAAGGCCCGAGCCTTTCAGCGCCGTCGCCAACACCTGTGCCCGGCGAAACCGGGCGCGCAGGCGGTCCGGGGCGGTTGCCGCCCCAGCCTCTGTCCAATGTCCCGGTGCCGCCGGATAGCCGCAGCTGGCGCACATGCTGCGGCCCTCAGATCACTTCGGGCCGGGCGTCGCCAGCAAAGGGATAGCGGGCCCGGAAGTCGTCGGCGATGGCCTCGAAGGTCATCCACTCGCAGCCCTCATGGCCGTTGATGTATTCGATCAACCGCTCCAACATCAGCAGAACCTGCGGGCGGCCCGACACGTCGGGGTGGATGGTAAAGGCAAAGACGGCATAGTCCATTTCCCGGTACACCCAGTCGAACTGGTCGCGCCACATTTGTTCGATATCGCGCGGATTGACAAAGCCGTGGCTGTTGGGCGCCTTCTTCATGAACATCATCGGGGGCAGGTCGTCGACATACCAGTTGGCGGCGATATCGACGAGGTCGATCTCGTGCCCATGCTTGAGGGGATGCATCCACTCCTGTGCCGTCTTGGTATAGTCAATCACGTTCCACTCGTCCCCGACGCGGGCGTAGAATGGCTGAAAGTCGCGATATCCCTGGCTGTGGTCATAGGAGAAGCCGTATTTTTGCAGCAGGGCGGCGGTGGAGTTCGACATCTCCCACCAGGGGGCCACGTAGCCCTTGGGCGCCTTGCCGGTCAGCTTTTCGATCAGCTCGATCGACTTGACCAGAACCGCCTCTTCCTGCGTCGGGGTCATCGCAACAGGGTTTTCGTGCATATAGCCGTGTGCGCCAACCTCGTGGCCCGCATCCACGATCATCTGCATCTCCTTGGGAAAGGTCTCAAGGCTGTGGCCGGGGATGAAGAAGCTGGTGGGCATGTCATACTTCTTGAACAGGCGCAGCAGGCGCGGGATGCCGACCTCGGTCGCGAAGATGCCGCGCTGGATGTCCGACGGGCTGTCGCCCCCACCATAAGAGCCGATCCAGCCGGCAACGGAATCGATGTCTGTGCCAAAGGCGCACATGATCTTCTTGGTCATCAATCAGTTCTCCAAAAGGCGGGGCAGCACCCCTTTGTTGTCGTGGTATCGGGTGGCGGGACTATACAGGAGGCGGAATTGCGCCGGTGCGGTCCACGATCAGGCCGTAGTGTTCGGGGCGGCGATGGGCGGCAAAGTCAAAGATCGTCTCGCGGTAGGTCTGACCCATATCAAGGTCGCAGCGGGCGGTGATCACCTCATCCTCGACCGTGCAGGCCATTGCGACGATTTCGCCCGAGGGGGCGATGATCACGCTTTGACCGCCCATCTTGGAGCCTTCTTCGTTGCCGCATTTCGCGGTTCCGACGACCCATGTGGCGTTCTGATAGGCCCCGGCCTGCATCGACAGGTGGTTGTGAAACAGGGTCAGGCTGTCCATCGCCTGTGCGCCCACATGGCCAAAGGGCGTGTTGTAGCCCAGCATGACCATCTCGACCGCTTGCAGGCCCATGACGCGGTAGGTCTCGGGCCAGCGGCGGTCGTTGCAGATCGCCATGCCCATGATCCCGTCGAAGCCACGAAACACTGGAAAGCCTAGGTCGCCGGGCTCAAAATACCGCTTTTCGAGGTGCTGAAAGTCGCGGCCGGGCTGAGGTTCGGAATGACCGGGCAGGTGCACTTTGCGGTATTTGCCGATGATCGTGCCGGTCTTGTCGACGAGGATCGAGGTGTTGAACCGCCGCTTTACCCCGTTCTCAACCGTCAGTTCGGCATAGCCAAGATAAAAGCCGATCCCCAGTTTCTTTGCCTCGTCAAATAGCGGCTGGGTGGCCGCACTTGGCATCTCGGTCTCGTAGTAGCTGTCCAGCTCGGCCTCGTCCTCGATCATCCAGCGCGGAAAGAAGGTGGTCAGGGCCAGTTCGGTGAACACGACAAGCTCGCATCCCCGGCCCTTGGCCTCGCGCATCATCTCGATCAGGCGTTTGACCGTATCATCGCGGGTTTCCGACTTGGCGATGGGGCCCATCTGAGCCGAGGCGGTCAACAGATAGCGGCTCATGCTGTTTCTCCTTGCGGGGTGGTTGCGGCGGGCAGGGCGACAAGGCGGACCAGGGCCTGTGCCAAGCCGCAGGCTGCCGCCACGCCGTCGATGACGGGAAGGCCGTGGTCAGACGACAGCTCTGCCGCCAGATCGGCCATTCCGGCGCAGCCCAGAACAATGGCCCCTGCGCCATCCTCGGCCTTGGCGTGGCCCACTTCGGCAGAGACGCGGGCGCGGGCGTCCGATCCGGGCCGTTCGAGGTCAAGGACGGGAACCTCGCTTGCCCTGACATTCAGGCAGTGGGAGGCCAGACCATAGTTGGCAATGTTGTCTTCGATGATCGGGACCGAAACCGAGAGGGTGGTCACCACGCTGTAGCGGTGGCCCAGCAACATGGCGGCGTGAAAGGCGGCCTCTCCGATCCCGATGATGGGAATGTCCACAAGGTTTCGTGCCTCGGCAAGGCCGGTGTCGTCGAAACAGGCGATGATGCAGGCGTCTGAGGTAGGCGCGACGCGGGTGAGTTCGGCCAGAAGATGCGGTAGGGCTGCGGCCCCATCCTCGGCCCCCTGGATGGCGGGCGGGCTGCCGGTGCAGGTATGGCCAGTGATTGTTACACCGGGGCCGGCGACGGCCAGCGCGGCGACGACGATCTTGTCGGTCATGCTTTGGGTCGAATTGGGGTTGATGATGGCGATGCGCATTCTGTCAGACCATGCCCTTGCCAGCGTCCGAGCCCTGCTTGACCCGGCGGCGCTGTATAAACAGTGCAATGCATAGGAACACGCCGATGATGGTGAGCGAAAACAGGGTGGTCAGGGTGCCAAGCGCATAAAGGACGGGCGAGGTGACGTTCGTCGTCATGCCAAAAATCTCAAGCGGCAGGGTGTTATAGCTGCCCGAGGTCAACAAGGTGCGGGCAAATTCGTCATAGCTAAGGGTAAAGCCGAATAGGGCCACCCCGATCAGCGACGGTGCGATCAGCGGCAAGACGATGTGCTGGAACACCTGCCAAGACGATGCACCCTGATCGCGGGCGGCCTCTTCGTAGGCGGGATTGAACCGGTTGAAGACGGCGAACATGATCAGCAGGCCAAAGGGCAAGGTCCATGTCAGCTGGGCGCCAAAGCCCGAGGTGGACCAATGCACATCCCAGCCCAATTGCGAAAAGATCAGGCCAATGCCCAATGACACAAGGATCGACGGGATCACGAGGCTGGCCATGATGATGTAGAAGACGATGTTTGAACCGGCGAACCGCTTGCGATAGGCCAGCCCGCCCATGATCGACAGGACGACCGTGGTCACCATGACCATCAACCCTAAGGCAAGGCTGCGGCGGAACGATCCCCAGATGTCACCAACGGCCTGGGTCTGGAACAGTTCGTCAAACCAGTGCAGTGACACGCCGCGCATCGGGAAGGTCAGACCACCGCCCGGCCCCTGAAAGCTCAGGATGCCGATGGTGAACGTTGGGCCATACAGAAAGATCAGGAACAGCACGAAAAAGGCGCCAAGGATGTAGAAGGAAAGGGGGCGTTTGCCGTCCATGATCTAAAGCTCCTTCCGGATATCGACGAAGCGCAGCATGATCGCGATGGTGATCAGGACCGTGCAGAGCAGGACTACGGCGGTCGCGGCGGCTGATGGGTATTGCAACAATCCGATGTCATTCGAGATCAGCCTGCCGACATTGGCGATCTGTGAGCCGGACATGAAGCGCACGGTGATAAAGTCGCCCATGACAAGTGCCACGACAAAGATCGACCCGATCATGATCCCTGGCTTGGTCAGGGGTATGATCACATTTGTGAGAATCTGAAATCCCGAGGCTCCACCATCACGGGCGGCCTCGATCAGGGATTTATCTATACGCATCATGGTGTTGAATATCGGAACAACCATGAAAAGGGTGTAGAGGTGGACAAAGGCCAGGATCACCGCAAAGTTGGAAAACAACAACCATTCCAGCGGCTCGTCTATCAGACCCATGCCGATCAGGCTCTGGTTTGCGATGCCGTTTCGCCCCAGAAACGGCACCCACGAGATCATGCGAATGATGTTGGACGTCCAGAACGGGATCGTGCACAGCAGGAAAAGCGTGATCTGCCAGGTCAGAGTGTGGACATGGAATGTCAGGAAATAGGCGACGGTAAAGCCGATACTGAGGGTGATCGCCCAGGTGATCAGCGCAAAGGTGAAGGTCTTGAGAAAGACGTTCCAGACAACCTGAGATCCGAACAGATATTCGTAGTTGTCGAACTGAAACGCAGGATAAATCGAAAATTCGGTTGATCCCCAAAAGCTGACAGCCGTGATCATGCCAATCGGCATCAACAGGAAGAACACCAATATCAGCATGATCGGCGAGACGAGCATCCAGCTTTGTGCGCCTGGACGGCGGAAAAGGCGTTCCATGTCTATGCTCCGTCGCATGCCGGGGAAGGGGACGCCCCCCGCTGATGCGGGAGGCGTGATTGATGTCGCGGCCCGATCAGGCTGCGATGAACTCGTTCCACTTGCGGACCATGTACTGGTTCTCGTCCATGACAGAGTTCCAGCAGGCAACAGCGCCCATACGGTCGATGAAGGAGCCGCCGTCGCGCACTGCGCCGGGACCTTCGAGGAGCTGGCCGCCGGGGGCCACGATGTCGCCCATCGATTCCTTGCCCTCGTACCAGTAGCCCCATTCGTCGTCGGACATGTACAGCTTGGAGGTTTCGGGAACGGCCGAGTAGTAGCCCTGCCGCATGAGGAAGCCGCCGACCCAGCCGGACAGATACCAGTTGATATACTCGTAAGCTGCGTCAAGCTTGGCGCCTTCCAGCGTCGCGGCCAGACCCATGCCGCCACCCCAGCTGCGGTAGCCCTCTTCGAGCGGCTGGTAGACGCAAGGAATGCCCTGCGACCGCACGGCGGTGATGGCGGGCGACCACATGGACTGGATCACGACCTCACCCGATGCCATCAGGTTGACGCTTTCGTCGAACGACTTCCAGAAGGCGCGGAACTGGCCATTCTTCTTGGCCTCGGTGAAGATGCCGATGGTCAGATCGATCTCTTCGCGGGTCATGTTGCCCTTGTCGGGGTACTGGTATTCGCCCATCGATTCGACGACCATCGCCATGTCCATGATGCCGATCGACGAAATGTCGAGGATCGACGCCTTGCCGGCAAACTCGGGGTTCAGCAGTTCGGACCAGTTGGTGATCGGACGGCCGATCAGGTCGGGGCGGATGCCCAGTGTGTCGGCGTTGTAGATCGTGGGGATCAGGGTCATCCAACCGGATTCTTCCTGCACAAAGTCGGTGCCGTCGACGCCGGTGGTAAAGCCCACGGTGTGCGGGGCGGTGCCCTGTGCAATCTCGCTGGTCGGTGTCAGCTTGCCCGAGCGGAAGGTGCCGGCGATCTTGTCGTAGTTCTCGATCCGGCTGGTATCCATGGCCTGAAGGTTGCCGGTGGGCCAGACCTTCTTGCAGATCCAGTATTCGATGTCGGCGATGTCAAAGCTGTTGGCCTGTGTGGCCACGCGCTGTGTGACAGAGTCGGAATCGAGGGCGGTCATCTCAAGCGTGATGCCCAGATCCTCGAATGCCTTTTCGGCGATTTCGTTGAATGCGGACACGCCGGTACCGGCCTGACGCAGAACGATATTCGACTGCGCCCAAAGCATCGGGGCAGACAGAGACGCCCCGGCGGCGGTGACGCTTGCTGCGGCGCCTTTAAGAAGGGTGCGGCGGCTAAGTCCGTTCTTTTTTGTGTATTTAGTCATCAAATTCTCCTTGTTGGTGGCATCGTTGGCCGGTTCTTTGAGGGAGTGGGGGAGTCTCAGCGGGTCAGCAGATGCAGGTCCTGCCTGTCCCAGCCGACGCGCACGGTGGCGCCGGGTTCGATTGGTGCGGCGAAAAAGCCGTCCTCGGGGATCATCGCGGTGATCGCCGTGTCGCCGGGGCCGATCATGCCAAGCGCGACATGGGTGCCCAGAAATTCGACCGAGGTGACAGCGGCATCCAGCCCTTCGGCAGGCCTATCCAAGAGCCGAAGACGGTCGGATCGCAGGGCGTATTGTTTGCCCTCAAGCGAGATGACGTTGTGACCGCCCAGAAAGCGGGCGACGAATTCGGTCTGTGGCGCGTTGAACACCTCACGCGCAGATCCGGCCTGCTCGATCACGGCGTTGTTCATGACGACGACCTCGTCGGCGAGCGCTAGCGCCTCGTCCTGCCCGTGGGTAACGTGGACAAAGGTGATACCCAATTCGCGCTGCAGCTTCTTCAGCTCGCCCCGCATGCGGATACGTAGAAACGGATCAAGGGCCGAAAGCGGCTCATCCAGCAGCAGAACCTGTGGGTTCGTGATCAGCGCCCGGGCAAGGGCTGCCCGCTGCTGTTGACCACCCGAAAGTTGGGCTGGCAGGCGCAGGGCCAGTTCATCCATGCCGACCAGCTTAAGCAACTCGTGTGCCTTGCCGTGCCGGGTCTTCTTGTCGACGCCTTGCATCTTCAGGCTGAAGGCGACGTTGTCGAGAATCGTCATATGCGGGAAGAGGGCATAGGACTGAAACATCATCGCCGTGCCCCGCTTGGCCGGGGGCAGGCCGACAATATCGCGTCCGTTCAGGAGGATAGCCCCATCGCTGACGCTTTCATGCCCCGCGATCATCCGCAGGGTCGAAGATTTGCCGCAGCCCGACGGCCCCAGAAGGCAGACATAGGCACCGGGCGTAAACACGTGGGACACGTTGTCCACGGCCACGGCAGATCCGTAGCGTTTGGTCACGTGAACAAGTTCCAGATCATTTTGGGACCGCACCAGCCGCCCTCCCGCTATTTGTTGAGTGACGATTGTTTGGAAGTTTCAGCGATGCGAGTCAGAACCGGTCAAAAACACCCGCAGACTCGGCTTTGCCGCATTTGAAGCCAGTGCTAATGTGATGTTGCCTGTTTTTTGGACACAGAATACAGAATGTGATGCCGGGTGAGGTGCGGCTAAAGGGCTAGTAGGCCAGCTCGTACAGCGCGCCGGCCAGCACCTGGATGCCCGCCACGATGTCCTCCATGGTCGAAAATTCCTCGGGTGTATGGCTGCGCCCGCCTTCACTTCGCACAAAGACCATGGCGACCGGGCAGATGCGTGCAATCTGCTGTGCGTCGTGCCCTGCGCCACTTGCCATCTGCAATGCGGGGATGCCCTGCCGCTTGGCCGACTCGTCAAGGGCGGCAATCAGGGCAGGGTCGCTGGGGCTGCCGGGATGGTCAAACAGAACGCGGGTTTCCAGCCCAAGGCCGCGCCGTTCGGCGATCTCGGTTAGGGCCGCCGCATGGGCTGCGTGCATCCGTGCCGCCTCGTCCTGAATCGGGTGTCGGGCGTCGATGGTAAAGGTGACGGACCGGGGGATGATGGCGGGTGCATTGGGCGACACATGGCATCTTCCGATGGTCGTCACAGCCGGGCGGCCCATCCGGTGGGCATGGTCGATCAGGCGCGACGCCACTTCGGCAAAGCCCGCCATTGGGTCGCGCCGCAGGTCCATCGGAAAAGCCCCGGCGTGGTTCTGTTCGCCGGTCAGGGTGACCTCGGTATGCCGGATCGCGGTGATTCCGGTGACCACGGCCACGGGAATATCGGCGTGCTCCAGCACCGGCCCCTGTTCGATATGCAGTTCTACAAAAGCTGCGATATCGTCGCGTTTCGCCTCGTCCAGCCGGGCCGGATCAAGGCCAACCGCCTTCATGGCTTCACCTATGGTGCCGCCACTCGCCTCCTTTACAGTGTCGGGATCCGCTGGGTTGACCCGCCCGACAAGCGCACGAGAGCCCCAGAACCCGGCGGTCGGAAAACGGCTGCCTTCCTCTTCGCAAAGCGACACCATTTCAAGGGGACGTTTGGGCGGGCCAAAGTTTTTCACCAGCGTCTTGATCGCGACAAGCGCTGCGATAACCCCAAGCGCACCGTCATAGCGCCCGCCCGGACATTGGCTGTCGATGTGAGAGCCGGAAACGATGGCATTGCCCCCGTCGCTCCCCTCGATCCGGCCCCAAAGGTTACCGGCTGCATCCATCCGGGTGGTCAGCCCGGCGTCGGTTGCCCAGTCCTTTACCAGCGCATTGGCGGCGACCCATTCGCCGGAAAAGGCGGTGCGCCAGACCCCGGTTTCGGAATGCGCCCCGATGGCGCCCAGCCTCATGATCATGGTTTCGACTTCTGCTGCATCAATGGCAGGGATGGGGATGGTCACGGCGCGCTCTCCTTCAGGATCGGACGGACGATGCCGCCAATCTGTGCCTCCGCCCAGAGCGGACGGTGTCAATTGGACCGAGTCGCCGGTCCTTAAATGTGAACTGCCCTATTCGGGTCTTTAGGCCCTGTCGGGTGCTGAAACTCTGGGCGGAGTCAAAAGGGGGTCGGTCTGCTGACCTCAAATGGTAGTGCACTCTGCATCCATAGTGCTATCCAGTGAGGGCATTAGAAAGGGTTTTACCATGAAAGCGATTGGTGTGGATGTGGGCGGGACCTTCACGGATCTTATCTATTGCGATCTCGCGACGGGCGCCCTTGGCATTCATAAGGTATCGACCACGCCCGATGATCCGTCGCGTGGCGTGATGGAGGGGATTACCGCCCTGTGCGCGATGAACGGCGTGGCGCCGGGCGAGATCGAGCATGTGTTCCACGGCACCACCACGGCCACCAATGCGGTGCTTGAGGGCAAAGGCGCCCGCACCGGCATGATCACCAACGAAGGCTTTCGCGATATCCTGCATATCGGGCGGCACCAGCGGGTCGAACACTACTCGATCATGCAAGAGCTGCCCTGGCAGAACCGCCCCCTGATCCAGCGCCGTTATCGCAAGACGGTCGGCGGCCGCCTGATCCCGCCCACAGGGGCCGAGCTTGTCCCGCTAGACGAAACGGGCGTGGCACAGGCGGCTGAAGAGTTGAAGGCCGCTGGGGTTGAATCCGTGGCGATCTGTTTCCTGTTTTCCTACCTCAACCCCGCACACGAATTGCGGGCAAAGGAGATCGTCGAGGCGGTGATGCCAGACGCCTTTGTTACGACCTCATCCTTCATCTCCCCCCAGTTCCGCGAGTTTGAGCGGTTCACGACCGCCGCCCTTGCCGCATTTGTCGGCCCCAAGGTTGACCGCTACATCGCGGGCCTTGGACAGGCGTTGCAGGACATCGGCGTCCAGGGCGACTTGCGCGTGATGGCGTCGAACGGCGGGGTGGCGACCCCCCGGATGGTGACGGAAAAGCCCGCCTTGACCCTGTTGTCGGGGCTCGCGGCAGGCGTTTTGGGCGGCGGATGGATCGGGGCGCAATGCGACCGGTCCCGGCTGATCACCTTTGACATCGGCGGCACCTCTGCCGACATCGGCATCGTCGTCGACGGGGTGTTTGCGGAAACCGACGCCCGCTCGACCTCGATCGCGGGCTTTCCTTTGCTGATGCCGATGCTCGACATCCATACCATTGGCGCCGGTGGCGGCTCTATCGCCCATGTGGACAGGGGGGGCGCTTTCCGGGTCGGGCCGCAAAGTGCGGGCGCGGTTCCCGGACCGGCCGCTTATGGCCGTGGCGGGACAGAGCCTACGGTAACCGACGCCAATCTTGTGCTGGGCCGGTTAGATCCCGGTGATTTCCTTGGCGGCGAGATGGGACTTGATGTCGAGGCCTCTCGCGCTGTTATCGGTGAACTCGCCAAGACCCTCGGCCTTGGCCTGCTGGAAACCGCGGAAGGGGTCCTGACAATCCTGAACGCCAATATGGCGAATGCCATCCGGTCGCGCACCGTGCAAAAGGGGATCGACCCGCGCGGATTTGCCCTTGTCGCGATGGGCGGGGCAGGGCCGCTGCACGGGGCCGACGTGGCCGCTATGTTGCAGGTGCCCGAGGTGATCGTGCCCCCCTATCCGGGGATCACATCGGCCATGGGCCTATTGACGACCGATCTGAAGTACGACGCGATCCGAACGCAATTTCAGGTTTCGGTCAGTCTCGACGTTGCCCGGGTGGC
>Ga0209652_1001002_pt1 | contig 23317 bp, 26 predicted proteins | sample SaaInl74LU_5_DNA_FD_184641 | JGI IMG/M metagenome (GOLD analysis project Ga0209652, IMG submission 184641) | Marine microbial communities from expanding oxygen minimum zones in the Saanich Inlet - ESP_74LU_5_DNA (SPAdes) (version 2) | ecosystem: Environmental > Aquatic > Marine > Intertidal zone... | reverse complement strand
GTCGCAACGGTCATCATCAGCGTCATGAGCACGGCGATTGTGGCTAATTTTGACGCCTTATTCGGACTCGTCATCACGATCAGTACGCGCTACTCGCAACCGTTACTCGGTCTCGCGCTCTGCCTTTACGCAGGATGGGTGTGGCGTCGCGACTTGTTGCTCAAAGAGCTGGCAAAGAACGAGCCTCTGATTGAGCCCACGCTCTTTATGAAATGGTGGCCATGGTACGTCCGATTCGTCTGCCCCACGATCGTTGTGGTCATACTGGTCCGTACCATAGCCTGAGCCGTGGTTAATGCGGAGTCCGCATAATCTTAGAGAGCTCTTCTCCACGCCCCTCTAAGGCCGCTTGCAGCGCCTTTTCCATGAGGTAACGCGCCTGCGCCGTATACGCGTAAATGCAGGAGTGCACCGCCGCCTCGTGCCAGTTCTCAACACTACAAGCTGTGGAGTAGTTTTCGAACTCACCGAGTGTTTTGATCAAGTCCGTAATATGCTTCGGGCATTCACAGTCGAGAAGACTCTTGAGCTTGCTGGCGGCCATGAGCGTGCTGTTGTCGTAAATTCGTGGCTTCGTCTGCATGAGTTCACCGAGGTTAATTTCACCTTGCTTGGCCTCGTGGTCAATCGCGACACGACCCAATTCAAACGCAAGGCGGGCAGACTCGGGTGGGTACTCCAGCGCCGTCATTCCTCGGCCTTCAATCTCCTCGATCCAGCGCTGGTTACACAGCTGGTAAAGCACCAGGGTACGCTTAGCGCCTAACCGCGTGGCAAGCGTGTCCATTGCGTTGATATTTGTCATGGAAACTGACGGACAGTGAACAACGAGCATGTCTGCCTGTTCATCCACATCGAGCGCATCAACCGCATTGGTGAGTGGCATTCGGGACAAAAATGCACTGATGCCAGACAAACAGCCTTGGTGGCCGTCCAGCCACTGGCAGAGTTCGGCGCCTACAAATACGACGCGCGACTTGGGCGTCGGAATGGCTTTCGCCATCCGGCTGCCTCTGTTGCTGACCAGCAGTTCCAGTGTCTTACGGTCAGACGACGCGATTTCGCCAATACGCACGCCATCTCCCACTAAGGCTGTAATGAGCTGGAGGTGTTCAAGGTCGGATTGCGTAAAGAGCCGGCGACCCGAGGCAGACTTGTAGCTTGCACCCAGCCCATACCGACGTTCCCAAACTCTCAAGGTGTCCGGCTTCAATCCAGTAAGTCTCGCTACCGTACCGATGCCGTATAAGGGTCTTGGTTCTAAATCGTGTGGTGCCTGCGCAGGTGCATTCATATTTTACCTCGTTTTTTGTTCGGTAATTGTCGTGATTTACGGGATATTTTTGGCTTTAGATCAATCGATTTATTTTTTGTCCATCAATTGTTCAGGTAACAGCTGGACATTGTCCAGTTTTCGCTGTCCAGCTTCTTTAATGCCCCGTATAGATGTCATCTGGGTTAAACGGGTGAGGCAATATGAGCGACAATACAGACGAGAAAGACATCGAACTCATGTTCGCTGAAGCGCGTCGATACGACTTATTGACCGCAGAACAAGAGCAGTCCATCGACGCCGCAAAGTGGCGATCGGTCCGGGCGATCTTCGAACTCATCGCTGCCGACACGGCGCTCAGTGCCTACATGGCGCAGTTTTGTGATCAGTGCGTGAGCAATCCACCGCAAATACAGCGATTCCCAAACCGAGAGCTGCACTTTGTATTGCGAAGAGAACTGGCCGCTTTGTTTAAGGACGGTTCTCATGCAGCCGCCTCCAAAGCAGCAGCACAAAAGCTAGCAACACTAAAAACAGCCAAGGCGCGCCAAGCCTGCATCGAAGCCCTTGAGCTACCGGCCAGTTTATCGGTCGGTATCGCGGTTGCCGTGCTGCGTCGCTCCGGTGGACAATTTGCAGACACTGTTGCCGACGCGATCGGGCACTGGCAGCGGCATTGGAGCGACCCTGTGCCCTCATTTGCACTCGAGCACGAAACACTTGCTGCGCTAAAAAAACAGCTCAGACACTACACTGAAGCTCGAGACCGACTGGTGATGCACAACCTGAGATTGGTTTACTCGATCGCAGCCCGGTACAAGGGACGTGGCGTCGGTTATCTCGATTTGGTGCAAGAAGGGACACTGGGTCTGATCAGGGCCGCGGAGAAGTTTGAGTATGAAAAGGGATTCCGCTTCAGCACTTACTGCTTTAACTGGATTACGCAGGCAGTTCGACGATACGTTGGCGACGCCGGGAACCTGATCCGCTTTCCTACTCACGTGCAGGAACAAATCGGGCGGCTCTATAAAGAGCGATTCGCCGAGCAAGCCCGCACGGGCATGGACGGTGATACTGAAACGCTTGCTGCAGCGGCCGGCATGGACACTGAAAAGGCTCGCGAGTTATTACAACTGCGTAATCTTGCGGTTTCACTTGACGCACCCAAGTACGATGACGATGAAGAATCCATGATGGACTCTCTGATCGGGGACACCTTCGGAGGTGCCGCGGATGGCGCGGAGCAGCGGTCTCTGGGCAATTTCCTAGAGCACGCCATCGGACGACTTGAAGCCAACGAGCGGCAGGTCGTCACGGCGCGTTGGGGGCTTAAAGAAGCGCCGCCACTGACTCGCGCCGAAATCGCAGACAAACTTGGGGTCAGTCGCGAGTGGGTCAGACAGCTAGAGCGCTCAGCGCTCAAAAAGCTGAAAGGCCAAAATGACGTACAACATGCCTTCGACGACTATCGGCAGAGCAGTAACTGGTAACCTATGTCTCCAGTGCGTTAATCGCAGCCTCAATCGTTGGATAGGTGAACGTAAATCCCGTGTCATTTAGTACGTTAGGCACAACGTTCTGACCGGTGAGCAGGAGCTCATCGGCCATTTCCCCTAACAGCAGTCGCATTAATCGCGCGGGGAGCCCTATGTGGACAACGCACCGCTTCTTAATCGAGACCGCTTGTGAGAGCGATTTATGCGAGATCGCTTGCGGTGAGGTCATGTTGACTGGCCCTGAAATATTGTCGGTGTCCATGCAGTGCAATATACCGTTGACCATGTCCTCTAGATGGATCCAGCTTAGCCAGTGATTGCCACGCCCCATCCAGCTCGCCACACCAAACTTAAACGACTGTGTCATCTGCGGGTACGCCCCAGAATGCTTATCCAGCACAACACCCGTTCGCAGCAGTACGCAGCGCGTTCCTTGCTGGTCTAGCACGCGAGCACTTTGCTCCCAGTCAACACAGAGGTTCGCGCCGAAACCGAGCCCGGGCGAGGCCTGCTCGCTAAACCGTTGCGTCTCGCTGGCCCCGTAGTAACCAATGGCACTGCCGCTGAGAATGACCTTCGGCGCGCCTACTTTTGTCAGATGAGACACCAAGGTGTCTGTCAACCCAATACGACTCGCTCTTATTTTTTGTTTGTAACGTTCAGTCCAACGCTTCTCAGCAAGGCCCTCACCGGCTAAATTGACCACCACGTCAGCGGCCGTCTCCAGCTGACCAATGTCCGTTATGTAGGTTACTGAGTGTTCATTGCTCAGCGACTGACGCGTCAAGACTGTGACGTCATCACCCCGCATTACGAGACGCTTGACCAAAGAGCGTCCAATTAAGCCGGTACCACCGGTAACAAATACATGCATTACAGAACTATCCTTGCGGCATTTCGCCAACCGATTAACCAGAGTAAGCGTATACGTCGCATGAGCGAAACGGTTGAATCTTTATCGACATGGCTTCGGCGTATTGAACGTTGGACCGTACTGACTGGTGCCGGGATTAGTGCCGACTCGGGCATTCCTACTTATCGCGATCAGCACGGCAAGTGGCTCCGCGTCGATCCAATACAGCATAAGGAATTCATTGAGTCGGATCAGAAACGCAAACGCTACTGGGCCCGATCAATGGTGGGATGGCCAAGTGTCGAAAAGGCCCTGCCAAACGCGCACCATACCGCACTTGCAACGCTTGAGCGTATCGGGAAGATCAGTACCTTGATCACACAAAATGTTGACCGGCTTCATCAAAAGGCGGGGTCACAGCGGGTCATCGATCTGCACGGTCGCTTAGACCGGGTTGTTTGCCTTAGCTGTGGACAACCTGAAGCACGTGCTGCACTTCAAGCGCGTCTACTTGCCACAAATCCTTTCGTGGTTAATTACAGTCAGATTGCAAGACCCGATGGCGACGCCGACGTCCCAGACCATTTCGTCGCGCAAACACAGGAGCCCGTCTGCACTTCCTGCGGTGGAGTCCTCATGCCAGATGTTGTCTTCTTTGGCGGGACCGTACCGAAACCCCGTGTCGACGCCTGTGTCGATGCCCTTAACAATTCAACAGGTTTACTGGTCGTTGGAAGCTCATTACAGGTTTACTCTGGATTTCGCTTTTGCCGAATGGCCGAAAAACTACGTATGCCCATTATCATCGTCAATGAGGGCGATACCCGTGCTGACGACATAGCCACACTTAAAGTCAGTGACGCAGGTCTCAGCCGTTTGGTCTCTGCCGTCGATCAGATCACCCCCAATCAGGAGCGAAAATCCGCGTGAGCACAACGCTTGTATTGTTCAGACAAGACCTCAGACTTCATGATCATCCCGCATTGATTGCAGCGGCAAGTCGCGGGCCCGTACTGCCGGTGTTTATCTACGATGAAGAACAGGCGGGAGATTGGCACTTGGGAGGTGCCAGTCAGTGGTGGTTACATGAGAGTGTGAAGTCGCTTGAGGCCTCCATTAGCGCGCTTTCGGGGAGGCTTATTCTGCGACGAGGCGACACAATCTCGGTGCTTCGGTCGCTTCAGCAGGAATCGGGCGCTGACGCAATCTACTTTTCGCGACAATACCAGCCGTGGTCGGGGCCACTCGAGACGTTAATCAACAACGAGTTTCATGACGTGAATGTGTCGATTAAACGTTTCCCTGGCACCTTGCTTCACGAGCCAGGCTCAGTACTGACCGGATCCGGTACTGCCTTCAAGGTCTTCACACCCTTTTGGCGCGCGGCAAACAAACAGTCAGTGACGTTGCCTTTGGGCCGACCCGACGTCGTTTGGCATACTCATCCACTCGCCAGTGATGATCTTGCTGACTGGCAATTACAGCCCGAGGCGCAGCGCGGCGTCCCCAACTGGGCGAACGGCTGGCAAGATCTATGGAAACCTGGTGAAGAAGGTGCACATCTCGCGCTGACAAACTTTTTAGAAGCACCTGTTGCGCATTACGCCGAAGGCCGCGACGTGCCGGCCAGGCGCTACACCTCGCGACTCTCACCACACCTCAAGTTTGGTGAAATATCACCGCGCCAAATCTGGTCTGCAGCACAACAACGTAAGCTGTCGGCCCCCCAATGGAGCGCACCCATTGACAAGTTTCTCGCCGAAGTGGGTTGGCGAGAATTTTGTTATCAACTCCTCGACTTATTCAATGACATGCCCGCGAAGCCCTTTAAACAACAGTTTTCCGGGTTTCCTTGGGGCAATGACGCCGAGCACCTCCATGCATGGCAGCGTGGGCAGACGGGCTACCCAATCGTTGACGCTGGGATGCGCGAACTCTGGCACACGGGCTTTATGCACAATCGCGTTCGTATGATCGTCGCGTCATTCCTCACCAAGCATTTGTTGGTACATTGGATCGAAGGTGAACGCTGGTTCTGGGACTGCCTGCTGGATGCTGACATTGCATCAAACGCCTGCAGTTGGCAGTGGGTGGCCGGGTCGGGAGCAGATGCATCGCCCTACTTCCGTATTTTCAATCCGATAGCGCAGGGGCAAAAATTCGACTCAGAAGGCGAGTACGTCAAGCAGTGGTGTCCTGAACTTTCGAAACTGCCCAAAAAGTACATCCATGAGCCGTGGGAAGCACCTCAGATGACACTGGCAGCCGCCGACCTAGAACTGGGAACCGACTACCCTTTCCCCATTGTCGATCACAAAACGGCGCGACTCGGGGCGCTGGATGCTTACGCCGTCATTAAACAGGCCAGTTAATCGTCGTCTATAATGGCGACGGCGCGCGTCCAACCCGCGGAACCGCCACGGACTTTATGTGGGAAGCAACTGACTGTGAATCCCGCGTCCGGAAGTGCTTCTAGGTTGTGCATTTTTTCCAGGTGACAGTAGCCGATATCGCGACCCGCTTTGTGTCCTTCCCAGATGATGCTGGCGTCGTTGTCTTCCGCATAACGTTCAGCGGTGTAGGAGAAAGGCGCATCCCAGCTCCACGCATCTGTTCCTGTCACGCGAACACCGCGCTCAAGTAGATACATGGTGGCTTCGTAACCCATTCCTGCACCGGCTTGGACGTAGTCTTCGCTACCGTAGCGTTTTCCTGCCGACGTATTGACCAGTACGATAGTGAGTGGTTCCAGCGTAACCCCAATGCGGGTCAGTTCTGTTTCGACGTCGTTTGCGGTTAAGACGTAACCATCCGGCCGGTCCCTAAAATCAAGCTTTACACCGGGCTGAAAACACCATTCCAGAGGCACTTCGTCAATGGTAATCGCACGTTCTGCGCCACCGAGCTTGTCATTCATTGTGCTGTGATAGTGATAAGGCGCGTCTAAATGAGTGCCGTTGTGCGTGCACAGTTGGACCATTTCCACAGCCCATCCCTCGCCATCAGGCAACTCGCTTTTATCGAGCCCAGGGAAAAATTCCGCCATTTGCTCTGCACCCGTGTCATGGCGAATGTAGTCAATGTTGGGACGCATCGGCGGTGGGTCACTGACCACGTCATTTTCCAAATAAATCGATAGATCAATAAACCGTCTCATCGCTACTACCCCGTTAATCTGTTTGTATCGCTTGTAACACCTGTGCTCCCGCAACCCGTAACACTAAAGCACGACAGACTGAGTCTCACAGGCACTCCGTTAACCAGCAGCACCGCTTAACCCAGATCTTACTCGCCAGACCAGGGCCCTATAGGTACTGTCCGGACTCATCGTTACTCGTCGTTGGTGCTCATCCGTGCAATCGTTGCGGTAGTCGAATGTCCTTCGACAAAGTCCAAAATGACAACCTTTCCACCCTCGGCGATGACGTGTTCGTGACCCGCAATTTGACTCACGTCGTAGTCTCCCCCCTTGACCAAAACGTCGGGGGTGACCGCCTCTATGAGTCGGGCTGGCGTGTCCTCTGAGAACGGTACAACGTAGCTCACCGACCGCAACCCAGCGAGTACTGACATGCGCGCGTCGAGGTTGTTCACCGGGCGATCATCACCCTTAAGTCGAGACACTGATGCATCGTTATTGACCGCGACAATGAGGACATCACCAAGCGTTGCGGCCTCCGAAAGGTAGGACACGTGCCCCGGGTGAAGAATGTCAAAACAACCGTTAGTCAACACAATGCGTTTACCCGCGGTCTTTAACTGCGCAACCACGGCCAGTACCTCCACTTCGGTCACCACGCCCTCGTCAGCGGAAACTGAACGATCAAAGAGTGACTCGTCCTGAAGCGCGCCTGAAAGCTCAGACCGCGTCACAGCGGCAGTACCCACCTTCCCCACCACCAGTCCCGCAGCAACGTTGGCAAGACGTGTCGCATTCTCAAGCGACTCGTGACTGGCCATTCCCGCAGCGATCGCCGCAATTACGGTATCGCCAGCGCCCGTCACATCAAACACCTCTCGCGCCAAGGCAGGTAAGTGAAGGGGTTCACCCTCTTTGGGTTGAAGTGTCATTCCTCGCTCGCTGCGAGTCACTAAGACTGCGTCGAAGTCATGTGTTGCACACAAACTTTTTGCTCTTGAGCTAATCAGATCGTCGTCCTGAAAACACGCACCAACAATGGCCTCAAACTCAGAGAGGTTAGGCGTAATAATGCTTGCACCACGATAGCGTTCAAAGTCAGCGCCCTTGGGATCGACCAGCACCGGAACGCCGTGACTCCTGCACGCGTCGATGAGCGAACCCACTTGACTCAATGTTCCTTTGGCATAGTCGCTCAGCAGTACCACGTCGTGCTCGGCAATAAGATTCGTCGAGTACTGAAGAAAGGAGCTGTCCACGTAGTCCGAAAATGACCCCTCAAAATCCATTCGGATCAACTGCTGGCTGCGACTCATCACACGCAGTTTGACGATGGTCTCTGCCGCGCAGGGCATGACTGACCAACGGACACCTTTGGCTTCCACAGCCGCTCTTAACAGAACAGCATGCGCGTCGTCCCCCACCAGACCTGACAAAGTCGTTGCAACACCAAGGGCGGCCAAGTTGACCGCAACGTTGCCTGCACCTCCAGGTCTATCGTCAACGTCAGAGACCTTAACGACCGGCACGGGGGCTTCGGGGCTGATCCGCGTCGCTTTACCGTGCCAAAACCGGTCGAGCATGACATCGCCGATGACCAACACCTTGGCATCGCTAAAACTCGGAACGTTAGTCATCAAGGGCTTCCTCACTGTTAGCTGCCGAATCCATGCGACTGGATTGCGATGGCATAACCTCACGCAGCGCGTCTAAGACCTCTACGGGACGAATTCCCACCATGCAGTCGAAACGCCCACCACATGTGGGGCGGCGCTTACAGGGCGAACAGGGCAGCGCATGATAAATCACGCGCACGTTATCGCGGCCTGTCTGAGTGTAGGGGCAGGTTGAACCAAACAAGGCAACCGTCGGTACGTCAGCGGCTATGCCCATATGTGTCAGGCCCGTATCGACTCCAATCACCGCATCAGCCCCCTGAATTAATGCTGCACTAACGCCAAGTGGGTGAACGCCCACCCAGTTTTCAACCCTTAAATCACCCAGCATCGCTCGTGCTTCCTCTCGGTCCGCAGGCCCCCCAAGGCAGGCTACTTTCTGCCCTTGGGCCACTAGCGCTGCAATCAGTTCCTGCCAGTGCTCGTGTGTCCAGTGCTTCTGTGGCCTTGTGGTAAATGGAGCCACAACAAGGTAGTTCTCAGTGCCCATTATTAGGCTCGCTCGCTCAACATCCGAGGAGAGCAGGCACAGGGAAAGATCAAAGTCGCGAGTGTCCCATGCGAGATCTTCGGCCAATCCAAGATACTCCGAGCTAATTCGGTTAGTAATGCTCTTTTGCAGCCGCCGCGTTAGAAACAGTCGATTGGGTTCTTTTGACTTGAAACCGACACGCTCGTCGCCACCGGATAGCCAAGCCAAAAACGCACTTTTAAGCAGTCCCTGAGCATCGATCACCAAATCGTATTTTTTCGCTCTGAGTTGCCCTCTAAATAAGAGCACGGCTTTTACCAGAGCAATGAGACGCTTATCTCGCCACAGGTCACCCCATTCTTGGCGTGGCCACAAAATAACAGTATTGATATCAGGCATACCCGCTAAGAGCGGACGCGTCACACCTTCGGCCAACCAATCGATCTCAGCATCCGGGTGTGTTCGCTTACAGGCAGCCACCAACGGCGATGCAAAGACAACATCGCCAATCGCACTTAAGCGGATGATCAATACTCGTCGTGGGGATTTAACGTTCATTAATCTATGGGCGACTTACGTGGACGGGATATCAATGGGCTTAGGGCAATCTCTGTCGAACGCAATCAACAATGTAAACGTTAGAAAAATAAGGTTGCCACCAATGTAGGAATAGAAGCCGACCGCTGTACCCACTGGGAATACGGCTAAGAGCGCCACTAAGCCAGCCACCGCAACCGGCATGCGATCATCCTGCACATACCCCCAGAGCCAACGCAGTAGTAACAGATAGCCCGCCAGTCCCACCAGCCCAGTTTCTGAAAGTACTTCGAGAATCGTGAGATGCGGATGCCACGTCTCGGCAAGACCCGAAATCGTAATCGCCTCTTGCTGCAAGGCGTAAGTCCCAAACCCACGCACACCGACACCAGTAAACCACTGGTCTTTGAAAGCGTCCCAGGCAACGGACCACAGTTGCGACTGGAACAAGAACGACTGATAACGCGCAGGCGCCTCTGCCATGGTGCCCACTTGCCCCGTGACGACTGACAAATAAGAACCCAGTAACAAACCGATAATGGCGGATAAAACGAAACCCGTTACCTGCCGCTTCGCGCCGACAGCTTGACTGCGCAAAGCCAGCATCGCCCAGCCAGCAAGCCCTACAAGCGCCAATATTGCCGAGGACTGATGTCCACTCATCACGACCGCCGCATACACCGGAAGTGAAAGAATACCGATACCCATGCCCCCCGCACGACGCAGCGCCTCCAAAAAAAATGGGGATAAAATCGCCAGTGTCGTGCCATAGCCGAGTTGGAACGATCCGGTCACAATTGCGCCCTCTTCCCCCAACTCAACGAGTGGGTCACCCAACAGACTCACACCGGTCAGCAACTGTACAAAGCCATCCACAGCCCAGGCCACAAGTAACATTCCGAGCCACGACATGATGCGCTTGGCGTCGTTGTCCTCAATCTTGGGACTCAATACCACCCAGGCCGCGAGCCCATAAGCAGTAAAACGAAACACCGCAGACACACCGCGGTCCAAATTGAACGAAAAGATCAGACTAATGAGACCTGGGAGCGCAATGCAGGCGAACAGAGCGCCGGCTTGCTTCATGCCTGGTAGCGCTTTCATCGCCTCGCGATTGGTTACGAGCGTCCACAAGCCCACAACGACCATTAACCAAATGAGCTGCCGTGTGGCGACGCTTACTGCAAGCGAAAAAAATAAGAACACCCACATCAGAGGTGCCGAAACAACATTTTGCTGTGACATTTTATGACTCTTATAGCAGTCTTAACGCGACCCTCGGCGTCACCGAAGTGGTTTGAGATTAACGAAATCGCTCGGTGAACTCCAGCTGAGTAAATTAATAAGCCAACAATCAACAATTTAACTTGCGCACGGCCTTTGGAGCGTGTTTCATCGCCTTCATGCTGTTGTCTCACCAGAAAAAGTTTCTTTTTGTTCACATAGCGAAAACGGGTGGGACCAGCGTGCGCGCGGCCCTTCAAAATCACCGATGGCGCGACCCGTATTACGCACCTATCTGGCTCGCAAGCAAACTCAGTGGTTTTGTGAATCACGAGGTCGGTATAAAACTCCCACGACATGCAAAAGCAATCGCGGCAAAGGAGATGCTCCCACACGCGTTTTATCAAACGCTCTTTAAGTTCGCGTTTGTTCGGAATCCTTGGGATTTACAGGTCAGCTCCTACCACCACATTCGTCGGGAACGTCCACATTTGCTAGAAGATGACGAAAGTTTTGAGGCATTCCTTCGCCGTAAACTGGACCCAAACCGCGAATGGCAATACCACATCGATACGTCAATCACTCCTCAGACCGACTACCTTGTTGATCTCAACGGCGATCTGATTGTTGATTTCATTGGGCATTACGAGACACTGCAACAGGACTTTGACAACTGTTGCAAACGTATCGGCGTTCCTGGGATTGAACTTCCGCACCGCCGTAAAGCGGAGGACCGACTCGTTTATCGCGAGTACTACACGCCTGACACGCAAGCGTTAGTCAGCCGCGCCTTTGCACGCGACATCGAGATGCTGGGCTACAAGTTCTGATCGACACCCAGTAACAGATTCGCAGCTTGAAGCAGACTGCTCACGCCAACAGCCCCGGATTCTACAGACCCCGCGGTCACGTGAAATCGTCGCGCAATACCGGCGCTAGCCCCCGCCTTCATGTCAGAGGCTTTATCCCCGACGAGGGCGGAGCGGTCAGGATCAATATTGTGATCATCTATTGCACGCAGTAACAAACCTGGCGCGGGCTTTCGGCAGGAACAGGCTTTTCGATACTCAGCAGATACGCCGTCGATATGATGAGGGCAATAATAGACACCCGCTATTGAAACACCCTTGCGACTCAGCTCATGGCGCATGTGCTGAGTAAGCGTCGCGAAATCGTGCTCTGAATAGTAGCCTCGCGCAATCCCTGACTGATTTGTCACAACAATCAATGCGTAACCTGCACGCGACAGTCGCTGCATAGCCTCGATAGCCCCGGGTAAAAATACGAACTCTGACCATTGACTGACGTACCCCGTATCACTGTTGATGACCCCATCACGGTCTAGAAAAACGGCGGCTTGACTCGACACCTACGCTGCGTCCAATCCTAGCTGTTCTTCGATCAGTGCACAGAGCAAGTGCCCCATTACTATGTGCATTTCCTGAATACGTGCTGTGACGTCAGAGGGCACCACGAGGGAAAGATCACACGCGCCGTGCAACCGCCCGCCTGTCTTGCCTGTGAATCCAATAACTTTGGTTTTTAGCGCTTGGGCCGTGTCGACCGCGTTCAAAATATTCGTCGAATTTCCAGATGTCGAAATAGCAATGAGTACATCGCCCTCGCGACATAAGCCCTCAACCTGACGACTAAATACTTGGTCATAGCCGTAGTCATTACCAATGGCCGTCAGCGCCGACGTATCGGTCGTTAATGCAATCGCCGGGAGCGACCTCCGATCTGCGACAAATCGTCCGATCAACTCTGCTGCAATGTGCTGCGCGTCGGCTGCTGAACCCCCATTACCGCAGAGATAAATCCGATTTCCGCCCTCCAGCGCAGTAGCGCAGAGTTGCCCCGCACGGACAATCGTGTCCTCGAGGGCTGTCATTGCAGTCACAACCTGCTGGTGTTCATCGAGTGTCTTTCTTACCAGTTCCTGCATTTGATCCCTTAACGCTTCCTGTGCTGAGCACGCCGAGGCAATGGCTGCTCACAACATGAGCAAAGTTTAACATGCGACGAAACGACAGAAACTGTGTGTCGCTGAGGCCACCAGACCCCGTCATTAAACGCCAACCTATAGCACCATGGCTGTGTCGCTATAGCGGATGCCTTATGCGCGGCTTAACTAGTTGTCACGATCCTCGAAACGTTCAGTGCGCTTCTCTCCAATTCGTTTGTAAGCCACAGGGATACACAAAAGAACGACAATAAGAAGTAACCACACCGATCTAACTCTCCTCACTCGGAGCGACAGCCGTGCCCCAGGCAACCATCTCCGACACGCCTTGAGTAATTTGTGACGATGCAAAACGAACACCGACCACCATTGTGCCGCCGAGGCCTAGGGCATCGGTTTGCATGCGATAAATCGCTTCCTCACGCGCGTCGGCCATCAGTTTGGTGTAAGAGGTCACTTCGCCCCCCACCAGATTTTTCAAGGCTGCAGTAATATCACGACCAATGTTTCTGGACCGCGCTGTACTGCCTCGCACCAAACCGAGCACCTTCATGCCCTCGGGTACAGCCTCTATGCTCACTAAATCAATGCCCGATGGATCTCGCTCCATGTCAGTCTCCTGCTTCGCTCTCTGGGTACGCTGCAATACACTCTAGCTCTAAACGAGCGCCCAGCGCTAAACCGTTCGCGCCCAGCGCAGAACGTGCAGGATAGGGCTTTTCAAAATAACCGGCGTAAATCGCATTAAACTCCCCCCACTCTGAGACGTCGGCAAGAAAAACCGTACACTTAACAACGTCTTCGAAGCCCAGTCCTCTGCGCTTCAAAGCACCACCCATATTGTTCAGTGTTTGATGCGCTTCTGCTTGAATCCCGCCCGAGACAAGCCGGTTTTTATTATCGACACCGAGTTGCCCTGAAATCAGCAATAGGTCTCCGACGCGCACCGACTCGGAAAATGGGAGCCCTCGCCCAGCCATAGGGCCTTCGTCATAAAACACGGGTGCAGCCCCAACAGAAGCGCCGCAACACAACATAAATACTGTTAAAACAAGTCTCATCGTCTCTGCCTCTCATCGTCGGGCGGTACTGTTTCTTCCACGCGCGTCCGCCAAAAAGCTGTTAAGATCGCGCGCTTGCCGAGGTTCCTATGTCCGCCGATTTAATCTTACTGTTCATACCCACCATTGCCACAATTTCATTCACGCCAGGCCTGTGTATGACCTTAGCATTCACACTCGGACTGTCGATAGGCTACCGCCGCACTTTATGGATGATGGCCGGCGAACTGACCGGCGTTACCACCGTTTTCGCTGCCACCTTTTGGAGCTTGGGTTGGCTCCTTTCGAGAGACATTATCTACTTTCAGATCATCTCGTTAATCGGTGGGACTTACCTCCTGTACCTCGCGGCTCGTCTGTTTAATGAAACACCAGAGCAACTAGAGGCTCGCAATCTGGAAAACACCCGGGCGTCAGCTCTGGCGCTTCTGGGTTTTGTTACCGCCGTGAGCAACCCTAAAGGATGGGCCTTCTTGCTTGCACTGCTGCCGGGCTTCGTGGCCGCCGACACCGCATTGCTGCCGCAGTTCGCAATCATGCTGGCCATTATGCTCACAACCGAGTTCTTTTCCATGACCGCCTATGCGACCGGTGGACAGTGGCTGGCCACGCGATTGAGCAACAGTCAGGGCCTTCTCAATGCCAATCGTGTGGCGGCGAGCATGCTGGGATTAGCGGCACTTTGGGTCTTAAGTGGCACGCTAAACTGAGCGGGCATTAAGGGTGTTTCGCGATAAACGACTCAAGATACTGAACCAGTTCGTCAGGAATGTCCTCCTGACAAAAATGACCCACTCCTGCGACTTGTATGATCTCCCCAGTGGGAAACAGACCCCGGAAATCACTGACTGCGTGATCGGGCGCTATACCGTAATCCTTATCACCTGAGACGAGCATAGCCGGCTTTGATTTGAGCGCTACTAGGTCGCATTTCTCCATGGTTTCAAACACAAACGGCAAAAAGCGTCCGTAGTGCACATCGAGCGGAAAGTTAATGGCACCAATACAACTTGCGCGATCTGGAAATGGCGCCGAGTAAGCCCTAATCCAGGTGTCGTCGACGGCAGATGAATTCTGAAAGCCAATGATCTTCATAACGGACAACACAGTGCTCCCCATCTCACCCAAGATGCCCGTGAGCGTACCGGCCTCCTCGTGCTTCGCAATCCATTCAAACCAGGGCGTCTTCCCACCTGCCGCCTGCCCACCACCGTAGCCCAGTACCGTATTCATCATGAATAGTCGCTTAACGCGCTCTGGATTTCTGAGCGTAAAAGCGCCCGCGATAGGCCCGCCCCAGTCTTGACAGACAAGGGTGATATCACGCAAATCCAGTGCTTCAACAAAGCGTTCTAGGTTCTCCACATGGCTTTGTAAGGTGTATACACGATCTTGCGGCGTCTCTGACTTACCAAAGCCCATATGATCGGGGACGACCACTCTAAAAGTCCCTGACAGCGGCGCAATCATTTTTCGGTAGAGATAGCCCCAAGTCGGCTCGCCGTGGAGGCATAAAATCACCTGGCCATCGCGGGGTCCCTCATCGACATAATGCTGCTCAAACCCAGAAGCCCGCGTGAAGTGAGGGACAAAGGGCCAAGTACCGTCGAAGGTCTCATTTGATGGAATCATCACTGCTACTCCTCGATTAATGGTAGGTTTCTCACTGCACCTCTGCTTGGCGGAAAAATGAAGTTACACACAACAACGATGGATCCCACAAAAGAACTTAGCACAAGACTGTCTGTGGGAGACTTTATTCCCTATGCGGTTATAAAAACAGGTGAGCGTATTTTTGATGTCCAGGGAAAGGCGGGCGAGTCCAATATTTTTATTTTCCTGAAAGAGACACAGGGGGCATTAGCAGAGTCGGCACTCAAACTGCGCCTTCCCTACCGACATTTCGTATTCTCAACGGCAGGCACTGACCTTGATCATGGTCGATATTTTGAGAGTCATAGCTTTTGCGCGCTGTTCACCCACGACCTGGCTCCTATGAGTGCCTTCATTACTGACAGTAATCTAAAGATTGTTGACTTTGTTGACGCGCAAACCCTAGAAGAGCTTAGCACTGAACTTTCACAAATAACCGTTAAACCGACAAACATCCCCCCGCCCGTTCTCGTCATTCCTCATGCCATCGATGAGGTTCTTGCGCGGGACTTGATCGATTATATAGATCAATACGCCGACGATGCGGTTGAGGCTAATAAAGACTTTAAACGCCGCCTGCACATTCATCCTAACCCCGAGCTTGAACGAAGACTTGACGACAAGCTCGCCAAGTCCGTCTTGCCCGAGATAGAAAAAGTTTTTTACTCTCAAGTTACACACCGAGAGACCTATAAAATTTGCCGATATTCAGGAGAGAACAGTGGGAAGTTCGGCAAACATCGAGACACTATTGATCCACACTTACATCGGCGTTACGCCATGACACTCGTTCTCAATGATGACTATGAGGGCGGCGGGATCGCTTTCCCGGAATACAACTCAAGCGTCCTCGAGGTGCCAAAATACGGGGCTGTTATCTTCCCCGGTTCGCTCTTTCATCAGGTCAATGAAATTGGTGCTGGAAATCGATACGTGATTATTAGCTTTTTCTTTGGTGACGCAGAGGCAAAAGAAAAAGAAGGCAGTGAACGCTATCGCTTTACAGTCCAGCGCAATCTTGCAGGCCTCTCTTTGAATCGGCTATTACCCAGTCAATCGTCCGAGTAAATGTAGTTGGGGAACACTCGCTTGAGGTCGTCATGAATTCCAGCGAACTGAAAATACTCAAGGAGGGTGCGGGTGTCGCCAAGCCCATAGTGCTCTAAGCAAAGTTCTAAACCCTCAGCGTACACGGGGTCAACCTGCTCCCTTGTGTCCAGGCCGAGCAGAAATTTAACCTTGCTCCAAGTCGCGGCTGGCCAATCAGCGCGATTCGTGTTGCTAATGCGCTTTACCTCAGACGGAATACGATCACGCGATCCCTCATAGTCCGTTGCTACTGCATGCCGTGTTGGACAAAACACATCAAAACCGTGCGTCCACAAGCGAATCGCATACAGAACCTGCTCCGCTGCGTGCAGACCAAAATCCAACTCGGGATCGTATCCAATGGCCTTGCGATCGGCCGCTCGCATGAAGAGCATTGCAGCGCTAATGCCCAACGACATGACCGGCGTCTGAGGTAATTTAACAAGCGAACCATGACTTTTGAGAGCGTCACTGTCGACTTGACGATAACGGTTCACATGACCAATACGATCTAGATACTCGTCTGAGTGCATATTCTTAATATTAATAGGGTAATGAGATAAAACGGCTCGCGGGTGAATACGTTCGGCAAGTGCCATTTCCTCAATCAGAATTTGATCCCATCCTTCGAAAAACCGAGAGTGACAATCGACTTGAAGAAAATACTCAGCGTCACCGACCAAGGTCTCACAACGCGCTCGCGCGTAAATGGGCCCACGCGCCTGTTCCACGTTAATGCGATCTACTGACACCCTTGACAGGGTAGCAAGCTCATCAAAACGACGATCCTCAGGCATTGCCTGAAGGCAAACTCCGACAAAAACGCGCGTACCATCCGTCGCCATCGCAAAAAGGTCTTTAACGGTTTCAACGACGTCTGGGTCGCAAAAACAGGCCACTGAGACGTAAATAATGGGCGGCTTATTAGTTGGAGCCGCGTCTTTTACTGGGGGTAATTCAATCATTTTACTCAGCACATGAGGCTGATCGATTGTCCTATGATGCGCAACGACATTGGGGCCATGTCGGTACAACCGATAGTCCAATACCTCGTGTGCAAATGTCACTATTTCGTCACGAAATTCCGGCCGATTGTATTCAAAATAGAGGAATGGTTTCGTCTGACGAATCGTTGCTTGCGCGCCCTTAAGAACCGACAACTGCATACCCTCAACATCGATCTTTATCAGATGACACTCGGATAGAGATAATGCGTCTAGGGTCGTGATATCACCCGGCTCTTTAAAGGTGTCAAACTCAAGAGAGTAACCTCCAAAGTTATTAGGTCTTTCGTAGTTCGGTACGGGAATGTCGACGGTACCCACAACGTCTCCAACGGCTAACCGATAGGGCCAAATATTACGGAACTGACCCAAGAGCGAGTTTGCACAGAGGACCTGAAACAAAAAACGCTGTGGTTCAAAGCTCAAGACTCGACCGTTGGCACCAACTTGCTTTGAAAAAAATAGAGTGTGGTTACCCACGTTTGCACCCACATCTACGACCGTCGCACCAGTGGTTATCAACTCGCCTAAGAGCGACTTTTCTTCAGGCGCGTAATCACCTGTCTGACGCAGGCTCTCGCAGATCACTGTATCGGTCGTGACTAAATACATCGGGCCATTGACTGTGTTGTGTAACTCTACAAGTCTTTCCATTAGCAGGACCCTAAAATTTCGATGGCCAATAAATGGCGTTGATCGTATTTGACAATGGCGATCCTCGCATCGGCAATTACCTATCTTGAGACGTCTGGATGACCGGAAATTTCACGTTGAAACAACAGCTTGAGCCCATCTCGCGACCTAAAAACCCACAACATGCAGCGCTTTTTGACGGCCCGCGAGATAGTGCACTCGCTCTCCATCAAACAAGGCGCTTTGCTCGAGCTTCATCTGCACTGACTGCCCTCCCCACTCTGGGATGGCAACGGTCACGTTACCTTCGATTGCGTAGCCCGTCATCGGATACAGCGGCCAATCGCCTCGCCCGACAGTCGGTCCTTGGTTATCCCACATCCCTATGGTGGGGCCCGGCGCGTGGCCGTAGACGCCCAAAGGATGAGTGTAGATCGCGTGCTGAATACCCAGTCTCGCGAGACTGCCCTGCGCGGCCGCAAGAATGTCATTGCCTGTACGACCGGTCACAAATTCGGCGGTCAGCGCATCTTGCCAGCGGTTGCCTATCCGCAGGGCCTCTCCCAACCCTAGAGGCGGCTCTGATTCTCCCAATTTAAGGACATAACCCATCTCTTGAGTATCGGTACACAGTCCGAGATAACAGAGCCCCACGTCGGTATGGAGTACATCTCCGCGTCGGATAATGCTGTCCTCGGAGCCATCGCCCAGAAACGGTGCGTTCGCACCAAAATCAGCGCCTTGCCATTGACGATTGACGTCTGGGTGAAACCACGGCTCAAGCCCCTGCTCCTCAAAGCGCGTTCGGATGAACCACGCCACATCCCCCACGGTCGTGACACCCGGGGTGATGACTTCACTACTAAACGCTTTGGCAATGGTTTGGCGAGCAATGGCAACGCCACGTTGCCACACCTCAACCTCCGCTGGGGTTCGTGTCTCCATCCAGCGCACCGTGAGCTCCTCGGCAGAGGCAATTCGCGCTCTAAACGTGGGTTCCAGTGCGCCAGCAAGCTTTTCATAGAGACTGTGACTCAAGCCATCGGCAACGGGCCATAGATCACTTGAGTTCACTGCGATGGTCTTGGGATCCCGCTCCGCAATGACCTCAGCTAGTCTTCGCCACTGTGCATCAAGATCACCGCCCTCCCACGCAGCTTCGTACATGGATCCCAAGGGATAGCGACTCACCGTTAACTTTTCGACGCCCGCATCGCCGCGATCAAAAAATACCAGCATGGTGGTGCGTCTTGCGGTAAAGCGTGGCTTGGGTACCAGTGATAGGAAAACGGGGTCATCGTTATATTCGCGGGCAATAACCACCCACATGTCGATCTGAGTTTCCCGCATAAGTTGCGGAAGCAATGTGTCGAGACGTTCGGTCAGCAACCTATTTTGAACCGCCGGGCGCTCCTCATAGGGCGCAACAGCTAGGTCAGCCGAGGCCGATTGAGCATAAGACAGCGCCAAAAGCAGGGCTATCATGGGAAAAATTGCATACCTCATCGTCATTTCCTTTGTGTCACGGAGCGCCTCCTTGTCAGGTGCGCTCAATGAACTGTTGCCAGACCTTTATCGGCTCCCAAATTTTATGCATGTCAGTGCGCGCGTGTGCTTTATCCCAACCCAGTTGCTCTACTCGATATTTGTAAAAAAAAGCGGATACTCTCATGTTTGCGGCACAATGGACCCAAATACGCTCGTCGTCACAGCGTTCAAACACGGCAACAAAGCGATCAAAATCCTCTCGCTTAGGGTCTGTAAACACAACAGGATGGTGGAAGTATCGAATTCCAAGATCCGTGAGCACTTCGTCTTCGTTACCTAACGCATTTTCGTGGTTCTTAGGCGCCAGATTAATAACAGTCGTATAGCCCTTGGCTTGGATAAGACGAAACTGTTCTTGTGTAGGCTGGCCCGATGTTGCGGTCCGCTCATCGAGCTGAAGGTAATTAAAGATGTCCTCAAGCTTACCCGCAGGACCCGCAAGCCCCAAACGCTGGCGAACTCGCGTTCCAAGGTAGCCCAGTGTCGTGCTGAACGTATTCGTCATTGATCCCCCCTGAGCGATCAACCAAGACTCAGCGATCTGTCACCCTCAGGCATTGAGCACTACAAAGTGACGGGTAGCGGCTTATTAATCGGTTGCGTCAAGGTTTTAGGGTCGACAGCAAATCCGATGATGGCGCTGTAACCCTCGCTTTTCTCTCGGTGAACCACACCCTTTCGACCCACTAACTTGGTTCCGGAGCTGCACGTTCGAGACTCGCCGCTGTCGACGTCGAATACTGTCAACTCGCCACTAGTAATGAAGGTCAGCGAATCAAAGTCATGCCAGTGAAACTCATTTTCCTCAGCCGGAAAATCAAATTTCATGGCGACATACCCCGCCGCCTCGCACTGCGTGTAAGCGTCCGCCTCGTCTATGAAAGTTCCAATTCGCTCATCCATGATTCGCCCCTATCTTCACGTTATTGATTCCTGAGTGTGGCACAAGTGTGGCGCATCACTCCACACAAAAACGCAGGCGAACAGGTTTGTGGTTTAGTCGCTGGTGCAGTGGTCTTTAACTAAGAGGCTGACCTGAGCCGGTAGCACTGAACGAGAACGCCGAGCACGTAGAGACCCAAAAAGCCAAGGTGGAACCCCTGCAGTAGCGGTGACTCAAAGGAATCAATGAACGGGTCACCCACCGGCAAACGTCGCAAAAAATCAGTAATGGCAGGGATCATGTGGAACAAAATGGTCGCGCTGTAAGCGATGGCTTGGAAATAGGGAGAAACCTTGCCAAATATTCTAAAGCGCTCAAGGATAAATCCGCCGAGCGCGGCTCCGAGAGTTAAGATCGCAAGAATATGTGCAACCCCGAACCCACCTTGGTTGTAAATCCCAAGGGCAGACCCGGCGACAATAACGGTAATCAGTAGGTAGGCGGCACCCTCTTTGTCCGTGGAACGGATGAATGAATATCGATAAATCGAAACGATCGCCAATAGCAGTGCTGCCATACCCATAATCGTGTGAAACCAACCCAGAAGTGTCATCGCTGGCACGTGTATTCCCCCAAAAGCGCAAAAACGGCGCGGTTATAGCTTTTTAAATTTATAAAATAGCGCTAAAAAAAGACTGCTCAACGCCGCGATGCCGATGTTCGAAAAGATACGACCCCAGTCTAGGCCTGAATACTCAATCCATAACATGACTAGGCACCCAAAGGGCACAAATGCGATCAAAAATCGCTTGGTACGGGGCGAACTGTTACGCACTTCTCCCGCGGCCCAAAAGATAGGAATATAGACCGTAAGAAGACAAATAACGGCGAGCGCAAAGTGATAGTAAGGTGACAAATTCATACCCTATAGTACCTCAAGCGACACATCTTGCGACGTTAATGCCTCATAGCTAACATCACATCCGCGAATACGCTAAGCGTATCGTCGGACAAATATTTCCTTGACCGCTCTGCTTGCTAATCGCGTGAGAAACCGGCTACGTTATCGTGACCCACGACCGCGAGGAGCGCACTGTGCACCTTGACTACCAAAACCAAGAGAGCGAGCAAACATTGCGCGAGGCGGTCGACGAGTATCATCGCTACCTTACGGCGATTGACCGAAAGATTCTTGTGGACTCAAACGGTGCAAAAATCTGGCTTTATCATGACGTAACACATGCTGTTTTTGGACATTCAACGAGCATTGAACAAGAGGCGGCTCTCGACTTTTGGGTTTTATTTGGCACCAATTTTTCGTGGAAAATGCTCAGGGACTACAGAGAAATACCAGAAATTAAAGCGCTAAGTGGCGCGATTATCTCAGAGCTGGGTCTGTCCTTTGTCCCTAAACTGTATTGGCGAAACCGCAAAGTGCTGTGGCGCGTTTTTCGAAACACGCGGCGCATGTCAAAAAAATGGCCTTTTGAGGTGCCATCGGAGTTTCTAGATAGAACGCTTAGCGATCTAAGAGGCGAGTTCGGTATCACGCTCCTTTCGCCTCTACAAAGAGTCCCCAGTCGACTGACTGAGTTTGATTACTCGATCGTGAGTAATACCCACTGAAGTGACCCGTTAAGGTCCTGTGTGCCGGTCGTAAAATGCCGCATAGGTGTCAAAGGTAAAGCGGCGAGCCTCAGCACCAATCGCACCACTATCACCTAGAAATTCAAATGCGTGGTAGCACCCCTCAAAAACGCAATCGCTTACCTCGACCCCCTCTGCTCTTAATCGAGCAACGTAGATCTGGGTCTCCCAGAAAAAGGGGTCCTTACTGCCGACATACGTAATGGTTGGCGGTAAGCCCGCGTAGCTGTCGGCGCGCGCAGGTACAGCATAAGCATCCAGCTCAACATGGCCCCGCCGAATATCCCTAAGGTAGGCCGCCCAACCCATTCGGTTAAGGGCTGTATCCCACACTGGGGGATCGATGTTTCGTGCGGGGTCGTCGGGCTGTGTCTCATCGATCATGGGAAAAAAAGGCATCTGAAACGCGACGTCGACCTGTCCAGTATCTCTTGCCTTAAGCGCGACCGCCGCCGTCAAACCGCCACCGGCACTGTGCCCACCGATAATCATTTTATCTGGTCGGCAGCCAAGATCTTCGGCGTGGTCACGCGCCCAGATCAGTGCGTCGTAGCAGTCTTGAAAGCCTGCCGGATAAGGTCTCGTCTTTGCTTTTCGATAATCTGGGGCGACAACAATGCAAGGGCGGGTGGCAATGAATTGCTTGATGATCTCAGCGGAGCCCTCGGGTAGACCCATGACATAGCCACCACCGTGAAAATAGACGAAGCACGGTAAGGGCGTATCGATCGACTTCGGCTTGTAAATTCGAGCGCGAATTTCATAACCGTCCAAGGTGCTGGTGATGAACGCCGTATCACAAGACAGCTCAGCCACATCAGTCCCCTCCTCGCGACGCCGTAACCAATCCACCAGGCGCATAACGCCCGGAATCCGCATCAGCTTCGTCCTCCGACGCAGTGCCGGTATTTGATGCTGAAGTTCAGGATGGAATTCAGAGACTTTTAAGTGCATGGGACGCCTCCTTTTGCACGGGCTTTTGCTCCTGATTATTCCTACGGGCTTTCGATATAGAACCATCAAATCCATCGACTTGTCAGCACTTGTTCTTGATTTCTGTCTCGCTGAGCGACATCGTTAACGGCCTCCTCTCAAGCAAATAAGAGAAATACGATGTCTGACTACCCTCTGCCCAATGTTTCAACGGACCTGACCGGTCAGGTGGC
>Ga0209652_1000991_pt1 | contig 23573 bp, 18 predicted proteins | sample SaaInl74LU_5_DNA_FD_184641 | JGI IMG/M metagenome (GOLD analysis project Ga0209652, IMG submission 184641) | Marine microbial communities from expanding oxygen minimum zones in the Saanich Inlet - ESP_74LU_5_DNA (SPAdes) (version 2) | ecosystem: Environmental > Aquatic > Marine > Intertidal zone... | reverse complement strand
AACGGCAGCAGCTGTTTCCCAATCGAAATTCGAGATTTGCAGCGGTGAGATTAGGCCTTCCTCCCTCTGTTGGAATGAGTGCTTGTCTGCTGTTGAACTTTTGGACCGAAGCGGTGAAGGTGGCAATTTTGGCGACATGATGTGGTAGTTACTTTCACTCTCATTGGATGCGGATGATGATGATGTGTAGGCGTAGGAGACAACCGGCGGCGGCTGCTCCGAGAAGTAGTAGCCATACTGGTCTCGCCTGCTGTCCATTTTGCTTTGGGAGGAAATGCAACACGCAACAAAGTCCAAGAGAAAATACAAGAGAATGTTGGGTGGTGCGTGTGGTGTTGCGTGCCGCAGTAAGTAGGTCTGTTTATCTAGAGTGTCCTCGTTGCTCGGCTCGCTGCCCGGCGATCTTTCTTTGCAAAGATAAGGCCGACGGACAAAGGAATAACATTTTGGCGGAAGTAGATGAACATCTTTCGCTTCGTTAGTGCTCTTTCGTCGACACCTTTCCTCTGTATCCACGATTCGCAGTTCTAAATCCACCTTCAAGTTTCAGTTGATTGGCTAAAAGACGTTTATATTGAGCACCCGACAAAAATTCAAGTTGAGAATGGTTATTACCTACAGATCTGGTCGTTTTTGGCGATTTTAACATCGGAATAAGTGAAGTATCGCTGAGAGATCAGTTTCGGGCGGACAACATCATTCAGATACGGTACTCAAATGCCGGTCCGTTCTAGTAATTTAATATCAAGAAAGTGTCTCTCCTCGCCGTTGTACGTAAGTATGTACATACCATAACCTTAAATAGTGCAATCACACCCGTACGTAGAACCATACTAATTCCGCTGAGTACAGGGGGGGATAGCCCCCGGGGATAAGAATTTCATGCTAGGCTTGTTCTGGGGGGGTATAAGTCGAATATGTCAGCTAGTACACTCATAGTAATCTGTAGTAATGAAGGAGGGGGGTATAATAACTTGCTATGCTGAGATTTCGATGGGGGAAGGCAAGTTTGGGGGATAGTCGACAAGGTTAGCATCATTCCCCTTGCTCAAAGAACGCAAGCGTGGAACTTGTCGGGGTAAAGAATCTTTTCCTCTTTGCTGAGAGACAGACAGAGAGATAGTTGGAGAAAGGAACTGAATCATGAAATTGATAAGTACATTATCGTACATTCTGTTCTGACCCTCATATCAGACAGCAGCACTACAGCGATGGATCGAACCAGTCATCAGTAAAATGAAAAGCTACAAAGCTGAAAATTACAGTTCACTCACTCTAGAGGAGTTAACCACGCTCCTTGAACTCGCTACGTGTGGAAGGCCAAACTGAAGAGAAAAAGGAAGACGATTCCATCCTGAAGGTGCAAGTAACCAAGAAAGCCAGGATTGATGTGGATAGCGCGAGGAAGGAGAAACGACGTCTGGTCAAGTATCATGATCTAGATTGTTCTTCCTACTTTGGTTTCTTCCGGCTGGAATGAGCATACAATTCCCAAGTAAAGATGTGTAGTGAACTTTCTCCGCTACCGCACATCCTCTACCAGAGATTAAGAATATATTCTCACACTACCATTACTCATGCTCCCACCTCACACCTACGATAAAACTATCTCGTACGTCCGTATTTCCAGTGGCTTTAGAACAACATGTCCATCACGCAGATTGTCCCGTGAGAGCAAATAATCTCCTTTGGTACAGTCCCATTGAAACCTCCTAGCTTCCCAGTCAGCACGCATCTGATTACCAGATAGAGTTTTCTCTTGCACAGAAGTAAGCTTCTTATTGACGAAAAGTTTGTGAAGATCAATTTCCACCTGGCGAGATAAACTTGTGTCCTCGTTTGGTCCGTATTGATGACCTAATCTGATAAGATAAGTATTTTCTTCACCCAAAGCAACAAAAGATATCACCATGATGTTATCCGGCAGAGACGACTGAAGCATAGACAAAGTAGCCTGTTGAAATGGTATTGCAGTACCTGATGGCGCTGATGCAACAAAAACATGTGGCTGGGAGAAGACACTGTCCATAATACCTCGCATCTTGCTTGCACCGCTACCTCCTTTACCAACAATCATGCGATGATGGCCCTTAACAATGACGCCTTCTCCCAATCTTTCGGCATTATCGTACGGTGGATTGGGAGTTATTCCAGTATCCGTCTCATTCAAAGGTTCTCCTACACCTCGAGCATCATCGTATAATGTCCGTCGTTGTATCATTAACTCAAGAGTCCCATCAGTGAGGGATGCCCCACCTTGAGATCGATCTACAACACATCCAAATGAATGGACAGTGTCTTCAATGAAAATGGAATTGACTGGATAGTAATTTCCAGAAACTGGTTCATCGGAGTTTGGTTGATCTGGACCAAACACATTATGGTCACCACGTTTGCGCTTCTGAAATTCTCTCCCATTCGAGTCGGTGAAGAATTGGCCATCATTCGCAATGGAAGTTGTCCATTTGGACACAACTTCTTTCCCTCCATCATCAATAGGTACTGGTCCTACCACATACTCAATCTCGACAAAATCTTTTCCAGGCAAAAGTCTTGCTATTTGCTTGATCCATCCCCCTTGACCAAATACAGAATGTACTTCTTTCACAAGTCCAGAATTGTAGACCACGACCGATTGCACTCGCTTCGGCGGAAGATTGTGTAACTTTTGATCAAATGTAGGTCGGAAGATGTACGCTCCTGAGTTTTGCCAGTTCTCTGCAGACCCTACAAGCCAAGGGTATTCATCTCCTTCAGCATCGGTGTATCCTGGAAGACACTTTCCGTCGCCTTTGAAGTTGTCACTATCTTCAACAAAATTCATAGGTGCATCTTTGAAGGCTGACTTGTAAAATCCATACTGCTGCTCCACATTCACCGTTATCCCATCTCGTAAATTGGTTATGGACGTGATTACACCAGTGGACTGATCAAATGTGACGGACAGAATATCATTTGACATCACGATTTCATCCCCCATGTCATTCTGGACAGATCGACGTAGATTACGAGGAACAGCAGGGATAGACGTTGACGAGAGCACTTCATCTTCCAATCTTGAAACACGAAAGACTGATGCTCCAAGAGGTGGGATATCTTTCGCTTCAAAGTGCATAATATCCGAGGCTGCTCCAATAACTTGTGCATAATTTGCGTTTGGTAGGACGGAGCTTGCCACTGGCACCCAATCTGATTGCTCTCCTCCCAATTTCTCAACAAAATAATGTGAAGATGAATCAATCGGCAGCGATATCACTTCATGTCTCTCTTTTGCCAAGGCATTGTAGACAATGACGTAAATGTCTTCTTTGCTTCCCTCCCTTGATGCTTCTTGGCTAACAGTACAAATCGTTTCATTATTGAGCAAATAGGTGAGATTGTCTAGCACACCTTCATTGGAATTCAGCAGTAACTTTCGTAGTGCATCTGTCACGAATGAATTCGCTTTGTTCATGCCTCCGGCAATCCTTTTGGCATAGTCATAAGCGACGTGCTGCTTAGACGTGCCGGACACTCCGTCATGGTGCTGGATTATACCCATCGCATCGTCCAGCTCATACAGTGGACTTGCATTCCAAGCATCGGTATCAGTGATCCGAATCCTTTGATCCTTGGGAAGAGTAAGCCTTGCCATTGACTCAATTTGTCTTGCTGCGTGCAGAAATGATGACCCAACACGCTCCATCCTCTTCAGTCCCTGGCGTGAAGTGAAGTAGCCTGTCCAATAGCAGTGATCGCAGTCAGCATACGGAAACCAATCCTTTGTTTTCGGAGAAGCCTTCCACTCCGCTGGATTGTATTTGCTTCGAGCACTCCCTTCTCCCGACGTCTTGGCATTCACCAAATCTGCATACTTGCAGTGTGTATACCTTTCAGGAGTTGAATAAAAAATGTTCACCTTATCGAAGCGATCACTCCAGAGCTTTATCTCTCCGTTGTCCAGCAGCTGTTGCGTGGAATCAATCAATAGATCTAAATTTTGGAAATTCTTCCGAGCTTGGGAGTATTGAAAGTCCATTCCCATCGTTATCATGATATTCCTTCCTTTGGTTCGGTTGGCCTGTACGCCCAGTGCATTTGTAAAGAGCCTGATTCTCTCCTTCAGAGCATCCTTCTCCAACCCAACTAAAGGATCGTCGGCACAAAGTGCATCGAAGCAAAATCCATCGGGAGCACCGTAATTACCGCTATAACTCCCGGTCAATCCCCAAAAGACGGAACTGTTATCAGGAGATGATTCCCATAATCCCTCGCATTCAGCTGCAGCCTGACGATTTTGCAGATCGACATAATGAATTCTACCAAAGTAGAGAGCATCGAAACCGACCGAGCTCGTGAGCAATCCCCCCTGAGTAGCAGAATGGCCAAATGGATCAATTTGCCATCCTACTTTTGGCACTACTCCTAATTCCTTGAGTAGGAATTGATGACCTAATGTTGTCTGATCGATCATGCCCATGTAATGAGTAGCTGCTTCGTCGTGCATACACCATCCACCATTGGCGAAGCTAAATTGCTCCTTTTTGATTAATTCCTTGAGAGAACTCTTCAACGCAGGAGGGAGAGCCAAATACCATTTGGAAAAGAACTTCATCTCGACATACGTGAACGTGCGATTGTGCGCCGTGTATGGATCTTGCAATTCATTGAGCACATTGTCTAAGATGAGAGCGACGTGAGCTTGTTGAATAGTGTTGTTGAGTCCATAAAAGTATTGATCGACGGTCTTTAGCCAGCCGACATCGTCATGGGTGTGGGGTGTTATGTGCACGTTGAGTGTCCTTTCAAGAAGATGATTGTTTTTGTCTCCGTTCTCATTACCATCATTATTTGGAATGTGGGGGCAATACGGATCACTTCTCGTAGCAGCAGCACGGGCAGTGACTAATAATATTAGCAGCAGCGCCCTCGAAACATTAAGTGTTGCTATCATCATCGCCATCCAGGGTACTCTCTCTTGTGTCACAAGGCAGTGGCAGTGCCCTGCCTCGTTGGAGGTTGGAGGAGGTGGAGGAGTTGCTCAACGCATCCGGCATTAGACACATGTCCGAACGTTACTGAACCTGATCCCATGAAATGTACACTGCTGAAAAGTGCAGCAATTGACAGGCGACTCAGTGGTGGCTCGGTGATAACAAATGCCTCGAGGCTTCTTTGGTGAGGGAGTTGAAGAGGGTTTCAATGCCATCTGGCAGGAGGTCAAGGAAAATAATCCTCTGGCTATCGTAGCTGCAGAACGTGGTGCCATTCTTACAAAATGCAAACAATCTGAAACAAATGTACATGTACTCAATGAGAACAGTATTAAAAGACAAGGATTTAGTGTGCTATTTATAGGAGCAGCAGTTCAGTCGGAGAGCTATGCTGCAACATTGTGGCATGGAAGCATTGGGATTGATATCGACATCGAACAACTACAGGGCTGTACGTTGCATTGAAATCTCCAAGTAAACATGAAGATGCAGAAGAACAAGTGACAGCTGAACATGGAGCCAAAGTGCGGGTCTGAGCGTTTGCAAGACTTAGCTGAGAACTTGACTCAGGACACATGGAGATGGAGACACAGTATAGCAAAAGGCGTCGGGTATGACGGATAAACTGTGGGCAATAAAGTAAGAAGATCCATTAATGTCGTTTTAGATGAGTACATATGTACTGTCGTCTCGGTTATGTCCTCTTGACTTTTTGCCGATTGCCGGACGGATGGACTATGGTTCCCGGGATCTAACGACTATGACTGCTGACTTTGCTGACTCTTTTTTGTAGTATCTCACGAATCGAAGACAAAAATTAGAATGCGATCGAGTAGCCTTTGACATCTTTGAGACAACCATTACGATTGGCGTGCTGGAATTCAATTCGCTCGCGGGCATTTGAATTTCCACTAGTAATTAGATAGTTAGTTATTGTGCTGTTTTGATTGGTTTCTTAGTGCTGGTTGGTAGGTATAGAAAAATAATCGATGTCTCTTGTGCAGAGTGATACCCACGAAGAACGACTTGTGACTTGTAACCTTGTAAGTACCGTTTTGTTCTCTCGAATCACGAAGACAAGCATAGAGACTAGCCCTTTGAACCATGAAAGCTTACACAGTGATTTTTTCTCTAAGAGGATCTAAGAGAGAGAATCAAGCCATGGGGACGCATTTGATACTACGATTACTCAATTATCTCAGCTCATTGTGCTAAGTTACTCTTGCCCCTGCTTGGGCGTGATGTTGAAAACTATCTTTGATTAGCTGGTGACTTATGGCAGTTTCGGAGACAATATTGTAAGCAGCATATTTGAGGGTAATTCATAATCTTTTAATAGCATTATCTACGTTACATTATGTGCAAATTTCGTAGCAAATTTCAGCCTATGCGGCCCTACAACCGAATACAGATAAGGGTGAACTTCGTGAGACTATTCTTGGTGACTTCTTCGGATCGTATCCTCGATGAAGCTCCAATTCCCTCAAGTAGAGTTTTAGATTTTGTCTCATTCTGCGATTGAGGGAACTTGTTTCGATACATTTGGGAGCTTCAGCTTCAGGTACATCCATCATTCCTTCCGTAGCATGGTCATGATTTTCTTGTTGGAGGAGCAAATGTAGTTTGTTGCTTGCCACTACTACAACCTCGGGTTCATCAAAGTCGAAACATTCCATGATGCATAGGAAGGCTTGGAGTAGTTCTTGGTGTTCTTGGCCCTGAATTTGCCTTATAGCATTGAATATTGATGCTAAGGCGATGGTACTTGCTCGCTGCGTAGAGAAGTAGTATTCTCGTACAGCAAGCTCAGCCAAGTACTTCAATTCATCCATGAGGAAGCCCCATGTCACCTCTGAACACTTGACATACGGAAGAATTAATGATAGGATGGAGTGGCCGACTTGAGAGACGGTCGGTGCATTGCAACGCCAAGATAGGCCATTCAACAGTGTGCGCTCCATGTCCTCAATCTCCTCCACGGTGTAGACACCACGGCTTATCTCGGCAAAGAGATCGCTGGACATGGCAACAGGTTCGTTGACCTTGATGGCAACATACAAAGCCGTGATGGAAAGCAGCTGAAACTTGTTCTGATCACGTAGAGCCTCGTCACCAGAGTAGCTGGGGATGGAGAGATATCGGTCAACCATGTCCATCGCTACAGCAACAACCTCTCTTGAGAATTGACAGTGATCAACTACGCCGTAGCACCAGTCGACTATTGTCATGCGATCGTCGGCAGTGATGATAGTTGGTTCGTTGGGATCGAGATATCCGCTGCACTTATAGATGGTGCGCTCCTTCTCAATCATGACGGTGAGAGAGTCAGCCGCGGCAGCGGCATCTTGGGATAGGTTCTGTGATGGCTTCATAACGATTGATTTCCTTTTATTTTTATGTTGACTGTGGCTGCTGCTGAAATGATGGCGCCGGCATGCTGTGCTCTGTGCTGTCTTTGGACATGCACACTTGAAAGGAAGGCGTAGGGGGCTGGCGGGGTTTACATGAAATCGTGAATCAGAATATTTACTTCCGAACTTGTGTCTGTGCAGGCTCAGAGGTCATTTGTTTTCTTCGGCGAAATGCCCGTTTCAGGGCAGGGTTATCCCGTTCATTTTATCTGACTGTCATCTGCTCCTCTCTCTAGAGCTATGACCATCCAGCCCGCCTCTTCAGAGGAAACAGACAAGAGCAAGAGAGTCGTCCGACTTTAATCTTTGTAAAGGATATTGCAAAGGTTGATTGATCGGCTTGTCAAAATTATGGCAGAAAAGGGAAAGGTGTCGATTGGCGACCGTGCGTAGTATCAGGAAGGCGATATTATTGACGGAATTGTGATCAATGGTTATTTGATCAACATAACAGAGGGATAATGGGCAGAATAGGATGAAATCGCGTCTACCAGATTCTAATCATAATAATTATATAGCTTCACAGCAAAATCAACTCTCAAAGCAACCTTCAGTCTGATCAAAAGGGTTATCGCAGATGCAGTGGGGCACTTGCTGGCAGTAATCGCAAGTGCCCTTTCCAGAACAGTTCGACGGGCAAACTAAATCGGGGCACACGGCTGCAATTCTAGGGCAGACGACCGAGTAGCCAGAATTGACGTCGATAACTTGGCCATGATAGGTGCAGTGAAAGAATTTTCCTTGGACGAAGAAACTCACGGTCTTTTCTACCGGGTTGCATGTCGTCTCCAAACATACAGGAATTCCTGCGTCAGTTTCATAGCACCTGCTATTTTCTTCAAACGATTCCCCAACGAGAGTTGATGTCACCTTCTCCGACGAGCAGGGGATCAAATGTTGGGATCGCATAGGACAGTACTTAACGTCACTGTGCTTTGATCCAAACTCAGGTTTATCCGGGAGAAAGTACTGAAAGTTCTCCGGGGGATTGGCATAAGGACTCAGATCACATCCAGCCTTGTTATGATGTGTGTAGTCACAACCAGATCGAGCTCCCAGCGCCTCTTGAGATGAACAGAAATATCCCAAAGAGTAGTCCGGGGTAGTCCCCTTGTAAATACAGTCATCTACAACAAAGCCACACCCAGCACCACGGCCAAAGGTTGGTGTCGTGGCAACACGAAAGTTGGCCCTGTACCAAGATGAATCTTCTAAAAGAGACAGCGATAATGGTGATATTGCATAAATCGCATCTTCGTTCGTTGCAATTGTCGTCATGTCTTCATCGAAGTGATAGCGTAGGTCAAGATTGAAGAAGGTGCACTCTTTGTGGATTGGATGAGGAAGCGGATCAGCAAGTGTAGCACCATCAAGACTCTGACAATCAAAATGATTCCTTACAATTCTCTTGACTGTAGGGGACGAAATTTCATAGTAAGGAACATTGCTGTTGTCTCTCTTCTCCAGAATCATGTTAGACAGCATAATTGTCTGCGTCTGCTTGGTGTCGCCGTCTTCACAGGATATATCGACCTCTCGTTCGCCCCATAGCCTTCCAGTCTCAGCGCTACGAAAGAATTTAAATAAACTTGGAGACAAACCGAGAAATCTTCCGACGAGCTGTGAGATTAGAGCAATATGTTTTTGTGTTTCCTTTGTGTGCACTTGATCATCTTGCACTTCCATTTCATCGAGACAAAGAGTAAGCGATCCAACAAGTGGCCGCATGTTTTGATCGAAGTGGCAAATATTCATCTTTGGCATCAAATTCGTTGCACAGGTTGATTTGTCTCCAAGTTCAACATATATCAAAAGGTCTGCTTCAGCGACGCCATTTGTTCGATGATGTTCAGAAATAGACGTTGTTCCACACGTTGCAGCGTTAGGAATAATGTTGCGCAGGAGAGGACGGATCTTCAACGCTTCTCCCCACATTTTTGCTACCGCAGGGAGAATATATTTCTCATAGGCTACCATTCTGGCTCTAGTCGGATTATAGAGTTTCATATCAGCAATAGCGAACGTTTTACTCAATGAACGGAATCGAGCCCCAAGGGAAGAAGTGTCAAAAACGATCCGCATATCTTGGGCTTCATCGCTGTATGCAACACGAATACGTCTTTTCTTGGCCTCTGCCATCGAGGGGACTTCGACGGATTGCATATTCAGACTTTCTGCTGCGTCATATTGCGCAAGCTGGTGCTGAGCGTGTCTAGACCGACCAGGCATGGAGCGACTTGAAGAAGTTGTAACATTCGATGATCGGATAGGCAAACTATCAGGTGATATGTCCTGAAGACGGCGAGGAACGACAGAAGGGCCGTAAGTCGGGCACATACTTGCAGGCTCTTCCGGCGGTTCCGCCTGTGATGACACTTCACCTCGAGCCAGTGATTGGAGTAAAGACTCTCCAGGTATGTTCAAGTTATCCGAAATGCTGACTGGATCAAAGTTCTTCAGCATTGCGTCCTGGCCTTCGTCAGACATAGAGAGAAGAATCCTATTCCCTGTAGAGTCATTCAAAGCACTATTTTCACTTTCTGCTGTAGCCTTGTGTTCGGAAGCCTTGAACAGGAAACTAAGTAAGCCACGGGGGGACGTGCCGTCAGTTTGCTCGGATGTTGCATCTTCTTCTGACTGAGGAGACGCCTCATCAACCGTTGGAGCATCAGTCGCTTTCAAAAATCTATCGATTGACAGAGTAGGACTCATTGTGGGCGCTTCAGTTGTCTCGCATATTGGGATGCCGTCGTCAATCATTCTGGAGAGATTATAATTGAGAAAGAATGATGAGTGATGCTCACAGATATGTTGGAAATCTCCAACAGCATATCCTACTTACTCGGGAGGATGACAAGACTCAAAGAGTGCTCTCCACTGACAACCAAGTCCGGATTCTATACACTCCGTCTCTGTTTCAAAGCGATCACAACTACATTCAGTGGTGTTCGATAGTAAAGTCATACCCAGTCGCCTCGCCAATTCATCCTCTGACATACCATCCAGCTTCTCTTCTTTCCGATATACTTTGACAAAAGGGGCTCGTGCACCATATAAAGATCTATCCGTCATTTTGTACATGCCATCTTTTCCCTCCCTGCCAAGGTAAGCAAGGTAATCACTTCCGGTGGGTCCTTTTGGACCAATAATCTTGTCTCCACGAAGTTGATACCGAATCGGTTGATGTTTTGCATACAAGTCTTCACCGTGTTCTCCATTGTGTTCTATCCACTCCTCGCAAAAAGCATTGCGTTGCTGTGTATTGTACAGCATGTCCATGTCCTGCACAACCTGCTTGTGTTCTGGGTTCCAGCGTTGAGCAAGATGAACTGTCTCTTTGCAATATGGAAACTTGAGGCAGAAAGGATAACTCGCAGGAGTAAATGGTACTACAGGCACAAACTTGCCAGGTGTCCACATGAGATCAACGTGCCTTGAGACCTGGTGATAACTGTTTGTGATCATGAACCACTCCGTTGTCACTTCTGCCGAACACAGGTCCATGAAATCAGGTGTGTCACGAAATTGTAGATGTACAGGTACGCTGGTGTACATGGAGTAATCATGAGAATTGCTAATGGATGGAGGGATCATGATTATGACTTTGCTAAACGGGTGGTCTTTGTTGTCGAGATTCTTGATCAGATTAAGCGAACGGTCGAAGAACCACTCTGAAATTACAAGTGTGATCTCAGCACGAGCGGGATCCCACGGAGAATACAGCTTGGCACCATGAATGACATACTCAGGACCTAAGTGCCGAGGGATTAGGTTCGTAGCAGCATAGTTGTGAATCGCTTTGGTGAATTTGTATGGCTCTTCATCCTTCCATGCTGTTGATGTGTTGATGAGGTGAATAAGAAAATGACTTAGGTGCATGAGAGAGATTAATCGCAAAAACAGTGCACACTGACGATAGACTCACTATTTGCCCACCTCGTAAACATTGCTTTATTGTCAGAAAGGGTGATGTTTTCTCCCTCCTCATTGAGCATGATCTTGGGAGCAAGCTGTGGAACTATTCCAAGTGTTCCTTCGACCCACATTTGACTCATTCGATAGTCATACGGAATCGAGTTATAAGGGCATGGCGCCTCAACTTCTAGCTGACCCGTCAAACGTTCAAGAAGGGGATGACTTGTATTGTAGATCCCATTACCATTGGTATGGTGTAGAAGAGAAATGGGGATCTCCTCGTAAAAAGCATCCCACTTGTCTCCATCATATTGTCTGCAATGGTAACGACAAAAGAATGTAGTCGTGAGTAAAAGAATTGGCATGAATGAGTCATATCAACACTCCGTGAGTAAAAGAATTGGCAAGAATGAGTCGTATCAATCACTCCCAACAGATTGGAACTTACGCTCCCAAAACAGCAAAAGGACGGTGTGCATCAATCTCTCCTGTAATCACATCCAACCAATAATTCTTTACCGGGACACTATCTCCCTCCATCAAGTAAAACCCATCATAATCTCCCCACTCCCCGCTCTGGATAATTCGGAACCCTGCCTCGTATTGACGATTCGGTCCATTCACCCAATTATACAACTCCTCTTGTGCTGTTGGAATGTACAGGTCCAACTCCTGCGGAATATTCGCCTCCACCACGTATATGTTATCAAAGCAGCGACTCCAACCTCCTGGATTGAAGAACTCTTCCATAATCGTATCCACAGCCGTCACGGCATCATCATTTTCAGAGTAGGTTTGGGAGTAAAACAAAAACAAGTCGACAGACGTGGTTCGTAATCCATCTGCAGGGACATCATCAAATTCCGTTTTCTTCTTGGGTTTGCGTTTACATCGTTGGAAGAATCTATTGGTAATCCCCCGAAAGAACGATGTGGAAGTGGAGTTACTATTACTATCACCATAGTCCGCTTCACACTCCCAATCATCTTGTTCATCCTCCGCAAGTTTACGTCCCATCCCATTGATGGACATGTCGAATAGAACCCATTCTTCCTCGTCTTCCTCCTTCACACCCAAGTCTTCTTCGGCCGCACGACATGGGACTAAGGAGTTCCAACATGCAAACGTCGTTGGTAAAGGTTCAGCATCAAATTCACAAAAAGGACGCATAATAGCAAGTCTCGATTGGATTCCTCGTTCACTATCAGGAGAACGATCTATGTTCGGTTCCACTTGTTTTTGTTGCATCTTTTCGAGTAGATCAATGTTGGATGTGGATGTGTAGTAGGATGACGTCACGTATGGATGATCATACACAAATTCTGGATACATTTGGACTGAAGCACCCTCGTGGGAGGAGGATAGTTTTATCAGGCGCTGTACGTTGTTGTGAATGATTGATTTGTAGGTGAATTTAGATATCATTGTAAGTATGAGAACGAGGAGGAAGCGTGACACTCCGGTGTTTACTTTGGATTGTCGAGGCAGATTTTTCCGCAGCAGCTGCAGCGATGAATCAACGACGTCGTCATAATGATAATTGTCGTCGCTGATGATGGGAACGGTGCTGGGAACGGTCGTTTTAGTGTTACCATTCCCCGTCTCCGCTGTTGTTTGTTTTGAAGTATGACCTTCTTTATGACCTCTCCGCAGAAAGTACTTTTCAGCCCAGATAACACTCGATAAACCAAACGTCGGCTCATCATCAGTTGATTCATACTCATCGCCATCGTCAACTACATTGATATGCTTTTGGATGAGGCCAGAGTAAGGAGTGGCCACGTCGGATGGAGAGATGGGGGCGACTGCAACCCCAGACGCCGCGGAAAGATTGTCATCGTTATTATTGTGGAAAGCGTCGACGGGATGCTGTCTCCTCCTTCTCTTGGATTTGAGAGGAGCAGGAGATGTCTGCTGTTGCTGCATCATTACTTATTAACTGGTATGCTTCGTTGTTTACTCATAGCTACACACACGCTATCGCCGACATAGTGAGGTGATTGAGAATGATGAGAGGGGAGGTAGGACCAAGTATTGTACCCCTCAATTTTAGTTTATCTCACTCTCTGGTGATCTATCGATCAGTAAATCTTCTACAGAGCCCCCTCAGGTAAATATTGAAGGACAAGATAATGTTCACCCTTAGAATAATTTCAGATGAAGATGTCATACCCCTTTATGTCCTCATCTCATTTGCTATGACCGTGACCAACAGTCGAGTCAAACTGTACAACACAATCTCGCCTGACTCGCAGTCAACACGAGGGATTTGCACGTGGCTGGGGGGAACAAAGAGTCAAAGCCTACTTTGGGCGGTAGCTGAGACTCTTCTTCGAGGTGTTCAAGATTGCTCTAGTCAAGATTACTCTCTATTGTAGAGTGAGAGGACAGAGGTCATTTAATATCGTTTTTAAGATGATGAAACGTTTAGTTTCCGACTGTAGCTGTAATTCATCGCTTGTTATACACCGAGCCAACTCCGAGCCTCTCATTTCTGAGACTCTTCTCTTGCTCTGCATTTGAACCTCATTAGAGAAAGCTAATAAGGTCCTTTAGTTAGCCGAGATCGCATTAGACCACGTTGACGACCACGTCAACTTCTTGCATCGATATCTTTGCGGAAGACAGCTGTTCTTCTCCACAAAGATTCGTCAGCTGAGCGGCAGTGCCGTACAGCAATCAATACAATAGCCTCATAATGAATAATTAGTGCCTATCTTGATATGCACTGCTTCTGTCACCGTGCGCTGACAGGCAGCGCATCAGGGTTGAGACCATCCAACTCCGTCTGTATGAAAGCCACTTTAATACTTGAGCCCCATACTTGATAACACTCAAGCGCCTGCTGAAAGTACTCACGCACTTTTTGATTGTTCCGATCCCTCTTGAAGTAAAATGCAGCCTTTTCACACGCCAATCCCTGCTCGTGGACGAACCCGGATCTTTTCGCAGACTTGATAGAAGCTTCGTACAAAATAGAGGCTCTGTCATGATTTGTTCTGGTATAAGCCAGTTGCTCAGCTTCCAAGAGACAAAGCTTGTTCGTGAAATTCCAAGCCGAATTGGCAGCTGCATATTTCATTGCATCAATAGCTGCTTGAACGACTTCCCTGCTTTTGTTAATCTGCTTTCTTTTATTTATTAGATCGATCGCGTTTAGTCCTAACCACGATAAAGAATCGGAACAAGTGAGCGAGAACAAACAAGGAACGAAGGTGAAATTACATGCATATTTTGTTGTCATGACGAAAACGTGGCTCAAAGTTGAAGCTTACCGTAAAAGAATTGAGTAATATAGGAAGTGGATTGCCTTCCTTGCCCGAATAAATGCTTACATTTCTCACCGAAATTCCGACTTCGCTCGTTATGACCTGACCAGTAGCATCTAATTACTGAGTGTTGAAGTACGGCATCACGCATCTTCCTGTTCTGGTCATTTAGGTCACCAACACCAATACAAGGATCAGCAGCTGTGCTAGTCGCCTCACCATTGTCAATCAGCAAAGATACAGTCTCACGAAAGACATGCAAAAAATTCCTTGTCACTTCGCTCTTGTATGTTTTCAAGAGGTGGAGGTAATAATCAATCTCCTTCAATATTGAACTCAAATTTGCACCACTAAGGATTGTAGTCTTAATGACTTGGATCGCACAGTGTAGTCCCATGTCCGCATGTCCAGAGGATAATCCTGCTTCAAAACCTTGACGAAGTTTGCCTATCCCCGCTTGGAATGGCTCGAAACGCCAAGCAATCCTACCATAGAAGTTGAAGTAGAGTTCAGGTATCTGGGCCGCCACGTCAAACCTCTCTCGCAAGGACATAGCATCCTTGGCAATACGGCTGTGGTTTGAAGAGCAGAAAATATGTCATTAGAAACCGAGAAAAGAGCGGACACGATCCCACTGCAATCAGCAATTGTACGCGACTTACTAGCACAGCATAGCATTTTCGTCCTTATTCAAAACTGTCGTGAACTGTATCAGGGCTAGAGGGGTGTGATCGCACAGCCCCCTCTGTAAGCTCAGCTGCATTGCCTTGCAAGTGAAATAGGCAACCATGCTGTAAGACTTGCAAAAGTAAGATGCGAGTACGATCAAATTATAGAATTGTAGGGTAGTTTGCAGAGTTTTGTCGACTGTCTTCTCTCCCTTGAGCCACTTGTCCCCGACTTCTTCGTACATTTTGAGTGTTTCTTCTAGCATTTCAGAAGACTCACTAAGAGTGTAAGTCACTGGAATAGATTCTCCAAGCTCTGTCAAAATAGTAGAACATGAATCGTACACATCGTTTACTTTGCCCTGTGCTTGAAGGACTAGGAGTGAGCGGCAATATTAGGTTAGGCAAGAGATGAGAAAGACCAAGAAGCAAGGCATCTGGTTCGGCCACTTACTTTGACTCAACAAAAGGTATGAAGGAAGCTGATCGTCTAAGCATCGAGCCTTTTCCAATGTCATTCGCAAAAAAAGCTCGGCCTCGTAATATTGACAAATTGAGTTAGCTGCACTTGATTTCAAGAAGTATAGACGCAGACTCAAGTCGTAGTGGCTACTCCAATGATCATTGGGAAGCAAAGATAAAGCGACACCCAAGTACGAATATGCTGTCTTGTGGTCGCAGCCATCGAGTGCCATCTTGCCAGCCTTCATATTCAGCTCCGCAATTGCAATGCTCAAATCTGTATCTCTCACTATCCACTCCTTTCCATGATTAATCTGGTTAGCGATGAAGAATATTGTGTCCCCTACATCCTTGCCATCACAATAAGAGTGCAATTCTTTACCCAGGCGGTAGTGGAACTTTGTAGCAGCGAAGGGTAGCAGCGAAGGGTGAGACTACAACCGAAAGGGCAGTCATTGAAAACAACAAAGGCAAAACTAAGACACAGCACATACCTGCTTCTTATCACTGTCGGGAATGATATTGTATGCCGCCTCACGAACCTTGTCGTGCACAAAATGTAAGCTCCCTTTTTCATCTTCTACAATGAAGCCATCACTGAGAGCAACTTTCAACCCATTTATGAACCCAGCATGAGTCCAAAATGGGTCTGATTCAATCAAGTAGCCAATCACTGACTCGTTCGTGCTGGAACCAAAGCAAGCCATCACTTTCAACAGCAATTGTACATCGTCTGATAATCCATTCATTTTGGAAGATAGGAGATGTAGAACATTATCTGTGATATCCTCTGCGCGTATGATATCTTCATTCCACACCCACCGCTTCTGGTGGAAATTGTATTGCAGAAGCCCACGAGACTTTATAGTTAAAGATTGCATGAACTCCAACATAAAGAAAGGATTCCCTTTTGTCTTCTGGAACAAAATATTCGACAATGACTTGCAGATACGTGGATAGAGGCACAAGGCATCAGATATCATTGTGTTGAGATCCTCTTGATCCAATCCAGCCAAACACACTGTGGTTGTTTGCACATTGCTAATCTCTAGCCTCTCCATCAAGTCAAAAATGTCATGACCTATCTGCACTTCATTGTCTCGATACGTGCCTACGAAAAACATGCAACTGCCCATCATGTCAGACAGGATAGCGTGAATTACGTCGAGGGCGGTGCTATCAGCCAATTGTATGTCGTCCAAAAAGAGCTGCAATGATAATCAACCAAGGACAAGCAAGCAGCAAAACGATGATTTGTCAGTCCACTGCAAGTACTTAATTAGCAATCACATTACTCAACTCAACTCACCATGACCGGATGACGTGGGCTTGATACTACTCTCACGAAACGCAGAAGCGTGAAGCAAACACTGCGAGCGTTCATCGCTTCGCCAGCTTCCACTCTCAGTGCTGGACTGACGAGCTCAGGAAATAGCACGCTGACGTTTGGCAGCAGCCTCAGCAATAAGTTGAAATCAACTCCAAACTCAGCCCTCAGTTTTTTTGTAACCATAGGTCTATCCTCAACTTTGATCATCAAACATACTTGATTAAATGCTGAGATAACACCGGAAAGTGGCTTCTCCCGAGGCATGGGATCAAACTTGTGTTTGATCACGTACCCCCCTAAAGTATCCACTGTATCCCTCAGACTATTCACCAACATACTCTTCCCCGATCCAGAGAAACCACCGATGAAGAATGCCTCGCTCTTACCTCGTGATACTCGACAAAAGGCGTCAGCTATGAGAGTCTTTTCTTTGTGTCTCCCATAGAGCTTTCCTGTTCTGTAGAGCAACTGCACATCGTCGGTGTCCTGATTATCATTCTCAAAGAGAAAGCGGTCTGGATCTAGCAACAATAGATGTAGATCTTTACCTGCATCCCATAATGACTCGTATGCATCATCTGATTGACGACCATCCCCCCTCAAAGCATACTCGAGCAGATTCTGCGTCATGAGGCAAATTGATGCTGGTACCCCCAGATCATGCATGTGGACAATACATGGTATTTGGAATGGTATCTCGGCCATTTCAAAGCCCCCCTTGGAACGTGATAGTGCGAGATATTCATCGTACGATTTTAATCTCTTCTGAGGAGGTTCTTTGGTTGAAGCCGAATCGGCTGCGAGGGCATCAGTAGGTAGTGGCTCACAGGTGAAAAGCTCATACAATAGCCGTGCAAATAAATGGCAGCGGTTGCTTTCTTCTGCTACTGCTGCGAGAACATCCATGGCGGCCAGATTTTCATCACGATTAAACGCCGCTGCCGTTTGCGATGTTTTTGAATTTTCTTGAGGCGCCGCCGATGTTAACTCTACTTCTAAACATCGCCCCATATGGCCATCGCAGTCTTCCTCCCCTCCGATCAAGCCGTGTAGATAAGATGGCTCTTCAATCGTTAGCGACAAACCAGATGATATCATAGCAACGCCCTTGACGTCATCCCATGATCGAGTTGGCTTTTTCGAGACGGTGACGACAAAATTATCAATCCGTATTTCCTCATCCTCTAAAATATTAGAGCGCTTCAGCAGCTCGACGATTCCATAGGCGACTGTGGTTCTGCGAATAATTGATTCTCTATAGTTCCTCTCAAATTGGTTTTTGTCGTCGCTCAGTGTTGAAATGACAAACTCTATCCAGGTGCTGAGAGGGACAATTCCATCAGCATCATCGGCAGCTGCTGGTGCCACCTTCGGCGCTGCCGCAGACATTATTTTACTATGCTCTAACTTTACTGAATTTTATACGAATGGATGGAGAGAGACCGGAACGCCAATTGGTCCTTCACCACCAATAAATAAACAACGTTATCTCGGATTATCTCCTCGCTTGAGACAGACCCGTTGCACGTTGCATCACAGCCTATCACAGCTTTTGGTTTTCAACGTGTTAGTTTGTATTTGTGGGTGAACTAATACTCTGTTGTAGTATCTACTTATGCAACGCGTCGGAAGTAGCATACTGCCGATTTTGCACGAGTCGGTCAGCGCGCGGTCAGCGTCGGTTTCCTGCCTGGCCTGCTAAGTTATTAGGTGGTTGTGAATTGTGAGTTGCGAGCGGTTCACTTATCCCTATCCAGGTATTATCCTTAGTGCCAAGAATAACCTGTCCCAAGCTTATTTGCAGGCAAAGTAGCAAGTTGTTTGTATGGTAGCCCTTCAATCCGTCAGCACACAAAAATGATTTATTTGAAACGCATAGTCCCTTTTACATTGCGAGGCTCTAGTACTGTAGCCAAAGATAAGAAAGAGGATTAGATTTTAGTCTGCTTCTTATCGTCGTTCCCCCCTTTGAAGTTGAAGAGCACGACAGCTCCAACTCCAACGACTGTAGCAGCTGCAGCAGCATATTGCAGCGACCTGTGTCTTCCCACCAATCCCAATAACCTGGTCCCAGTGCGCTGGTAATTCGAATGGGGTTCATAGGCTATGAGTGACTTTCGTTTCGTCATTAGTTCGTTCATCGAGGATACATAGACCTTGGATGGTGCGGGAAGTGGCACTTCTTTAAGAGGAAAGGTTCGACCGTAGACATGTGTAAGAATCCGTGAGCGAGATCCTTTCTTCATTATCAACGAGTCGTATACGTCAAGAATCATATTTCTATCTAACTTGTGCAATGCTGCAGCCACCACCTCAGCATTATCAAATGGAATATCTTCGAGAGACGAATCATTGTCGGCATACAGAGTCTCGGGTGCATATCTTCTGATTTTGCCAAATTGGTTACTAGCCTCAGTGCCCAGTTTCCGAATTGGTTTCGTAAGCTCCTTTGCCAGTGATTCGGCATAATCTTGAATCTCTTTCGAGGGCATATCTTCAAGTTTGGAGCGAAAATTCAATAGAAAATCGTCAATTCTCGCCGCAACATCTTTTGGCTCAACCTTACGGCTGAGAACGTAGACTGTCAAAGAATCAATTGACGTCGTCAGGGGAGTTTCGTTTGTTGAGTAACTCATGTCATAGAAAGAGCTGACAATATATCCGAGTTGTTGCTTGGTCCTTAGCTCATTGAAACAGGGCTCACGAATTATTTTGGAAATCAAGCGGACACAAGCACTCCGTTCTAACGTTTCTTTTGATGAAAGAGATTTGCCTTTGAAGCCTTCATGTTGAGATTGGTATGTAACTACGACTGCACCATTCTCCTCCTTGGGATTCTTAGATTCGAAATGCAATTCTATGTCCTCTCCCGCTGGGAGTCTCCTCTCCAAAGGACCTGTATGTTTAGGCGAAGAGAGAGTTGATTAGCCACTTCAATCACCACAAATGAAAGTAAATAAAGTCATGTGTCCATCACAGCACTTACCTGAAGCCCAAGAGTAGGCAATATTGTCTTCTACTGCTTCTTTTTGCGTTACCAGCGCACGAGTTGAATCGATAACATCGGTCGCATCAGAAAAGAATGATCTTGCTTGTTTCTCTGATACATTGCCAGTGTACAAAACTTCAAGTGACAGGTCATTATCAGCCCAGATCATAGCGTGATGCTTCTCAATATCCCTCAAAGTAATCGCCCTTGCAATTTCAAGATTTTCCTCGACTCCATTGCCCTTGTAATTGAGCAGCAAGTTTCGGTAGTAGATGGCAAGAGAATCGGCTCTCCTAGACTCGAAGAAAGAAGACAGTCCCCTGATGGTTTTATCTTTGGCCGTCTCAAAATGCCTCTCTTCCAAGAAGGATGGTGATGTCAATTCTTTCAACAGCTTCAGGGCAAGATCAGGCAAACGATCTGAATACCCGTGACAAGTCAATGTGAAACCTGCCGAAGATTTCGACAATGACCAGCCCAAACCAGCCAGATACGCATCATATGTCTCTATAGCTAAGGCATCGGCAAAAATGCTCTTGAGAAACTCTGATTGCAGTGACGTTTTCGTATTGTACTTCCAACTAGATTGATCACTTTCATCTGACTGCAGTTTATTCTCTGACGCACGGGTACGGATTAGAACAGTCAAGTATGCCTTTGGCAGGGCGTAGCGTTCATCTAACTTCCACCAAAGACGACCCGAAGGATCATTGACAATCAAGTTCGGAGGAGAAACTGGGAGCTCAATTCTCTGCACTCTGGCCTCCTCAGGCAACTCCTCACAGAGATCTAAACTCCTTGGTATGTACCGATTCGGTTGAGGTAGGTGAATTAATTCCATCTCCTTTGCACCAATTCCATCCCCCCAAGGCTTAACATCACTTTCATCCAAGGGAGACACAAAGTATTCTACGCCGTACCATTTCTCTACCTGTTTTCCAAACGCAAAACCATTCGTAGAGTTGGATGTTGTTCCGTCTCCGTACAAAGCTTCCATTTCCTCCCAAGCCCCCTCACTACAACGTTCAATGAAACAATTACTCGGCACAATCTGCTGACAAAAATCGAGCAATCCCGAAAGTGGAAGAGAATCCCTCGTCTCATTCAATAAACTCCCGACAGAAAGACAGTTGGTAGTGCCATACTTCGATATGCTCTGTGATGCACTTTGTGCAAAGCTATAAACATGGCCAGGACTGGTTTGATGAAATTGCATACGATCGAGCTTCCCAACTTCTTCCCAAATACGATAAAGGTCGTCTTTGCCAGTTCCATCACCACTTTGGCATGCACCCCCCTCACTCAACTTTAGCGTCTCCTCGGCTGAAGTACACAACATCTTTGCGTACGCAAAAATGTACTTGACCACATCTTTCCAGTGCTCCTCTCCCTCCTTGGTCAAACTAATTGTAATTTGAAACAAGTTCTGATCGGGAGCACTGATACGAGGACCCGAACTAAGACTTGTAATCCAACCAGCATTTTGGTACAGCGCAAATGGACTTCCTTTCCCCTCATGTCCAAACAGATGAGACATTAAATGTGATGGAGATCGATCAGGTTCTGCATACGATGGTGGCATGGGGAATAGAATCACCAACTTTCTGACATTTTGGAGAGGTTTGGTTGTCACCACAACGGGCCACTTCCCCCCCTGAAGTTCTGCTCTGAATGCAGATTGATGGACCACACTCTTTGCAGCCTCAATTGGTACGGGGGGAGCATCTGTTGCGGCATCTGCGATCATTTGTGCAGCTAGATGTTCCATCTTTTGCCACTTCTCTTTCTTCTCCGGTGTGATGCTGTCGTCGTAGTCATCATCTTTTTCATCTTCATCATTATCACCATCGTTTGACGAACGATCAGCAATCATTCCAAACCTAGGGACAACCCACTTTTCCAACTCATCAACTGTCTGTGGCCCCACCACCACAACTGTCATATTATCAGGCCGATAGTGCTGTCTATGAAACGCCAATAATGCAATCCTCACAAATTCAGCCATGTCGGCATCATCACAATTTCCATCAATACTACACACCAAATCTTTCAGTGGGTGATCATTATCACTACCTCCCCCCTCCTCCTCCTTTTTGGTGTCATTATCATCATCTTTCTTCTCATCATCTTCAGCACAAGCAGGCAAAGTAATTCTATTCCCCGTAGAAAACTTGGAATAATGATGATCCTTATCCGCCAAGGCCTTCAACACCTGCAACCTCCGCCGTCCATCACTCACTAAATTTTTACTATTTTCACTATCCACCGCCTGAACTTCTCTAGCTGTACCACTCCTCGTGAACAATGGAGCAACAAAGAAATTACTAAATATGTCCAATGCATGTTCACCAAACTCGGCAAGAATGTCGAATTGATAAGTGGTATGGGACATGGAAGTGGAGGCGTTGGATTTACCGCCATGTTGGGCGAGGTAGTGTTTATATTCATTTTCTTCGGGGTAGCGCTTCGAACCGAGGAAGCACATGTGTTCGGTAAAGTGGGCAAGGCCGGGGAGGGAACGGGGATCACTGGATGCTCCAGCATTGACGCTTACGGCTGCGGCGAAGTGTTTAGATTGTGCATCTTGGGTTAAAAGGGCCGTTATCCCATTTTGTAGTTTGATTGCTTTGTAGTTTCGGTAGTCGGCATTGCCCTGGACTGGGGGTGGCAGGTAGGTCACCGTTTGGGCCTCTGATTGGGCGGTCATGCTGGTTGGTATGGTTCTTCCCCGAAGACGCCGTTGATGGTTCAATTCATTTGATGAACGACCAATGATTTTGATGTCATCGCAGATCTTTTGAATTTTGGAGGAAAAAAGGAGAAGCAACAGGAGGAGAAATGTGAGAAGAGCAACAAAGGGCAGTTGCCTTCGATTCCTTCGCTTCGGCGGAGGCAGGGTTGACGTTGGCATGTTCCTTGCTTATTGTTTTATATGTTGTGCTGCTAATAACTGATGATACTATTAATAGTAGAGGCTGAGCAGTTTGATTGCGTTGTTATCTCACTTTGATAAGATGCAAAGCGGCAAGATAGTTTGGGTTCGCTTCTGGATGGACTGGAACTGGAGGAAAAAACTAGCAGGGAACTCTTTACTGAACCAGTTGTTAGTAATATTACCATTTAAGGTTCAAGTTTCTTTCTTCTCGTTGGCACCGACGTGCTTCGTCTTCTATGATGCTGTGATTGCGTTTTATGATGACGAGAAGAAGACTTCTGAATGCGACGTATATTCTTCAACCAACGATCTCTACTAATCTTCTTTGTCCGACCAACCTCATCAATCACAAACCGTATGCTATCTTCTGTCCGGTCACAGATGATGCTGTAAGTCCATTGCTTGTTTGATCGTCTCACAAACGTAAAATCCAATTTCTTCAACCGGGATATGCCTTCCATTGCTTTATCCGGATCCTCTTCCTTCATGTCATGTCGTGATCGAGCAGCCATTCCAAGATCGTAGTCTGGAAGAAACTGATTGCTCTTTTCGTCACTTACAACAGCAACATGCCCCTTCTGACTCGTTGCTGCTGTATCATCATTTATTCCTGCAGAGGGA
>Ga0209652_1000989_pt1 | contig 23598 bp, 23 predicted proteins | sample SaaInl74LU_5_DNA_FD_184641 | JGI IMG/M metagenome (GOLD analysis project Ga0209652, IMG submission 184641) | Marine microbial communities from expanding oxygen minimum zones in the Saanich Inlet - ESP_74LU_5_DNA (SPAdes) (version 2) | ecosystem: Environmental > Aquatic > Marine > Intertidal zone... | reverse complement strand
AAAGATATGTTGGGTGTAGAGGTAGATCCAGAGTTAGTTCGTCGCGTCACCGTTGCCAATGATTACGATAACATTCTGAATAACCCGTTTGACAGAACGCTGGTTGCAGAAGGTCCTCGTATGGGCTTCGGTTTCGTGACGGGGAATAATGCGAGAATTTTAGCAAAGCCCTTAAGTGAGGGAGGATTTAATCAGCAAATTCCTTTATCGTCGCAGTTTGGGTATCAATTCGAGAAAGCATATATCACCACTGGTAACTGGCAGGCTTTGGCCGAGATTGTTCCCATGATCTCTGGTCTTGAATCGAATCGATTCATTCCAAATCTCACCATTTTGAATGGATTACGTTCTAACAATTCGGGTTGGGAGTTTGCCTTTGGTCCTACTATAGATGTATCGAGAACGATGAATGGACAACTCGATAGTCGTGGCGAAATTAGCTTCAGTACGGCATTGGTCTTCTCAGTTGGAAAGACAGTGAAAAGTGGAGAAATGAACTTTCCTATCAACGCCTTCCTTATTCCACCAAAAGACGGGTCGTCGTACAGATTCGGACTATCCATGGGTTGGAACGCAGCGAAGAAAAAAAGATTGTTTGACTAGCACTACTGCATTAAATCAAACCCCCTCTGGGCACTAGCACAGAGGGGGTTTTCTTTTTACCTTAGGCCCATGTTAAAACCGACCTTTAGCCCCAGTCTATTCGCAGGAATTTTTCTGTTTTTGTCGTCCACACATGTATTAGGACAAAATGATACGAGCATCGTTCTGCAGCAAGTAACCGTGATTGATCACGAAGATCCCGCGAAGTTGTTAGTGAAGGCTTTACGGCAAAATTGGCGGAATTTAGAGCGTTCGGCGCCTACCAATTTAAAATACTACAGCAGGAAATATTCGAGCAATACGAGCGCTGTAGACTTTGAGCAAGTTGCCCATGTATTTTTTGAAGGCTTGGTTATGCGTCAAGAAATTCAAGCGTTTCGGGACTACAGTAAATATGTTCCAGATGATGGACGTTCCGTACGGTTTGATGCAAGTTTCAACTTAAATCCATCGTTCGATTTTAATGGCGATCAAGATGCGGGTATACTTGAGAAGTACCCTGAAATGAACTTTGATCGTGCGTTCTTTTATCCATTCTCCTCGAAAGAGTTGCCGCAGGCGTCGGCGCGCACGATCACGGGATTGTTTGAGTGGGATGGGTGGAGTGTCTATGAATTTCGTTGGTTAAGAGAATATCTTTTCGCTGGGGAGTCCTTTGTAGAATTGGGTTTTGAGCCAAGACCAGGCAAGAGTGGATGGAAGGGGACAATGCTCATCAATGCAACTCAGCTACGTCCCGTATCGTTTAAAGGGACTGTTGGTGTGCTCACCTTAGAACAGACCTATACCAAGGGACATTTGTTTACCAATGCGTCCATTATGATTAAAAATGCAGCTAAGAACAGTGTTTTTGAATGGAAGTTAGAAGGTGTGGATTTGCCGATCGAACCTACGGTGAAACGGTCGATGCAGGTGGGTTCGGTACCGATAGAGCAGATGCAGGATTTGAGTTATTGGGAGCAATACCGGCCGGAGGACGAGGAATTGGACCAATGGACGCGAAGGCAAGACAGTTTAATTCGCTATCTCAATTCTGACGATTACCTCGACAGCATGGATGCTATTTACAATGCATTTCACTGGTATGAGCCGCTAGTTAGTGGCGTAGGGTACCGCAAACGAAGTCAAGGGACCAATTTTTATTTAAGCCCTTTGATTGGTCAATGGAACCTTCTAGGAATAGGCGGAGTGCGTTGGCGACCTACTATGGTGCTGGGTAAGCGATTTGAAAACGACAATGCCATCAACTTCTACGGTAACCTTAATTACGGTTTTAAGAATCAGGACATGAAAGGCTCGGTGGATGTAGGGTATACCTATGCACCGCTGCATAACGGCTCCGTACATTTTAGGGTAGGAGATACCTATGATCAAATCACACAGAGCGTCGATCTGACGGGGTTGTTGGCGCGAAGCAATTTCATTCAGAAAACCTTTGTTGAGAGTTACCACAAATACGAGTGGTTCAACGGGTTTTATACCCGATTGGGGATTGAATACAGTAATAGACAAAGTATTGAAGGGCTGGAATTTGCCGATTGGTCGAACGATTTGTTTGGATCTCGCAATCAACCGGGATTTTTTGAAACCTACACCGTGGCACAGTTGAGCGCGGAAATCTTGATTCGGCCCTTCCAACGCTATTATTTGAAAGGGCGACAAAAGATAGTTTTAAGCAGTCGTTGGCCAGATTTTAGATGGAGTTTGAAGCAAGGGATTCCCAATGTTTTTGGTTCTGATGTTCGCTATACTAAATACGAATTTCAGGTAGAGGATATGGTGCGTTGGGGCGCGCTTGGTGAAAGCTTCTACAATGTGGTCTCGGGTGGTTTTTTGAATGACCCGTCAACGGTAAGGTTTATAGAGTACAAATGGTTCCGGGGCGGCGATTTCTTACTGTTCACGAACCCGCTGTTTACGATGCAGAGTTTACCGGAGACCTTTGCTTCACCTGAGGTCTATGTGCAGGCCTTCGGTATTCATCATTTTGATGGCTTTTTATTCGATCGGATTCCTGGGGTGAATCGTTTAGGTTTTAGTACGGCTGTTGGTTTTAGTGCATTGTATTTACCTAACAGTAATTTTTCGCATCTCGAGACCTATGTGGGGCTTGAGCGTAAAGTGAAACTTTGGCAAACCCCCACACGTTTTGGGCTGTATTACCTAACCAGTCCTTCGGATGCTAATCCGGGCTTTCGTTTGAAAATAGGTGTAGACGTAAAGGATACATTTAAAGACCGTTGGAATTTTTAGTCTCTTTTCTGAGAATAATTTGAGTTTGAAGTACAAAATTTGACTGATTTTCAAGCATTTTTTATAAATCATAGGGATTTCTTTTTCTTGACTATCTAACTTGCACAGGTATATTGCTTACATGAAAAACATCTTAGGTTTTATTCGCGTTTGCGGCGTTTTTAGCATCATTTTCATTGGTGTATTTAGTCTCGCCTTCTTGTATCCTTTTGCGGGTAGGAAAATTGCGCACAGCCTGTTTATGGCGCTTCGTTGGGTATTGCTTTGGATTGTTGGAGTGAAAGTCAGCGGTCCGCGTTTTGATTCAATTGGCCCAGGTATTTTAATGGCTAATCATCGATCGTATCTGGATGTACTTTTTGTACCGACAAGCGAACTCTTTACCATTGTTGGAAAGGCCGAGGTGAAAAGTTGGCCATTTATTGGATGGGCAGCTCAGGCCTTGGGCGTATTGTGGGTCAAACGTGAAAGTAAAGAAAGCCGCACCAAGACGCGTGAAAGTATCATTTCGGCCATTAAAGGGGGGCAAACTGTGGTGCTGTTTCCAGAGGGTACTTCATGGGAGGGACCACAAATGTTGCCATTAAAGCCCGGCATGTTCTATGAAAGTGCAAAGCACGGTTTCAATATTTACCAATGGAGCTTGCATTTTGATTCCGCGAAAACAGGATTCCCAATTGGTATCAATTTTCTATCCCATCTTTGGGCCGTTTGCAGCGAGCCGAAGATCAATGCCTATGTTGATGTACGTAAAGTTCCTATTTCCAACGAGGACGGTGAAGCGCTGATTGCTGATGCTCAAGCCTGGTGGAGGAACAGTTTAGCAGGCTTGAACGAAGCCCATCCGGCGCGCGACAGTGGCTACTGGCCTGATGCTCGTCTCACGAGTCAGTCTTAATATTCTTCCGTAGAAAAAGGGAAGGCAAAGCGGTCCATGTAAGCCGCGGTACTGCCTTTGTTTTCTGTACTCAAAGCGACGCGTTGTTTTAAAGGGATGCTGTCGCTGATACGCTGTGTAAAGGCGATATTACCTACTTTGAGTAATTGGTACGATGCGTCGAGGACGAGTGTTTGTACAGCAGCACTATTGAATCCCTCGATATTTAGTAATTCATTTAGTCGCTTTGGCGTAGCGATAACAACGTCCGCGCCGAAGTAAATATCCTCCTTTAGTTTCAATAATTGAGGCCCGGGATAGGCGGTCCAAACACGAAGGTCGGTATGCTTGCCTAAGGTTTCGAAGTGTCGTGCGTATTCATCTGCGATTTCCGAGTTCTGAACCAGGATTAAGGCGCGTGCTACATCTTCGAAGCTCGCTTTAAGCTTGTGGATGATGGTCGCTGCGACTGCGATGCGCAGAGGAGCGAGATCTGCTGCGATGAGCCATTTATTCTGACCACTTTTTAAGGTACTGACTACGGCGCGTTGAGCAGTGCTAAAATCTTGTAGTTCGGCACCTTCGAGGGCGCTTACTACTTCCGTTTGTAATTTCAATTTTGCCATTTGCTCATCTTTTGTGCAAAACTACGGGGTCTTTAACAAACATGAGGTAAAATCTTGCATGGGTTGTACATTTAGAGTGAATAACAAGTTAACTCATGAAAAAGCTATTAATTGGTCTTGCCTTTCTATTGAACATTAGTGCGCAGGCGCAGGATTTGCATAAAATTGAACCCGAAAGTTGGTGGGTTGGAATGGAGATGAATACCGTAGAATTTATGGTTTATGGTAAAGATATTTCCCAATTGGTTGCGGAGAGTACGACGCTTGAAGTCCTAAAAAGTGAAGGATTGGAAAGTCCAAACTATTTGTTTGTCACCGCTAAAATCCCGGCGGATGCCGAAGTGGGCGATCACACTTTCGTTTTTCGCAACACGAAAGGCAAGAAAACAGGCCGTTTGACGGTGCATATAAAATCCCGCGAGGAGGGAAGTGCAGCACGTAAAGGATTTACCTCAGCCGATTTTATATACCTCTTGACCCCAGACCGTTTTCGTAACGGGGATCCAAGCAATGACCGTGTTAAGGGCATGCTCGAAGGCCCTAATCGCGCGTTTCAAGGCGGTCGCCACGGTGGTGATTTAGCGGGCGTTATTGAAAGTTTAGAGTACTTTAAATCGCTTGGAGTAAGTAGTTTGTGGCTTAACCCGGTGCTTGAAAATGATATGCCTGCGTACAGTTATCACGGGTATGCGATGACGGATTTGTACGCAGTGGATGCACGGTACGGTTCGAATGCATTGTACAAAGAATTGGCCGATAAGGCGAAAGAGAAAGGTATTGGTCTTATTATGGATCAGGTCGCAAATCATATCGGAAGTTCACATCCTTGGATGGCGGATCTGCCGAGCAAAGATTGGGTCAATCAATGGCCAGAATTTACGCAGACGAATCACATGAAAGTCAGCAGGTTCGATCCGCATGCTGCGGAGGTGGACCGCAAGCAGTTTACAGATGGGTGGTTTGTGGAGACGATGCCTGATTTGAACCAGCGCAATGAAAAATTGGCCCGTTACCTTATTCAGAATTCAATTTGGTGGGTGGAATATTTGGGACTGCACGGCATCCGAATGGATACCTGGCCGTATCCGGACAAGCAGTTCCTCGCGGATTGGACGAAAGCTATTTTAGATGAATATCCCAACTTTAACATCGTGGGTGAAGAGTGGGTGAGTGATCCCTCTTTGATCAGCTATTGGCAGGCGGGAACAGCGAAGATGGACGATTATACGACCTATTTACCAAGTGTTATGGATTTTCCGTTGCAATCGGCACTGATAAATGGGTTGAACGGTGAATCGGGATGGAGAAGCAGCATGACGAAGATTTACGAAAGTCTTGCCAACGACTACATGTACGGGGATGTCAATAATATTATGATTTTCCCAGACAATCACGATATGAGTCGTATTTACACTCAATTGGACGAAGACTTCGACAAATGGAAGATGGCGATGGCATTTCTGTTTACTACGCGTGGCACGTTGCAGTTCTATTATGGTACAGAGATTCTTATGGGAAATCCTGGAACTGAAGACCATGGTATTATTCGATCAGATTTTCCTGGGGGATGGGAAGGAGATGCCGTGAATGCATTCACCGGCGAAGGGCTTACTACGCAGCAGAAAGAGGCCTTTGCTTACATTCAGTCGCTGGCTAAATTACGTCGCGAGTCGTGTGCCTTGAATATGGGGACACTCTTGCATTATATCCCGCATAATGAGGTTTACGTCTATTTCAGATCGTTCGAGGACGAGCATAAAATGGTGGTATTGAACCGAAATAGTGAAGAAGTATCGCTTGATTTGGGCCGATTCCAACAAGGACTCGAAGGTTTCTCAGCGGCGACTGAGGTTTGGACAGGAGAAACTACTCCCCTTGGAGAAACATTCACCATAGCGCCGATGGGCGCACTCATTTTTGATTTAAAATAGCCCATGAAACCCTACTTTTTTGCCCTATTTGCAGCCTTGTTCTTGTTGAGTTGCAACAGCACTTCTACGCAAAGCGAAGTCACTGCTGTATTGCAATGGGATACGGTTAGTGGGGTATCTGCAGGAACGTTATTGCGGCTGGATAGCTCGCATACGAAAGGTACAATTAGTGCGCGTCCGCTGGACGTTTGGCTCCCCAGCACTTACGATGGTAAGCGCAAACATGCGGTACTCTACATGTATGATGGTCAGATGTTGTTTGATGCAAATTCTACTTGGAACCACCAGGAATGGCGTGTCGATGAAATCATGGACAGTCTTATTGCGATAAAAACGACTTTGCCGACCATTATTGTGGCTTTGCATCATGGTGGTGTCATGCGAAACTTTGAATACTTCCCGCAGAAGCCTTTTCAAACGCTGCGTGCGCAATTTTCAGATTCTACCATGGCGGCAATCGCTTCCCGTTACGGATCCGACACGGCGTTTCCTGTCAAAAGCGATGCGTATTTACACTATATGGTAGACGTTGTGAAACCCTTAGTTGATGCTACATTCCAGGTCTATTCCGATAAAAGTGCAACGGCTGTAGCGGGCAGCTCTATGGGCGGTCTCATGAGTATGTATGCTATCGGGGAATACCCCGAGGTGTTCGGCACGGCCTTGTGCATGAGCACGCATTGGCCAGGCGGTTTTAGTCCAAATGAAGAGATCCCTAATGCATTTCAGAAGTACTTATCTGAAAATATCACACCCGATCGCGTTGGGAAAATTTACTTTGATTATGGTACTGAGACGCTCGACGCAATGTATGAGCCGTTTCAAAATCAAGTCAATTCCGTTTTAGAGGCCAATGGTTTTATCTCAGGAGAACGTTGGGTTACCCAAAAGTTTCCGGGTGCGGCGCACGATGAGAAGAGCTGGGCCAAACGCTTGCACATACCGCTAACCTTCGCCTTTGCGAAACAGCGTTAACCAGATCGTGCGCCGCAACCGCGGCCGCGATATGCGGTAAAAAGAAACCCGGCGCCTATGGCGTCGGGTTTTCCTTTTCATTTATGTTGCTCAGTACTTAAAAGGAATCAATGCATTGATTCAACGTTTGAGACGGACGCATGATTGCAGCAGCTTTATCATCGTTCATGAAGTAATAGCCGCCAATATCTGCTGCGTTTCCTTGAACTGCAATAAGCTCTTCGACTATGGTACGTTCATTTTCGGTTAGCGTTGCCGCCAACGAAGCAAAGGTTGCTTTTAGTTCGGCATTGTCATTTTGATTGGCCAATTCTTGTGCCCAATACAGCGCTAAATAGAAGTGCGAACCGCGGTTGTCAATTCCACCCAATCGTCTCGTAGGACTCTTATCGGTATCTAGGAATTTAGAAGTAGCATCGTCCAAAGTGCGTGATAATACCGCCGCTTTCTCATTGCCGTCTTTCTCTGCAAAATGCTCTAAACTCACACCCAACGCAAGGAATTCTCCTAAGCTGTCCCAACGTAAGTAATTCTCTTTCGTAAGTTGCTCCACGTGTTTCGGTGCGGATCCACCGGCACCTGTTTCAAATAATCCACCTCCGTTCATCAAAGGAACAATGGAGAGCATTTTAGCCGATGTACCGACCTCGAGAATAGGGAAGAGGTCAGTGAGGTAATCACGCAATACGTTTCCTGTAACAGAAATGGTATCCAATCCTTGAACAATGCGCTCTAAACTGAAGGTGGTTGCTTCGATCGGAGACATAATGAAAAGGTCTAAACCGTCGGTATCGTGTTCCGGCAGGTATTCTCCGACCTTTTTAATCAATTCGCGGTCGTGTGCACGTTCATCGTCCAGCCAAAAAACGGCTGGCATTTGTGTCGCGCGGGCGCGACGTACGGCCAAAGCTACCCAGTCCTTTATTGGGGCATCTTTTACCTGACACATGCGGAAAATATCCCCCGCTTGTACTTCTTGACTAAGCAATACCGTATCACCAACCACGACTTCCACGCGACCTGCATCTTGCATCTGGAAGGTTTTGTCGTGTGAACCGTATTCTTCCGCTTTCTGTGCCATTAGTCCAACGTTGCTCACTGAGCCCATTGTAGTGGGGTCGAGCGCACCATTTACCTTACAGAAATCGATGGTGGCTTGGTAAATTCCGCTATAAGAACGGTCTGGAATGACTGCTTTTGTATCGCGTGCTTTACCGTCCTTATCCCACATTCTACCTGAAGTACGAATCATTGCAGGCATCGACGCATCGATGATAACATCGCTCGGTACGTGTAGGTTGGTAATTCCTTTATCTGAATTGACCATCGCTAGATTTGGGCCATTTGTAATGGCCGACTCTAGAGCCAATTCTATTTCTTGACGTTTAGCCTCTGGCAATTGGCCAATTTTTGCATAAATATCACCGAGTCCGTTGCGAACATCGACGCCTAAATCAGCAAAATCATTCGCGTAGCTTGAGAATACGTCTTTAAAAAATACCTCCACAGCTGCTCCAAACATGATGGGATCACTCACCTTCATCATTGTCGCCTTCATGTGCAACGAAAACAAAACGCCTTTGGCTTTAGCATCCGCTACTTGCTCCGCTAAAAATGCTTTGAGCTTCGCCATGTTCATAGTGGCAGTATCTATAATCTCACCTGCAAGCAAGGGAAGGGCATCCTTGAGAATTTCAATTTCACCCGTGTTTTTTGTAAAACGAATTTGGGCAGTACAATTCTCTTCAAGAGTGGTACTGGTCTCGGTTCCGTAAAAATCACCTTCGGTCATGCTACTTACATGACTCGCGCTATCAGCAGACCACTCGCCCATACTGTGCGGGTGTTTGCGTGCGTAATTTTTAACGGCTTTGGGTGCGCGGCGGTCACTGTTTCCCTCTCTAAGGACAGGATTCACAGCTGAACCTTTGATTTTATCGTACCTGCCTTTAATGTCTTTTTCTTCTGCCGTAGCGGCGTTTTCCGGGTAGTCCGGTATCGCAAAACCTGCAGCTTGAAGTTCAGCGATTACTGCCTTTAGTTGCGGTATAGAAGCGCTAATATTCGGAAGCTTGATGATGTTTGCTTCCGGAGTTTTTGCTAATTCTCCCAATTCCACTAAATCATTGGCAATTTGCTGCTCCTCGTTTAAATGGTCGGGGAAGGTTGCTAAAACTCTTCCTGCTAAAGAGATATCTCTTGTTTCCACTTCAATCCCTGCCTTTGCAGTAAATGCTTTTACTATGGGCAAGAAGCTGTAGCTAGCTAGCGCTGGGGCTTCATCTGTTTTTGTGTACAGAATCTTAGACATATTCGACGTTTTAGAGTGTTCGATTAATCGGGCGCAAATATAGGGTTCAACTTGCCTATTTCAAGGCCACTATCTGAACTTTGCAACCTTCTCCTCATTGCTGAGTTTGTCCCCACCTACATGGTACTGAACATTTAGCAAAAATTCTTTTGAGATGGCACTTTTCAATAGGTGATGAACCAATTCTTCCACCGCCTCTGCTTCGCCTTCCACACTGGTACCAAAGGGACCGACCTCATAGGATATACCGACAGACTGTATCAATGCGATAGCTTGATCTACCGTTGCCATGGGATCTTCGCTGTGTAAAGGGATGAATTGAATATTGGCGCTTAAGACATCCATTAAAAATGCGTTTTGCTACTGGATTCGCACAATCTATTGAGTGTGAGCAATTCATGCTTTTTTAAATCACGCCAGGCGCCGACTGGCAAGTCAAGCTCAATATTCATAATACGAACACGCTTGAGCTTCGTTACGCGGTACTCCAAATATTCACACATTCTGCGAATTTGTCGGTTTAGACCCTGGGTGAGGATAATCCTAAAGGTTTTAGGTCCGATCTGCTCAACGTGGCATTTGCGCGTTACGGTATCCAAAATGGGAACACCATTGCGCATGCGGGTAATGAATTCTTGAGTAATGGGCTTGTGCACAGTAACGACATATTCCTTCTCGTGGTTGTTCCTTGCACGTAAAATTTTATTGACAATATCTCCGTCACTGGTCATAAGAATGAGCCCTTCAGAAGGCTTGTCCAATCTACCGATGGGGAAGATGCGCTGCGGATGTCCTACGAAGTCAACGATATTGTCTTTTTCAACTCGCCGATCCGTGGTGCAAACAATTCCTCGAGGCTTGTTCAATGCGATATAGACATGTTTTTCAGTACGTTCACCGACGACCTTTCCGTCCACGGCAACCACATCACCTTCTTGAACCTTTTCACCCAATTCAGGGACGGTACCGTTGATGGTGATGCGCCCTTGTTCAAGTAATTTATCTGCCCCCCTGCGAGAGCAGTGTCCGATCTCACTGAGGTATTTATTAATTCGTGTTGCCATGCTTCAAAGGTAGGGTTAAAGGCCTATTTGAACCCAACTTCCCACTAAGGCACTGAGTCCCATGGTTATGGTGCCCCAAATGGTGATGCGAACTACAGCTTTCCAAGCATTACTGCCGCCAATCCGTGCACTGATCCCACCGAGTAGGGCTAGAAACGAAATGCTAAAGACGTATTCTATCCAATACAATTGATCCAAAGGAAAAAGAAAAATAAGTCCAAAAGGAAAGAGTCCTCCCAATAAAAAGCTCAGTGCGCTAGCACCTGCCGCTTGCAGTGGTTGTGCGGCCGTCATTTCATTGATACCCAATTCGTCTCGAGCATGCGCTTCAAGGGCATCGTGTTCGTGCAATTGACGGGCAACTTCGGCTGCAGTTTCTTCAGTCAGCCCACGACTAACGTAAATTTTCGCCAATTCACGCTCTTCGACTTCCGGCATTTCCTCAATTTCTTTTCGCTCGCGCGCCAGATCGGCTTGCTCAATATCCGATTGCGAACTCACACTCACATATTCCCCAGCAGCCATACTCAGCGCTCCAGCCACTAAGCCTGCTAATGCAGCTACAACCACCGGGGCTTCTGACGTACTTGCCGACGCAACACCCACAGCAATACTACTTACACTGAGTATTCCATCATTTGCACCTAAAACGGCAGCACGTATCCAACTGGACCGATTGACATAATGTTTTTCCAGATCACTCATTGCTTAGATAATAAAGGTGGAAGATAAGCGCTCTAGACGAGGTATCTAGACTGGCTTGCCATCTCGTATCACTACGCTCGCCTTCAGCGGTGAAAACAGGTGCATTCCATTCAAAATATTTGGCGCTATAGGCATCTAACTCCTCTGCGTTCAGCAGCACCTCGAATTCGACGGTACGCGTACTGTCGTTAAGTTGACAATTCTTTCTTTTGACTTTTGGGACATCTATTCCCGTGCGCAATTCGATGTGATCAATATTGAATTGGTCACAATCCATGCTTTGATAGATGGTGCTTGTAAGTGTTTTGCATCCTGCCATAAATAGCAAGGGTAGACCTACAACAAACCCGAGAAGAATGAGGAGTTTCTTTGCCTTAATTATTCTGTAAGGCATACGCATTCAAGGTAATGGCTATAGTCAACCAGATCACATAGGGTGTAAGCAGCCAGGTAAGCTGGGGCAGATAAGGCTTTGCCTTAATGGCCATGAATCCAACTACAAAGACTAGGAGGATAATTTCAATGAGCGCTAATCCTGTCCAATGGAAGTTGAAAAACAGCGGGTTCCAAAGGATATTCAAGACCAATTGGACCCCATAAATCCATAAAATGGTCTTGCTAAGTGCTTCAATTTGAACGGCTTTATTCATGAAAATGCTTAAACATATCATGATTAGTGTCCACGAGACGCCAAACACCCATCCTGGCGGCGTCCATGGTGCTTTATTGAGGTTTGTATACCAACTGCCCATGGGGCCTTCACCCATCAGATAACTGCCCAGTGCAAGGGCGCCAAAGTTTAAGATAAAGAATACGAGGAGTCTCATAATTTGTTCTTCATAAAGGCCGCAGTCAGCAGGCCAATGCCTAAGCCGGCAATGATTCCACCAACTAGCGCAGTTCCTCCTAAATACGGGATCAGTAAAAAGCCTAGACCTGTTCCAAGCATTAATCCGCCGCCGATAGCGAATCCTTGACGTGCTGTTACTTTATCTTCAGACATAGAGCATAATAAGTACTAGGATGATTCCTCCGAGGGTAAACCACAATCCCTTTTTAAAAATGAAAGATGATTTGGCAAACATGAAAAAGCTCGAAATGGCCAAAAAGAGCAGTGCCAATCCGAAGAAGATGTTGAAATAATACAACGGATCTTCTGTGGTGGCTTTGTGTAAATGGGTCAATTTATCGAGCCAGTAAGGCAGCTCTTTAACGGTATAATTGGCCTCGCCCGTGACTGTATTGTACCTACCTTGTTCAAATACCATCACTGTCCCATCATTATCTGTAGGTAGTAAGTTTCGAATTCGAAGGGCTTCCCCAAGTTCAGGGGCATCTAAACCCGGTTCTACGGTAATTTCCTTGTGAACGGACACTTTAAAAGAATCTGTTTTTCTAAAAATAAGAGTGATGCCGCTCAGTGCATAGACCATCATTATACCGGCTAAGAAATAGCCTAAATACCGATGTAAAACTCGAAATGTCATGTGTCAATAGTTTAGGTGGGAACAAATTACGATAGATTTAGCGCAAGCCGTTCCATTCGGCATAAAATTGGTCCAAAAAAGATTCCATAAAGCGGTGTCGTTCTAGAGCCAATTCCCTTCCTGTCTTGGTGTTCATGCGATCTTTGAGCAACAATAACTTCTCATAAAAATGGTTGATGGTTGGCGCTGTGGATGCTTTATAGTCCTCCTTAGAAAGGTTAAGATTTGGCTCAATTTCAGGATCATAGATCGCTCGATGTTTAAAACCACCGTAATTAAACGTACGTGCGATTCCAATGGCACCAATGGCATCCAATCTATCGGCATCTTGAACTATATCCAATTCAATGCTTTCGTGCGTTCGCGCCACACTTCCACCTTTAAAACTTACGTTTTGTATGATTGCTATAATGTGTTCTAGTTTCGTTTCGGAGTAACCGTTTGAAACGAGCCAATTCCGCGCTGTAGCAGGGCCCACTGTTTCGTCGCCTCCATGGAATTTAGAATCAGCGATATCATGCAGCAACGCCGCCAAGGCTACAATTTCCGCATCACAAGACTCTCCTTTTGAAATGGCTTCAGCATTTTTCCACACGCGTTCGATGTGAAACCAATCGTGTCCGCCTTCAGCATTCTTTAGTTGACGCTTAACGAAGTCAACAGTTAGTAAAATGATATCATTCATATTGGCAAATGTGCTAATTTGGTACGGACAATAAAACCTAAGCATGAAACAATTTTACCTTTTCATCGCGACACTATTCTCAACAATCAGTCTCGCACAAGCTAATAACGCACTTCATTTTGATGGGGTCGACGACTATGTAAGTACAACCAAATCTTCCATACAAGGCAATACAGCAAGGAGCTATGAAGCTTGGATTAGGACGAATGAGAACTGTATACCAGGTTCGAGTGGTGGCGTCCAGCAGGTTATTGCGGATATGGGTACTTTCATCAATGGTAAGCGATTCACGCTGAATTTACTATGGGCAAATTCTGTTCGCCTTGAAATAGGGGGTACTGGAATCAGCGGGACGGTCGCTGTAAATGATTCGCTTTGGCATCATGTAGCTGCGGTCTATGATCCAACGGCCAGTAAAAAGGTCACCTTGTATGTGGACGGCTTAGTCTGTGGGACAGGCAACTTTACAGCGACACCATCCACCTCCGCAGGTAATGTGGTTATCGGCCGTAGGGTAGACGGTGCAAATCCCTTCGGAGGAGATATTGATGAATTTCGACTTTGGAATGTTGCATTAACGGATGCAGACGTGCTCGCTCATATGAATGGTGAGATTTGTGCTCCTTCAAATAATTTAGTCTTGTATTACACGATGAACGCCGGAGTGGCCGATGGGAGCAATACGAATACCACTACGCTCACGGACCAATCCGGCAGTAATAATGGAACGCTTCAAAACTTTAGTTTGAGCGGATCCAGTAGTAATTGGACCTACGGACAGAACTTAAGTCAAACCGTGTACGACACAATAGTAGCAACGGCCTGTAGTCAGTATATGATTCCAGACAGTAGTGGCTATTGGGATTCGACCGGGACCTATACCTGGACCTTCAACCAAGCTACTGGAGCATCAGCAGGTTGTGATTCCATCGTCACCTATGATCTCACCATTGACACCGTTGACAATCGGATCAACCAAAATGGTATTGTGCTCAGTTCTCCTGCAACTAATGCCTCTTTTCAATGGGTGAACTGCGATGATAGTACAGATATCGTAGGTTATAATACGCGGGTGTATCCGGTTCAGGTTAACGGAAGCTATGCAGTGAAAGTTACTCAGGGGAACTGTACGGAATGGAGTGATTGCATCACTATAACTACCGTTGGAATTGATGAGAATAATGAGTTGGGCCCTATTTATCCAAATCCTACGGCAGGTGTTATTTATGTACCAATTGAATTAGTAGGAGAGACATTGATTATCGCAGATATCGCAGGGAATACGGTTGCGAAAATTGCAATAGAGAGTTCAAAGGTCGAACTTCCCGAGGGTCTATCAAGTGGTATGTATATACTGCGGTCCGGATGGCAACAGGCACCGAAAAAAATAATTCTACAGCGCTAAATAAAAGCCGCCCGCAGGGCGGCTTTTTCAATTGTTCTCAAATGGAAAAGAACTTACATTAGCCACTCATTAAGTGATATGAGCACGACATCAAAATTGCAGCGCATTACCGAAAGTAAATGGATGGATTTACTAGGTGTTGCGTTGGTCATAGGTGTGTCGCTAGCACTTGGTTTCCATAAAACAGTGCGCGCGGGTTTGCCGATTGGGATTTTCTCTACCGTAGGTGCGGCTGGATCGATGATGGTGACCCGTTTGGTTACTAAACGAAACAATATTGGCAATTTAATTGGCTTGGTAACGTCGGTAAACTCTGCTTTCGTGGATTATTTCTTAGGGAATGAGGCGGCCTTTTTGACGTATCCTGTTTCATTTGCTGGTGCAGGCATCTCATACTGGTACTGGAAACGTAGAAAGGACCGAGTGCCACGTAAGATTGATACCATTTACTTTGTCAACATAGCAATTGCATTTTTGCTTGGTACTGCTTTGAATTACATCGGATTTACCGATTTCTTGAAGGAGCCATTAGGAGAGAACACATCAAAATTTGCCGTGACGGCAGTAATCACAGGAATCACTTACAGTGGAATTCTTAATACACCTCGCATGTATGCAGATTCGTGGGCAAGCTGGCAGGTTTACAACGTTTTGAAACTCTATCAAAACGTGTTGTTTGGTAATATCGCATACGTGGCTAAGTATGCATTCTATCTACTTAACGCTTCCTTGGCATGGGTGGTGTGGCACAGGATTAGAAAAGGGCAGGATTATTCTGAAAAAGCCAACTAACGCACGAGAATCCCTTTATCCTTTAGCACCGGTAAATCTTCTTGAAAAGCAGCTTCGATGGTGTGCGGACCGAAAATGAATTTACGATCTTTTAAGGCGTTTTCTTCAAAAAAGGTTACCCAGTACTCATTGAACAGGTGAAATACTTCAGGCATAATAGGCTCCAGTTTAGCTGCAGACTTCGCCGGTAAGACTTTTATAACCTTTCTGAGCGTAGCCGTTTTAACTCCAGACTTCGTATCCAAATTACTATAGCCACGACTTTGAATCATTATGTTTTCTAATGGGCTAGTGTTGTCGTTGATTAAATGAATCCACCATTGCTGATCACCCGTATCATCAGTTATTAAAACTGCAGCGACGAAGACGTTTTTAACCTCGGGAATAAGAATATCTTTTTTCATGCCGTTTAATCTTAGGTTATTTACCGATACAGAATTTACTGAAGATGTTTGCCAAAAGATCATCCGTAGAAATGGTACCTGTAATCTCACCAAGCCCGTCGAGCGCAAGTCTCAAATCTTGAGCGAGTAAATCACCTGGAATGCTCAATTCTACGGCTTCAATACTTTTTTGCAGTGCCTCCGCAGTTCGACGCAGTGCATCGGCGTGGCGGGCATTGGTTACGATGGTTTGTGAGGATGAATTGGCAGACCATGCAGTAGCGGTCTTCAATGCAGCGAGCAGCTCCGTGAGTCCCGTTTTATTTTTCGCAGCAATATCAAAGATTTCACAGTCGATCTCATGTAACCTTGCCCGTATGGGCGCTGTGGCGGCTTGATCCGATTTATTAATGCAAACAAACAAATGGGCTTGTGGTGCACTTGTTTTTAGATGGGCGAGTCGCAACTCTAGATCATCCTCAGCCGCGGTGGCATCAATGAGGTAAAAAATGACATCCGCCTTTTCCGCTTGTTCGAATGCTTTCTGAATACCTATTTGCTCTACGTAATCTTCAGTATCACGAATTCCGGCGGTATCAATGAGTCGGTACGTCAGTCCACCGAAGTTAAAGGTGTCCTCAACTGTATCGCGCGTTGTCCCCGCAATAGCACTGACGATTGCTCTATCCTCACCCAAGAGCGCATTCAACAAGGTTGATTTACCTGCATTTGGTGCCCCTAGAATGGCTGTCGCAATGCCTTTTTTAATGGCGTTTCCATATTTAAAACTATCGATGAGTGTGCTTACTTTTTGAAGAAGATTGTGGAGCATTTTTAGCAATTGGTCCCGAGAGGCGAATTCTACATCTTCTTCACTAAAGTCCAATTCCAATTCAATCATCGAAGCAAAATGCACTAAATCCTCACGAAAAAGGGTGATTTCGTTGGAGAGCCCACCTTTTAATTGGCGCAAAGCCACATCATGCATCGTTTTATTCTCCGCGTGGATGAGATCCGCTACTGCCTCCGCTTGAGCTAAATCCATCCTGCCGTTCATAAAGGCACGCATGGTATATTCACCGGGATCGGCAAGACGGGCTCCTGCTTGTAATAAACTTTCCATGATACGACCGATAATGTAAGGAGAGCCGTGGCTGCTAATTTCAAAACTCTCTTCACCAGTAAAGCTTTTTCCGTCCTCGAAATAGGTAATGAGTACTTCATCAATGTGCTCCCCGGCTATGCTGTAGTCTCCAAAGTAGGCAACGTGTGAGGTAAAGCCCGATTTATTCACGCGCTTTGAATGGAAATAAGGAGAGAGGAGGTCCTTTGAATTGGCCCCGCTGACTCGAATGATGGCTAGGGCTCCCACACCTTGCGGTGTTGATAATGCACATATGATGTCGTCTCTAAGCATGGCCCAAAGATACGTCGATAAGTAATGAGCAAAGAAATTTGAAAAGAAGGGAAATCCATTGAAGCTTGGGTAGTACATTTGTAGCAAACTCACAGAAAAACCATCTACATGAGCGTATTAGTCAACAAAGACTCAAATATTATTGTCCAAGGATTTACGGGTAAAGAAGGAACGTTTCATGCCACTCAAATGATTGAATACGGCACAAACGTGGTCGGTGGAGTTACTCCTGGTAAAGGAGGAATGACGCACCTTGACCGTCCAGTTTTTAATACCGTTGCTGAAGCTGTTGAAAAAGCGGCTGCAGATACTTCTATCATTTTTATTCCACCGGCCTTTGCTGCTGATGGCATTATGGAAGCTGCTGAAGCAGGTATCAAAGTAATCATCTGTATCACTGAAGGTATTCCAGTTGCGGATATGGTCAAAGTGAAATCGTATTTGAGCGATAAAGATTGTACACTTATTGGTCCGAACTGTCCTGGCGTTATGACTGCAGGAGAAGCAAAAGTGGGTATTATGCCTGGTTTTATCTTCAATAAGGGCACTGTGGGTATTGTAAGTAAGTCGGGTACACTTACGTATGAAGCAGTTGATCAGTGCACTAAGGCAGGTCTGGGTCAGACTACAGCCATTGGTATTGGTGGTGATCCCATCATCGGTACAACGACGAAAGAAGCTGTTGAGCTTTTAATGCACGATGATGAAACCGAAGGAATCATTATGATCGGTGAAATTGGCGGACAACTAGAAGCAGAAGCAGGTCTTTGGATTAAAGAGCATGGCACCAAGCCAGTAGTTGCCTTTATCGCAGGTGAAACTGCTCCAGCTGGTCGCACCATGGGGCACGCAGGTGCTATCGTAGGTGGTGCTGAAGATACTGCTGCAGCGAAGAAAGCGATTCTGCGCGATTGCGGTATCACAGTAGTTGACTCACCGGCAGATCTTGGAACTGCAATGGCGAAACTTTTAGGTAAATAGATGCATATATAAAGGAATATAGCCGCTTCCAATGGGAGCGGCTTTTTTATTCCTGCGAACCGCTACCTTTGTTTGAATGAAACAGGTGAAATGTCCTTCTTGTACTGCTTGGTACGCTGTAGAGTTGACGGGTGATAAATACAGTCATACGTGTCTGCACTGTAATGCACCTTATGCGGTAAAAAGCCAGGCGCAAAAAGCACATGAAGAGGGGATGAAGGAACCCGTGAGCAAACCACCCCTAACGTGGAAGCGCTTTGGGGAAATGCACTGGGCCTTGGTCATTTTAAACAACATAGGATTCGTGATTCAGACCATTCTTTTTATGATTGGTACGTTAATAGGAATCTTGGTTGCACCGCTCTAACGCAATTTAATTTTTACGACCTTCGTCTTATTATGGAATTTCTATCACCAAAAACTAAGGAACGCATTTCGAAGCTCGAAGCAGAAAACAAAAGTTTACGCTTACAGCTTGAGCAGCAGGATAGCAGTGTAAAAAGTGCACGTTGGCCCTTTATAGTAATCGGCGTATTGCTCGTAGCCTTGGTTTGGGTTTGGAAATTTAGCGCGCCATCCGCAGAAGAATTAAGTGCCATAAAAGTGGAAATGTGGAAGGACGGTTCCTTAAAGGATACCACCTTACAACCTACATTCGGTATTGAATATTCTATTCAAGTAGGGGCTTTCAATGAATTAGATTACAGTGTATTAAGTTCTGGTTTGGGTGAGTTAAAAGTGCAAGATGATGATGGCGTTCAACGCATTCTCCTTGGTAGCTTTACAAGTCTTCCCGAAGCGCAATTGTATTTAGAAAAGGTGGTAAGCATTGGTTTTGAAAAAGCCTTCATTGTTGCATACAAAGATGGAATTGCCGTAGGTTTGCTGCCGAATAAAACCGCTATTAAAAAATAATTATGGGTTTACTTTCTGGAAAGACCGCCATTATTACTGGTGCGTCAAAGGGAATTGGTAAAGGAATCGCAGAGACCTTTGCAAAGCAAGGCGCAAATGTCGCCTTCACGTTTTTAAGTTCAGTCGAAAAAGGACAAGCGTTAGAACAAGAACTCCAGCAGTACGGTACACAAGTCAAAGGCTACCGTTCTGATGCTTCAAAAATGGAAGATGCTGAAGCCTTAGTGGCTCAGGTTGTAGAAGACTTCGGTGGTGTTCATATCGTCGTGAATAACGCCGGAATTACGAAGGATACGCTGTTGATGCGCATGACTGAAGAAGATTTCAATCGAGTAATTGAAGTAAATCTAAATTCAGTATTTAACATGACTAAGGCCGTACAACGTACGTTCTTGAAGCAGCGCTCTGGTTCTATTGTAAATATTAGCTCTGTAGTAGGAGTGAAGGGTAATGCTGGTCAAGCCAATTATGCTGCCTCGAAAGCAGGGATTATTGGTTTTACCAAGTCTGTTGCCCTTGAGTTAGGTTCACGCAACATTCGTTGTAATGCCATAGCTCCAGGCTTTATCGAAACTGAAATGACTGCTGTTTTAGATGAGAAAACTGTTCAGCAATGGAGAGACGGGATTCCTTTGAAGCGCGGTGGATCCGCAGAGGATGTGGCCAATGCATGTCTTTTCTTAGCTTCTGATATGAGCGGTTACATTACTGGACAAGTGATGAACGTCTGTGGTGGAATGCTTACCTGATGACACTTTTTACCGCTGCAATTCTGGCCCTTACTTCGGGTGTTGCTGTTGCGTGGTATACGTATTTTTATAAATGGAGGTCAACGCCCTACTGGGCGTTGGCCTTTCTTCGTTTTGGATGGATTGGAATGCTCTTCTTTGCATTATTCGCACCAGAGCGAGAAGAGCAGGTAGTCATTGAACAACCGCAACTTATTTCTTTACGAATAGATTCCTCGAGCTCATTGAAGTCACCGGTTAATGGGATTTTGGAGGTGCTGCTCGATTTTGAAAAAAAAGCACCGGTCAAATGGGTGATTTCTGATTTCAACTCCCCGAAAGAAGGAAACGACGAGCTCCCATGGGTCTATGTAGGCGACGGGCATATAGATAATCAGGAAGGACCGGGTCCAGTGGCTTCGGTTTTACTAATAGCGAATGATCTTTTAAGTCCGCCACTCATCAAGAATGCTATCGTTCCAGAAAGGGTAGAAGTAGGGACCCAATTTAAGTATAGCGTAAGATGCTCATCTCAGCCCGCTTCTATTAAAGCTACATTCAATGGTGAAACAAGACGCGCAGAAACCGCCACGTTTACTGCGCCGGATCGCCCAGGAACTTTTACACTACAAATAGCGGCAGAGAAAGATGGTGTGGTAGATGCCATTGAAGAAACTGTCGATGTGGTACCTTATTTTAATTCAATTCAAATCATCTACCCGTATCCACATCCGCACGTTGGAATGGTCACCAGATTAGCGAAAGAGTTGGGTTTTACCTACCATTTACTTTCATGGGAAGAGGCAAAAAAACAGTTAAAACAACTTCCAACCGTTGCTATTGGCGGTGGAGAGGCGGTCTTTGAACAATTGGATGCGCAACTCGACAAACCCATACTCTGGTTGGATTCAAGCAACGATCCGCCTCAAGGTGTTGCTGTCCAACTTCAAACGCCGGAAGCATTAGTTGCCTTAGGTGCACCCGAATCCTATTCCATTACTAAGCGCGATAAGAAAATGGTGAACGTTATGCGCATAGGGGGGAATTGGAATGGCCGCGGTATAAATTGGTTCCAAAATAGCTTAGCATATCCAGAAACGGGAGTCGTTTTTCGTTCATTAATGAAAGGTCTATTGCGTGATGCAAGACCCGATGAACTGCGTGTTTCCGGTCCCACACGGCTGTACCAAAGTCAGAACGGGGAATGGGTAGTCAGCGTTGTGAATAATCGCGCACAAGCGCAGCCTGCTGCGGTGGAAATGAAGGTTACTCGTGATGGTGAGGTTATTGACATTCCTCAAGTGGAGCCCATTGAAGGCAATGGTTATGTTTTTTCCACAGCCTTTTCTACTGAAGGGACGTTTGTGGTAGAACTAGATGCAAAAGCGCTAGATGAGCATTATTCTTGGCGTAGAACGCTTACCGTATTGCCTGCATCTATCGAGCAGCACAGACCCTTTAACACGGCACTGTGGGATCGCTATTCGAAAGATGAATGGTGGCGAGCAACGGATATAGGTACTTTACGAACGGCCTTGGATCAATGGGAGTTAAAGGGAAAATCAATGGTGCGGACAAAAAAAACTCCCCAACACACCGCGTGGTGGTATTGGGGAGCGTTCTTATGTTTTGCCTTCGCCGAATGGGTACTTCGAAGACGTCAGGGATTGTCTTAGAGGTTTGCCTCCAAATACTGTGCGAGCGCCTCAGGCTCCATGTTCTTGCCGACAATCACGCCATTTTCATCTATGAGTAGATTCTGCGGTATGAATTGGATACCGTAAAATGTAGAAATTTCATTTTGCCAGTAGTTTAAATCGCTGACCTGTGGCCATTGCAACCCGTCTTCAGCGATGCCTTTGATCCATGCTTCTTTATCGCGATCTAGACTCACACCGATGATGTTGAATCCACGCTCTTTATAGGCATCATATAGGCCAACCAATGCAGGATTCGCTGCACGACAAGGCTTACACCAAGACGCCCAAAAGTCCACAAGCACGAGTTTACCCTCAACACTAAGTAAACTGAGCATTTCACCTTCAGGGGTAGCCTGACTGAAATCGGTAAAGGTTGCGCCCACAGCAGATTTTTCAAGAGCAGCAATTTTTTCAGCCAATTTTATGTAATCTGGTGACTCGTGGTATTCAGCACTAATTTGATCGCGAACCGCGCGGAAATCCTCAATATCGTAACTGCTCGTATTTCCACTTAAAATGATAGCCGCACCTAGAATATCGTTCTTTTTAGCAAAGTCCAGAGTCATTTTAGTTTGGTTATCAATCAAGGTCATTGCTTCCTCACGAATTTGTTCCGTAGCGAGCGTATCATTGAGTTGCATCGCATTGCGGAATTTATCTTCTAAGGTCATCATAGTCGCATCAAAGAATGCCCCTTTATTGCGAAGGGCTTCTGCTGAATCATTGAACACTCCTGCTTCAACTACAATACCTGCCACAGAATCCATAGTAATGGTCACATCTGCACCGTCGTGGTAGTATACTGCGGGCATTCCGAGCTCGGCAATTTCTACCATGGCGTATTGATGGGGGAAATCGTCGATATGAACGGTTAATTTACCTGCACTTAAGGTCCCTTCGTAGAGAACCTCTTGATTTTCAAGACTTAATTTGACAGGGCTATCTCCAGCAGATTGCGCATCTATAGTGAGATCAAAGCCAGTTTCAGGTGCACAGGAGGCTAAAATTGCCGCAGCTGCAACACTAAGCATTACTTTCTTCATTGCTATTGTTTAAGTTTACACTCCGCAAATTACATAGAAGAGATGAAGAAAATCGTTACCCTAATCACAATCTTAGTTTTTAGTGTCCAATTGGTTGCTAAAGAAGGCATGTGGATCCCCATGCTTCTGAACAACAACATCGCAGAAATGCAGGCCATGGGCTGCGAATTAAGTGCTGAAGACATCTACAGCGTAAATCACAGCTCGTTGAAAGATGCCATCGTAAGTTTTGGCGGTTTCTGTACGGGCGAATTCATTTCTTCTAAAGGACTCGTCTTGACCAACCACCATTGTGGATATAGTGAAATTCAAAAACAAAGCTCGATGGAGCACAACTACTTAAAGGATGGTTTCTGGGCGCGTTCCATGAATGAGGAGTTGAAAAACCCAGGTTTGTTCGTAGAGCAATTGGTCTATATGGAAGATGTGACCAATGCCTTGGTGAACTCCGGAGATAAATTCAAAGAAATAGAGGCGGCCTTAATTGAAGCCAAAGAATTGGACAACCCAAACCTCACGTATAAGGTCGTTCCATTTTTCGGTAACAACCAATTCTTCCTGTTGGCCACCATCAAATACAACGACGTACGCCTGGTGGGTGCACCTCCGAGCTCCATTGGTAAGTTCGGCGCGGATACGGACAACTGGGTGTTCCCCCGTCATACTGGGGATTTCAGCTTGTTCCGAGTGTACGACGAGAACGGAAATGCCTTTACA
>Ga0209652_1000988_pt1 | contig 23626 bp, 27 predicted proteins | sample SaaInl74LU_5_DNA_FD_184641 | JGI IMG/M metagenome (GOLD analysis project Ga0209652, IMG submission 184641) | Marine microbial communities from expanding oxygen minimum zones in the Saanich Inlet - ESP_74LU_5_DNA (SPAdes) (version 2) | ecosystem: Environmental > Aquatic > Marine > Intertidal zone... | reverse complement strand
GTAGCACTTTAATCTTTAATTAGATGAAGTTATACTCTAACAATTAGAATATATTTTATAGAAAGGCCTCCCAATCGGGAGGCCTTTTTTTATTTTGTAGAAAACAAAAAATAAAGGGGATATATAATCTAATAATACTTACATTAAACAAAAAAGTAAACAATATGAAACTACGTAAAAAATTAATGTTACTTGAGGAATTCGACGCTCAATCTAACGCTAAAGTAAATACTGAGGTCAAGGCCGAGGTTAAAACAGAAACTAAAACTGGAGAGGCTATTAGAACTGAAGTTATTGCTGATGTTGATGCTATCCTAACTAATCTAGAAACTCTTTCGGCTCAGATTACTGAAAACTTTATTAATGAATATAATGAAACTATATTAATTAATGAGAGTGCAGCTGAAAGTTTAATGAAAATGTTTAAGTCTATGGGTTCTTTGGCTAAATTAGCATCAACATATCCAAAAATGGCAGATAATAAAGCTAAATTAGAAACGGATAAGAAAACTTTTGGTTTAAAATTTGCAGAGAAAAAGGAAGAACTAGTTGCTAAGCAAATGGATAAAGCTAAAGAAGCAATGAATGCTAAAATTGATGCTCTTGAGGATCCAGCGCAAAAGAAACAACAAAGAGAAATGAGAGATACAAAATTAGAGGCTCTCAAAACACAAGTTGTAGCTAAGATTGATAGAAGTAAAGAAGATGCAGATAAGAAATTCGATAGAGATATTACAGATGCAGGTTCTGCTCTTACTAAATTAACAGGTGATAATAAAATAGAATCTCCTATTTTATCAGCTAAATGGGACGGCATGAGACTACAAATAGATAGAAAAATAGAAGATAAGTATATTGCCATTGATAGAAAAGCATGGGATGACTTTATTGAAGATCCTGAAAGAATTAAAAAATTAGAGGATTCAACAAAAGAACGTGCTAAAAAAGAGGCAGCTGAAAAGGATGAGCAATTAAAAAAATCAATAGAAAGAGCAAGAAGAGAGCAGGAAAAATTAGATGCTGATATTGCCAACGCAACTGGCGATGAAAAAGCAGCATTAGAAAAACTTAATACTTGGAATAAAGCATATAGCGAATTAAGTTCAGCCTTAAATTTAACTGAAGAATCAACACCTGAAGAAAAGAAAGCTGCACAAAATGCTTCTAAAAATCTAGGAGATGCACAGGATAAATTAAGTAAGAAAACTATGAAAGATGCATTTGGCTATGAAGATGACCAAGATGCAGATTCAGCATTATCGGATTTTACTGAAAGAGAATCTGAATTACAAGATAAGTATAAAGAAATTAAAACTATGGTTGGTGGTAGTGAAGATGAAGAAGATGAAAAAACATCACAGCAATTAGCTGACGATTTTATCGCAGATAATGAAGGTTTTAAAGTTATTACAGACAAAGGTGCTACAGTACCAGTTACTAATCCAGACACTGGAGAAGAAGAACAAAAGCCTAGATATGAAGGCGAACAAGATTTCACAGGTAAAAAAGAAGATGGTTCTGATGACGATGTAGTAACTGTTGGTAAAGAAATTGATTACAGTACCGATACTGATGAATCTAAAACTGTTGAAGAAGTAGCTGAAGAAGCTATTGGAGAGACTTTTGGTACTTTCACAGGCCCTCTTACAAAAGAAGAAGTAAATGAGATGGTGCCAGTCACTGGTGAAGATGGTAGTGATACAGAAAAAGCTAAGTATAAAGACAAGCAAGGACCTTTTAAAGCTAAGGATGCAGCAGGTAATGATACTGGTGAAGATACATACTGGGCTAAATTAGATGATAGCTCATCTGCTGCAACAGTAAGTGGTACAGATGTTAGTGAAGCAGTAAACGCATCGGGTTATATTAAAGCTGGTAAGTTAGGTTACAACGATCAATTCTTAGGAAGACAATCTCTTGCAGCAACACTATCATTAGAGTTAGGTTTAAACCCTAAAGATAAATTTGGTGGTGGTGATTGGTTAGGATTTGATCACGTATCGTTATATGCTACTGGCGGCAAAAACGGTGGAACTATATTAGATGACGCACTAACAGGCAAATACACTTACGATGAATTAAAAGCAGCTGCTGCTGAGTTCTTAGGTATTAAAGAAGCTGAAGAAGTTGAAGAAGTTGAAGAAGGAAATCAATTCGGTGCTGCAAGAGCAGAAGCAATTGCAAAAGGCGAAAAAACATTTAAAGTAGGTGATGAAGAATATCCTGTAGAAGATGTTTCTAAAGAAGACGAAGAAAACGCTGAAGAATTTGTAGAAGAAGCAAAGGAATTACCTAAAACTATTAAATTAGATGAAGGTTTAACAATTGCACAAAAATTCGCAAGATTAATGTAAGATTAAAGAGAGCGCTTAGCGTTCTTTTTAGCAAGTTTAAGAAACTCCTCTCGTTCTGCGAGCAGGAGTTTTTTACATTTATGGCGAAACTCAACAGAAGATTTAAGTATTCTACTGTCAATCATTGGAGCATCTAAAACATCATAGTATTCTGGATGTAGAAAGTTCTTAGGGTCAAAGTTCATAAACTTGGCCCTTATTGGTTTTAGACTAATTGCACAAACCCAATCTACTTCGTTATAATTTTGATGTAATTGTACCTTAGATACTGGAGTAAGACTTTCCCAATCAAAGTAAGTTTTTAACATACTGCTGTTTTTAACAGCAGGTCTTTGCATACGTAGCACACAGTGTATAAATTGATCATTCTGAGACCATTCCTTTATATGGCGATGTTCTACTAGGAATTTTCTATATAGCTTCATGAGTGGCTTTAAAACGATCCCATATCGGTTTTTTGGATAGGGTCCATTAGTACGTTGAATTTCTATGTTAAAATATGATTTCGCCATATAGTATTTATTCGTGAAACTTTATATGGCTATTCCATATAATCTACAAAATAAGTAGTATATGCAATCAATAAACCAACTCTTTACAGAGAAATATCGTCCAAAGAATTTAGAAGAACTAATTCTCCCAGGTCGTGTTATGAATAAGTTCAATGACGGACTAGTACAGAATATGTTATTTGCAGGTTCGCCAGGAACTGGTAAAACATCATGTGCAAAGGCAATTGTAAATCAATTTGAATTACCTTATCTTTATATCAACGCGTCCACAGATACGTCAGTCGATGTAATTAGAACTAAGATTATAGACTTCTGTTCTACAGTTTCAATCATTGATAAAGCAGGTATGTTTAAGGTGGTTATTCTTGATGAGGTAGATGGTGTATCAGATCAATTCTTTAAAGCACTTCGTGCTACTATGGAGCAATTCGCTTCTAATTCTAGATTTATTGCAACTTGTAATTACATTAATAAATTGCCGGATCCAATACTTAGTAGATTTGAAGTTATTAATTTTGACTTTGATAAAGACGAAGAGACTGAATTGACTAAGAAATATATTAAAAGAGTTTATGAGATCTGTGGTAAAGAGGGCATGACAATTGAAAAACCAGCTCTGGTAGAATTTGTACGTAGAAACTTTCCAGATTTAAGATCTACTCTTAATAAATTACAGGGCTATAAAACTCAGGGCAATACTAACATCACAGTAGAAGATGTTAAGAAATTTAATTCTGTCTATAAAGACGTATTTGAATTAGTATTTAATGAGACTGACCCAGCAAAAAATTATCAATTACTAGTAAGTAATTATGCGAATAAAGTAGATGATATTTTACAAACACTAGGAGCAGAGTTTGTAGAATATATACAACAGGAGAAATCTGCTTATATCAAATTTATACCACAGATTATTGTTACTGTAGCAAAACATCAAGCTCAGAGAGTACATGTAATCGATCCGGTAATAACAATGTTAAGTTGTGTATATGAGATACAAAGTATTATTAACTCCTAAAGTTTTTGCAAAATAATTGCCTCTAGATTTTTTTATGTCAATTATTTTGTTTATATTAGTACTGTAACATAAAGGCAAAGCCTTTCTTAATAAGAATAAAAATGAAAGTGGGAAAACACACATTATTAATCGACGGAAACTATTTTGTTTTCAGCAGACTATTTGTTTTACCAAAACCTAAAACAGGCAAGCTGTTAGGTGATGATAATCAAAAGAAGCAATTTATGCGCAAGCTATCAATTGACTTTGCATCAGAGATGCGTAAACTTAAAGGTTTTGTAGATGATGTAGTTCTTACCGTAGACTCAAAGTCTTGGCGTAAGGACTTATATCCAGATGCAGGCTATAAAGGTACTCGTAAGCCAAATAGTAATGTAGAATGGCCGGCAGTATATGAGGTCTATGAAGCATGGCAAGAAATACTTGCAACTAAAGGTGTAGTTGTACACCAAATACAAGGTGCAGAAGCAGATGATGTTATTTTTGGTTGGTCAACAGCTCTCAATAACCGAGGTAAATCATGTATCGTATGGTCGGGTGATAGAGATCTTATTCAATTAGTAAACTATTCAAAAGCTAATGACGCACATACAATTTGGTATTACAATACTAAAAAGTCATTATATGCATACGAAGGTTTTATGCAAGACATGATAGAATCTGCAGCTGCAGATATGTCAGAGGATGATATGCTATTTAATATGGGCGGTCAACATATGATGCGAGATCGTTATCAAAAACAAATCCTAGACTGGACTATTGCTAATAAGATAGAAACTACAGAAGTTGATTGTGAGCAGTTTATCTTTACTAAGATTCTTATTGGTGATAAATCCGATAATATTCCTTCTGTTGTTACATGGCAAAAAGAAATGAAAGCTGGAAAGTTGCGTAGTTACTCAATTACAGATAAACTTGCAACCAAAATATATGAGCAGTTTATTAAAGAAGGTGAAGACTTTAAGATTGACTATTTATTTTCAGAAGAACAAAAAGATAGATTGGTTGATATAATCTATAGAGTTGTTGGACGTACTTCTACAAACCTTATCAAGAATAATCTTACTAATAATATTGCACTAATGTTATTGCATAATAGAACTATACCAGACTCAATCCAACGTGCTATCTATAGTGCTATAGAAAAAGATTGGGAAGGTGCCTTAGATAACATTGAAGTGGTCCAGGACATGGAAAAAATACTAGAAGGTACTGATTGGCTAGAGGGTAAATCAAGTTATGCACCAGACCCATTCGCGGGTATGGACATTCCAAAAGAAGAAAAGGTTAAACCCATGAAACTTGTTGGTAAAAAGACAACGAAGAAATCAAACGAAGAGCCAACTAAAAAGTTATTTTAATGACACTAACTGATTATATTCAAATAGAAGAAATCTTAGCAGAAGCAAATGCACATGGTTTAAAACCAGAGGTTATAGATCTTGCTTCTAAAATAGAGGCACTTCATAATTTTTCAAAAGTGGATGCACATCAACATGCATTTAACACGCTAATTGGATAAACTTTCCAATTTATTAACATATAATCAATATGCTAGACGAAACTAAGTTATTTGACTTTGTAAAGATAATGTTTACAAAGCGTTCTCAATTTGAGAATATAAAAAACCATACAAAGAAGCGACATCACTTTATGATTAATCGCTTCTTTGCTATTAAATATCCTACTAATTCAAATCTATTTAATCTAAATGGAATTAGTGGTGCAAATGTTGTTGAGAGCTGGGGTCTGGTTGCTCAACGTTTTAAATCAGTTCCAGGTTGGTGGTATACTAAGACTAAAAAGTCTGCTCCCGCAAAAAAAGCTGATAAATATATTCCAAGCGAAAGGGCGGTAGATCTATTTCTAAAAAAGAATGAAATAGGCATGCGAGAATTTAATGAATTAAAAACATTTGCAAAAGAAGATTTATATGCTGATTTGCAAAAAATCGAGACTCAAATAGATGTATACTCAAGAAACTGATAACTTTACTGAAATTATAGATATTACTCTTTATAAGTACAATTCTATAGATTTAAAAATATGGGGTTTAGTAAAAAGAAATAATGGACATAAAAGCCTATCAGATAATTCTATTCTTATTAGAGCTGATATACTTAAGTCTATTATAAATTCAAGATTTAGTTATACTTTAAATAAAATAGAATCTCTCAGCGGAGATACATTGCACAAAGAAGCAACTTCTATCTACTTTCTAAATCATGTTTTTAAAACAATACAAAATTTAAGTTGGGTTAAGATAACTCTTAATAAAAACTCAAACTATAATAGACTAACTGAAATTGATGAAATTAAAACAATTAAGTTTAGTATTAAAACAATAAGAGGTACTTTAAAACTTTTTAACTTATTTAGAGTTAGTGAGCTAGATAGCGTTAATAGACTTCTTATACATGCTGGTATTTTAAGTGATGGTGAATATTTTAAAGTTTTTAAATTACAAAATCTATTACAATCATTAGATTTATACATATCTGAGCATAATTCATCAGACGTTATGTCATTATTAAATCCGATTATTCTAAAATTAGAAGCGTTTGAACAGGATAATCCTGAGGTGCTTTTAATCACTGATATTAACTCGGATATATAAACAAAACATAGGCAGCATGCCGGCATATTAAATGGTAACTAATTACACAGCAGATCAAATAGGAGATATATTCTACAGTACAATGATAGAGCCATATTCTGGTGTTAAAAAAATACTTGGATGGGATATTATAGTTGGTGTAACCACACCACTTACCCATGGTAAACTTAATTTTATTGATGCAATAACAGAAGTAACCTATACTGGAAGTACACCATTGCCATTAATTGCTGGACAAGAGTTTATTGTAGGTAATATTAAATATCAAGTAGATGAAATACTAGATGCTAATACATTTACATTAACTGAGGCTCCTATTTTTACAGCAACCGGGCTTACATTTTATTTATTGCCAGATAGTAATAATCAATTTAGCTATGAATATAGTTGGTCTCAAGAACCAGAGTCTAGTTCTGGTGGACAGATGAGTGAATTTTTACCATTAGGCCCAAGTTTATTAGCACTTGAATTTGATCCCAGTAAACCACTTTGGATTAGATTAAAATTAAGCGTCACTGCATTAGGTGATGCAAATGAAATAAGTTTGATTTCAAATTCATTTACACTTGAAACTGAAGCCGGCACAATAGTTGTTTGTCCTGATTTCTGTGGAGATTGTACAGATTCAATTGCAATGAATGGTTGTGCAAATATTATAGTAGAATGTGACGATAATCTTTATGACCCTTATAATTTAAATCAACCAACTAAAACATACGAACAGCTTACAGAATTGTCAACAGATATTTGGGGACACACTGTAAAATACTTTAGAGTAGAGCCAGATAAGAGAAGCAAGGATGTTATTCTTATGGAGTATTCTCTCTATAATGTTGTTGAACAAGGAGAACTTAAGATAATGGTTCCAGATAATGAAATGCCAACTGCACAATTTAGTTATGATATCTTTGGAATGGGATTTGAAGATTTTGAAGTTCATTTAACTAAAGGGCAGTTTAAAAACGCATTCGGTGTGGGCCCTAGTCCTAGAATGAGAGACTATTTATATTTCCCTCTAGTTAATAGAATGTACGAAGTAAATGCAGTTCAGTATGCAGATGAGTTTAATGAACACATGACATATTGGAAGCTCTATTTGAAAAAGTTCGAAGAGCGCACGTCAAATATTATTACAGATACTACAATCGAACAAGAGCTAGACGCATTAACAGTTGGTGTTGAAGAGATCTTTGGTGAAGAAATCCAAGACGAATATGTACAGACTACTAAACCAGCTCAATATCAAACGACATTCACAGAAGTTGGAGATGGAACTAGGTTTAGAATTAATACTGGCTTAATTATAACAGATGGTGAGATTAGAAATAAATGGACTATAGTATCTAAAAATTACTATGATCTTAGATCTTTAAATGCAAACATAGAGCTTTTAGTCTATAATAAAAAATCACAACATAGTGTTAAAGATAATTTAGCATTTACTACATGGATAAGACCTGGTTTTGTAGATAATACACACCAGATTATATTTGATGGTTGGGATAATAATAAAGGATTAGAGCTTAGTATTTCTGCAAATTCCACTATTGTTAAACTTAATGGCGATTTACATACAATAGACCACGATATTGCATTAGAAAATGGAACATGGTATGGATTTGTTTTTAATTTAAATAATGGGTTTAAGACTTTCTCAGTTTCTACATATAGATTAGATCCTATGAGTAACTGGCAGAATACTAATTCTATGAATAAGACTATTGAAAAAATAAATCATAAATCTAAAGTATACGGCTCAGCATATGGTTGGGTATTAAATAAAAAATACCAATTAATGCCTGCAAATTTAGATATTACTAATATTAGACTCTTTAAAAAGACTATAGGCCAAGACCAACATCTAAATGTTTTACAACAATATGTTGTCAGAGATAGTCAACTTGCACATATTATTGATAATGCAATCCCTTCAATTAATTTAAGAAGATACGACCAAAGCAGGTAATTTTCTAACAAATTTAATCTAGATTTGTTACAAGTATTTTCTAGATATATAAATTATAATATAATAATATGAGCGAAAAGAAACCGAGTATTTCAGAACAGGCAGATAAAATTAGAGAAGAGCTAGACTTTTTAATAGGAGATGAAGAGAGTCTGGATGTTGAAAGTGACCCAAATGATTTGCCGATATCAGAACCTTCTAAAGACTTAGTACCGCAAGTTAACTATACAGAATTAAAGTCTAGTGCGACTAGAAAAGCAACTAAGACTATTACTTCCTTGATGAAATTTTATCTCGACGCAGATATTATTGAAAAGGATGAATATATTGCCGCGAAAAAGAAAATGGATGAAATGACGATGTCATCGCTAATCTATCAATTACAGGCAGGTGAAAGAGCATTAACAACTCTATTAGAAACAATTGATGGTGGAGAGCTAGCCCCAAGAATGTTTGAGGTATTAGCAACCTTACAGAAATCCATGTTAGATATTATTAAATCACAAACAATGTATCTGATGGCAGCTGAGGAATCTACAAAGCGTATTGCTAGAGATATTGAGATCTACAAGAAGAGAGATGATACTCGAGAAATAGAAGCCGCGGGCGGGAATACTAACGATAAAAATGTACAAAGAGGTACAAAAGATCTCATGGCTGCAATACAAGCCGGAATTAAATCTTCCGATATAGAAGATATAGATGAAACTATAGAAGAATAAATGAGCGATTACGTAGGAGATAATAGGTGGATTCCGAAAGGAGAGTCTGATACAACATCAGAACGAATTGTTTGGTCAAGCAAGCAAGTATCTGATCTTATATTAGCACTAGACCAAGGATATAGACCTAAGATTAAACTTCCTTTCTATGAGGGTAGACAATATCTACGTAAAGGTAATATTGTATTTGAATATACTGATGAGGAAATAAGTGAGCTGGCTAGATGTGCCACCGATATTGTTTATTTTGCAGAAAAATATGCTGTTGTAATGACAGATAATGGTATTCAACAAGTAAAGCTTAGGGATTATCAAAAGAAAATGCTTAGAAACTTTCAACATGAAAGATTTAATATTGTTCTTGCATCTAGGCAAATGGGTAAAACAGTCACAGCTTCCATCTTTAATGCATGGTACTTAACATTTAATACTGATAAGAATACTCTATTACTTGCCAATAAATCAGATTCTACAAAAGAAATTATTGATAAGGCAAAAACTGTAATTGAAAACTTACCATTCTTCATGAAGCCGGGTATTATTAAATATGATGTCATGAATGTAAGGTGTGATAATGGTTGTCGATTAATAGGACAATCTACCACAGCAAAATCAGGTATTGGATTTACAATTCATAATTTATACTTGGATGAGTTTGCGCATATCCACCCCTCGATTGCAGATAGTTTTTATGAAAATGTTTATCCAACACTTTCAGCATCTAATGTTTCTAGAATTACAATTACTTCTACTCCTAATGGATTTAATAAATTTTATCAAATATATGCAGCAGCAGAAAAAGGCGATAATGTTTATAATGCACAGCGTATTGATTGGTGGGAACACCCAGATAGAGATGACGCATGGTATGAGCGAGAGTTAGGAAACTTAGGTTCGATCGAAGCATTTAATAAACAATACGGAAATGAATTTGTTAGCTCTTCTAATCTTTTATTAGATCCTATTGCTATTAAAAAAATGAGGAAGCGTGCTAAAAAATATGTCCATCATGATTTTGATGAATTTGATTATATTTCAATTGATGTAAAGGGCTTTTTAGAATGGGATTCTTCATTCGATATTGACGAATGTAGAAACCCTGAAAAATTTTGGTTGTTCTCAGTAGATATTGCAGAAGGTAATGGTGGTGATGCATCAGTTATTAATGTATTTGAATTACAGCCAATGAATATTAAGGAGCTAGAGGCTGTTAATAACGCTGGTGCAATGTATGACTTCTTTAAATTTAAGCAAGTTGCTAGATTTAGAAGTAACGAACATGTTATTGAAGATTTTGCAAAAGTACTCTATACATTGTCTGTAGATATATTCTATAATGAGAATGTCAAGATGATTGTGGAGTATAATACATATGGTACGGTTCTTTTTCAATATTTAAAAACAGTGTTTCCACAGAAGAATGATTTTGATGATGAGATGATTGTAAGATTTAAACATAGACATGATGCAAGGACTCTAAAGCCAGGTATTAAACTTAAATCTGATAATAAAGCAATATTTTGTCAGAATTTCTCTAAATTGTATGGAGATAATAGGATAGATATAACAGATGAAGAAACAGTAATTGAAGCAAGTCTATTTGGTACATTGTCTAATGGAAGCTATGGAGCTCAAATGGGACATGATGATGTCATCATGACAGCTATTACTGCAACTGAATTTTTTAATACTACTGACTATGCAGATTTTGTGGAAGAGGCTCTAGATTTTATAGATTTAGAGATACATAATAAAATGGAAAGTATATTATTTAAAGATAATGATAGCGAAGGAGATCTACAATATGATATTTATGATCTACTTAAATAAATTACAAGATTAAACCGGATATATAATAAAAGTAAAAAAAATAAATTAGAACAACTATGGCATTAAGTCCTCAATTACAACAGTTCAAGAGCTCAGGCGTATATCGCTTAGAGTTTGACAAATCACAGACGGTTAATATCCCTGCTGAAACTATTAGATTAGTTGTAGGTAGATCTAAAAAAGGTCCTTACAACACTCCAGTATTCATTGAAGATACTGAGCAATTCGTACAAGTTTTCGGTGGTATTGACAAGTCTTTAGAAAAAGATGGAATGTTTTTCCACAGATCAGCATTAGAAACTCTATCAAGAGGTCCTATCTTAGCACTTAACTTAACTACAGCAGATTTACCAGAGACACTTCTAGTAGACGCTGACCAAGTAAGTATGGTATCGTTAATCACTGATGGTGGAGAGCAAGGAATCGACGCAACGTTTTTAACAACAAAATATGCAGATGTATTTGATACAGATAAGTTCTGGACTCCGTCTGACGCGAAAGTGTTATCAGCAGCTAGTAATACTGAATCAAATTCAAGTAAAGCTATTACATTTACAAACATTAAACAAGATCCTATTACGATTATTGTAAAACAAGCTGCAAATGTTGCAGGCTTTGAAGTTACAGCAAGAGAGTGGTATGGTGAAGGAAATATTCCAGAAGGAATTGAACCACTAGAATATGTTTCTGATTACATGGTAGATGTTTTAGTCTATAAAGGTAATTTCGATGCAACTGCATTAAATAACGACCCAGTTTACGGACAGTACTTTGATGCAACTGGTTTAATTAAATCACAGCTAGGAGCATTTACTAACTTAAGAGAAGTAAGTTTAATTGCACAATATACAGGTTCTTTAATCCCAGAATTCGCGGATAATGAAGGAAGACAACTTTATATTGAAACTTTAATTAACTTAGAAGCAAGAAGAACAGGTTTATTCTGTGCAGTTAATGAAGATGCATTAGCTAATATTGATCTTATCGGTGAAGGTTTTGATATCTACCAAGATTACCAATTATTATCACATAATATCGAACAAGGTGTTTCTGTAGATGATGTTGCACTTGGTAATATTGTAGAAATTGATGGAAACGATTTATATATTAGAGGTCTTACTGGTAGTATACCAGCAGGTATTGAAGAAGATGCTTTCTTATTATCAACAATCGCTGGAGCAAATAATGAATATTCTCAAATTACAGCTATTGCAGATGACGGAGTAGACACTAAGATTACAGTTAGTGGTGCGTTTGGAATCAATGCAATTGATGGAACATATGAAACATTTACTACAGTTGGAACTGGGCCTTCATTTGCAGCAGCAAATGTTACAGTTAATCCTGATGGTAAATTAGTTATTGATGCTGCTATAGCAGATGTTACATTTAACGACTTAACAGCTGGTGCTTTCTTAAAGAGTGCATCAACTGGTGAAAAAGTAAAATTCGTCAACGCAGTTGAAGTTGCAGGACAAACATTATTAAACTGTAGTGGTCCTGTTTCTAGCGAATATGCAGAAGCTGGCGTAACAACATTCTTAGTATACCAAAGAGCAGCTACTGCTGTATTCCCAGTATATACAATTAACGAGAATGATAGAGTAGAATTAGTTACTGCTGGATGGACATTTACACCTGAAGGAACTGGTAGATCTTTATTCTCTAAAACAGTTGCTATTGCAGCAACAGAACCTGCATTTAATTCAAATATTAAAGTGGGTATGTATGTTCCTGGATCTGCGGATGGTAAATTATCTAGAATCCTACAGATTCAAAAATTAGCAGTAGCTGAAGACGTTTCCGCTGGTACTAAAACATATACTTATAGATTTATTACACATAGAAACTTAACTACTGAGCCAACTTACGCTCTTAAGAGATATGAAGATGCAACTTCAACTTATACAATGTTCCCACTTAATGCTGCAGTTATAAATGACAGATCAAAATCTGAATTATTAGCACAATTAACACCGGGTAACGGTTTATCAAATACTTTAGTTGATAAAGATGCTATTACATTTAGATATGTAATTGATACGTTTGGTTCATTAGAAGGGCCAACAATTCTTAACAAAGAAGCAATTACACAACTTTGTAAAGAAAGACAAAACGCATCAGCAATCTTAAACGGACCAATGGTACATGAGCTTAAAGCTTCTACTAATCCATCATTCTTAAATGCTGATACTGGAGCTTTTGAAGTAAGACATATTGCAAATGGTGGTAATTTAGATTTAAACCCAACGTTATTATATACGTTACCAAGCCTTAATGAAGGAGCAAACTTTGGATTCTACTACTCTCCAGGTCTTAATATCCTAGAGAACGGAAGAGTTAAAGTAGTTCCACCAGCGGCTTACGTATCTAACAACTATATTGATAAGTATACTGACGCATTACCTTGGTCAATTATTGCAGGACCTAGAAGAGGTGTTGTAGGAGGTACTAACGTACAATCACTTGAATTTGCATTTGATAAAAACGATAGAGATATTCTAGAACCATTTGGTATTAACCCAATCGTATTCGAAAGAGGAGTTGGTTTAACAATTAAAGGTAATAAGACTGCACAACAATCAATTCAATCAGCGCTTTCTTCTGCTCACGTAAGAGAGGCAATGATTTATATTGAAGATGGACTTGCTGAAATCTTAAAGAACTACCTATTTGAATTTAATAATGCACAAACAAGATTAGAGATCAAAACTTTAGCGGATAACTTTATGGAATCTGTTAAGAAAGATGGTGGTGTTTATGATTACAGAAACATTATGGATGGTACTAACAACACTAACGAAGTTATTGACAACAACATGGGTATTTTAGATACGTACGTTGAGCCAGTTAAAGGTCTTGAAATCTTAGTATCGAGAGTAACAATCTTGAATACAGGTGAAATTGCTACCGGTAACTTCGCATAAGAAATTAGATATATAAAATAAATACAAATATAAAGATATGGCTTTACCACATTATTCAGAGGATCAAACAAGCAAAAAAGGCAGAAATTTTGAGCCAGTTCAGGCTAACCTGTTTGAGGTAACTATTTTACCTCCAGCAGGAGTAGGTGGGCAGGAGTTGTTTTTACAACACATAAATTCTATCAGTGGTCTTGATGGTCTACACAAAGGAGTTGACGCAATAACTCAGAAATACAAATTTGCGTCTAGATCATACGCAGGTATGATTGGTGAAACTACAGTTGATGTAACTGTTAACTTTTCATTAAACTTAAACGATGCAAACCAAGCTTACTTATATAAGTCTTTAAGACAATGGTACAGAGCTCAGTACAATCCTGAGACTGGCGAAATGGGTCTTAAAAAGAATTATGTTGGTACAATTGTAATCGTACAATTTAACAGAGAGGGAGACATTTACAGAAAGGTAACACTTGATGATTGTTTCATTACATCGGGTATCGGATTCACTTCGGAACTAAGTTACGAAAGTGGAGATGCTGCTTCATTAGAAATTGGTTGGAGATCAGATGTATGGTCTGAAGAATTAAACTAATTATAAATTCTATAATAGAGGAGGAGTTCCTAGGAACTCCTCTTTTTTTAACCAAAGAAAATATATTATAATATTAACAGAATACATAATAAAATACTATGGAAAATACAAAGCTTACAAAAAAGCTACAAGTGTTACTAACAGAAACAGAAGTCAGCCAAATTAATAGAGTTATTTTAAACGATGCTTTAGAAAATGAAGCAAGGCCTGTTTCAGTAAGTGCTTTTATTAGAGGTCTAATACAAGACGAGTTATCTAAAAGAACACTAGAACAAAAATCGTATCTTAAACAAAATTTAAAAAACTTAAAATCAAAATAATATGTCAGAACAAAACAAACCTTCAGAAGAAGAATTGTCAAGAATGTTAGATGCTCGCGAAGGCGTTAACCAGACAAGTAAACCCACCGTTGATGTTGAATCAGTTGAGGCTGTAATTGACGAACAAGGATTAGGTAAAGTTAACATGAGAGATTTTGGCCCTACAAAGGCTGAAAAATCAGATGTATATCTAGGTTGGCACGAACTAGATATAGAAACATTGCCATCTAAAGGTAGATTTTACCCAGATGATATCGTTGTTAAAATTAGACCGGCAAAAGTTGCTGAAATTAGACACTTTTCAACAATGGATGAAAATAATTTATTAGATATTGATGATAAATTAAATGCTATTGTAGAATCTTGTACAACTGTAAATTCTAAAACAGCTAGAATGTCTGTAAAGGATATTTTAGAAGAAGATAGATTTGTACTTATTTTATCAATTAGAGACTTAACATTTCCAGAACCAGAAGCAACTTTAAAAGTTGAACACCAAACACCAGATGGTAAAAAACATGAAGTAGAAATTAAAAGAGAATACTTCCAGTATTTTTCAATTCCTTCAGAAATCGATAAGTACTATGATAATGAGCGTAAAGGTTTTTTAATTAAAACTAGAAACCATGGTGAGTTTATGATGAAGCCACCAACAGTTGGTACTATGCAAGAAATTACTAAGTATATTAAAGAAAGAAGAGAAAAGGGTCTAAATATAGATCAGTCACTAGTCCAGATTGCACCTTATATTGCAGTTGACTGGAGAACGTTTAACCAAAAGAGACTATTCGATTTAGAGATAGAAATGAACGGATGGGATCCTAAAAAATACATGCTAATCTACAGAATTGCAGAGCAACTTAAAGTTGGTTTACAACCTGAAATGAAGGTTATGCTAGGGGATGTGGAGGAGACGATCCCCATTAACTTTCGTGGCGGCGTCAAATCTCTTTTCATTGTTCAAGATCTCTCTGGAGAACTTCTTTAAGACAAAGTTTTATATTTATCTACACTTACATATCCAACCGAGTGAACTTGATAATATGGAATACTACGAGTACCATTATATCATTAAAGATTTAATACAACACTTAGAGAACGAACAAAAAGCGAACCGAGGTGAAAAAGACATGGCTGGCGATATGATGGGCAAAATGAAAATGCCGAATATGCAAATGCCGAAAATGTCAATACCGAAAATGGGGTAACGCGATAGCGATAGCCTATTAAGATTAATATATACAAGAGTCCTGCATTGTTGTGGGACTCTTGATATATATACCACATGCAATTTACATTGCAATAAAAATAAGGCATACTAGAACATCTTATGATGAATATTTTTTCAAAGTTAATAGGTCCAACTAATAAGCTAGCCGAATTTGCAGAGGAGCAATTAGAAGAAGCAAAAGCTTTAAACGTTATTACTATAGATCTAAGGGATGAAGTTAAATTATCTAATGAAGAGTTAGCAAAACAGACTGTTCTTTTAACCGACATTAAAACTCTTATTAAAGAGCAAATTGATTCTAGTAAATCAGGAGGCTCATCTACAGAATTTGGCGATGCAAGTAAATTTAAAGGTCTTTCTCCGGATAAGGCTGGTCAAATGGCTATGATTGCAATTGGTAGTATGGTAGCCATTACGGTGGCCGCGGCCTTAATACAATATACACCAATTATTTCTATAGGACAATTATTAACAGTGATCGCAGTAGCGGGTGCATTGGCATTAGTGGTGCCAGCATTCTTAGATATTGCAACTAAATTAAGTGGTAGTGAAGATGCCCTGGCTATGGAAAGTGATGGTTCATTTAAAGCCAGTTCTACATCCGGCCCTGGATTAGCAGGAGTTGGTGTGGCTACATTGGCTCTAGTTGGTATGGCAGTAACTATTTTACTTACCTCATTTATATTTAGCATGATTGTGCCACTTACACCTGCAAATGCAATTTCCGCATTAGTTATCGCAGCACTTCTTATTCCAATGGCTTATGCTTTTAGCTTAATTACAAAACAATTAGCAAAAGCAATTGGCACAAAAAGCGCAGGCTTTGAAGGCATGGAAGTATCTGGGACTGATACAAGTGGATTGGCACCTCTTGCTGGCGCAGGATTATTAAGCTTATTAGGAATGTCATTTGTTATAACAGTGTCTTCTTGGGTATTTTCACTTATAATGCCTTTAAGTATGCCACAAGCATTAACAGCAATACTTATATCACTTACAATGGTAGGTCTTGCACTTTCAATGGGTAAGATTATGGCAGCATTAAAAGAAGCTAAAGTAAAACCAAATATGAAAGGTGTAAAAATGATAGCGATGGCCGGATTAGCGATGGTCACTGGAGTTGTAGCCCTAGTCGCAGCATCTATTGCACTTCAGTTATTACAACCAATAACCATGCAGCAATTTATAGGAATGCTTGCAATTGGTATTGGATTAATCCCTCTTGCATTTTCATTTGGAATGATAATTAAAGCATTAGGTGAGGCTAAAGTAACAGGAATGAAAGGTGTTGGTTTAGTAATGATCGCCGGATTAGCAATGTTAGCAATGGCCGGAGCTATTGTTGGGATATCTTACATATTCCAATTATTACCAGATACGTATACTGCACCACCTTTATTATGGTCTATTATAGTGGGTCTTTCTATGGTAGCATTTGCGTGGAGTTTTAGTACTGTTATGAAAGCAGTTAAAGGAGCATCCTTAAAAGAAATCGCGTTTGGAACAATAGCTACAGTATTAGTTGCAGTTGCAATATTAGGTGCAGCATTTGTATTTACACTATTTCCAGAAGAGACTAAGGCTCCAGATTGGAAATGGAGTTTACAAACAGGTTTAGCTCTATTAATGTTTGCACTTCCATTTACACTAATAACAATACTCTTTAAATCTATGAGCGTTGGTATTAAAGAAATAGGAATGGGAACACTTGGATTAATTGCAGTAGCACTTGGTATTATGGTGACTGCACATATATTTGCTTATTTACCGGATGATATTCCAGAAGAATCTCCATTCTCATTTGCATGGATTTTAGGAGCTGCTGGAGCTATATTCTTCTTTGCAATTCCAGTTGCAGCAATTGGATTAATTGCAACATCAGGTGTTGGTGCCGTAGGTATTGTATTAGGTGTTGTTGGTATGATTATAATTGCAGCAGGTATTCTTGCAGTAGCATGGATATTTTCTGCGCTACCAGATCTTGGAGCTATTGGACAGAATATTACAAACTTAATCTTAGCACCAATTAATGGTATTGTAGATATCTTGGCTAGATTAAAGAAAGAAGTGGGTGTTAGTAATTTATTACCAATGGCCGGTGGTATTGCAGCAATATCTTTATCATTACTTTTATTAGCAGGAGCAACTGCAGGTATTGCAGCTGGTGGTGTTGTTGCAGCAATTGGTAGTGCGGTAAAAGGTTTAGTTGATGGTATTGCAAGTTTCTTTGGTGGTGAAAAATCTAAAGGACCACTTGATATATTAGATGATTTAATTAAGAAAAGAAATAAAATAGCACAACTTGCTAAACCATTAGGAACTGTAGCATCAGCATTAGAAGGTATTATTTTAGCCGGAAATGCAGTTAAGACTATTAATAAGTTTTTGCAATCATTAATAACAATGTCGTCAAGCTATGGCGGAAGTAGCCTTATTGAAGTTGCAGCAAACGGGCTAAGGAATGTTGGACATGCTTTTATGGGTGTAAGAAGCGCAATGATTGGATTTACTACAAAACCGCTACATGTTTTAACAACGTTATTTAAGATGAGAAAAATGATTGGTATTACTGCTAAGCACATGGCACATTTAGCTATATCATTTGCATCATTTGCCACACAGGCGTATATTGCAGGTAGAGGTCTAAAGTTAATATCTGATGCGTTTGTAAGAATGACAAATGTAGATGAAACTAGAATAAAACCTGTTCTGGATTTCATGAAACAATTAACAGCAGATACCTATATGCCACAAGCCATGGCATTTAAACTTATGGCTCCGGCGATAACTTCAATTTTAGGTGGTGGTGATAATCAAGGCTTCTTTGATAAATTATTTAAGAAGAAAGAAGAGCAGCATCCATTTGTTAAAATCATGTATGCAATGCACCAATGTGCAGATAAAATAGTTTTATTAGCACAGCCTTTGGTTTCGGTGGCAGCTTCATTTGCTCAAATAGCAACCCAACCTATTAAGAAAGTACATGCGGCTACTCACATGTTTAAAACATTATCTGATTCTAGCTTTGATAAACAAGCTAGGGCTTTAAAATCTATTGCAACTTCAGTTGAAAGGATTTCTGATGGTAGTAATAATATGAATGTTGAAGCAATTGATTCAAGTACTAAAATGTTTAGAGCACTGGCTTATTTAAGTGCTACTGGAAAGGATAATGCAGTTGCAGACTTAGGGAATGCTTTAGTAGATGCAATTGGAGAGCTTGGTAATATTATGGCTGAATTTGGAAATGCAGTTTCTGATGGAATGGGAGATAATAAAAACATTATTGAAAAAGGGTTAGATGCCATTGGTCTTGGCTCAAGCGCACCAGCAAGTGCACCAAGAAGTGCACCTCCAATAAATCTAGGCCCTGTGGTTAATGCAATTCGAGACCTAGAATCTAAACTATCAGATGATGGTATAAAAATTAAGAAGATATAATGGGTACTTTAGGAAATGTATATGGTAATATAAATAGTTCTACTAATGCTGCAACTAAAAATTCAGGTAATTTAAGTACTAAAGCAGATGCACAGACTAATAAGAATACTAAATCTGAGATCAATATTACACAATTTGATAATTTACCATCAAAGGGTACACAAAAACCTTTAGAAGATTCAAATAGTAATTTTGGCGATATGAATAAACAGTCTGCTAAAAATAATAATCAGATAAATGAAGTTGGCGACCCTAAAGATCAAGCAGATAGCTTGGATCTTAAGTCAGCAATAACAGATAAGAATAAAGACTTTAAAAAAGTAGGGCAACAAAAAAACCCGGTAGCAGACACTGTTGAGACTGTACACCCAGAAGATCCAGGAAAACAATTTTCTTATAAAAAAAATAAAGAAGCGCCAGTAGAAGATCCTAATAAATCTGAAGCAATGGGCTGGTTAATGGAGCAAATGTTAGAAAGTGCAACGGGCTCAGATCCTGATACTCCTAATGGAAAAGCACCAGATGCAGTAACTAGAGATAGTGAAATGCCAGGTATAAAGCCACAAAAAGATTCAAATCCAGCAAATAATGATAGGCCTAAGCTACAAAAGGCAAAGCCTCCTACTGAGATTAAAACCCCACCTGCTAGAAAGAATCCAGCAATGAATCCTACTAGTTTTACAAAAAAACCAATGGGGGCAATGGCTAATATTCCAAAACCTAATATCCCAAAGTTTAAGTTTTAATCTGAAACAATACACTTCTGGTCTATATAAATCCTAAATATAGACAAATGATTACAAGTACAACATCACATTACAAAAGCTCAACTATTAATTCAGCAACATATAACTTTGCAGACAAGACCCTGACTGTGGTTTTTAAATGGGCAACTTATGTTTATGAAGCAGTTGATGTGGCAACATGGGTTAACTTTAATTCAGCAGAATCTCAAGGTAAAGCACTTAATGATTATATTAAAGGTGAATTTGAATATGCTAAATATGAAGAAAAAACTCCAGGTAGTTTACTAGATGAATTACCTCCTGCAGATTATCAAATGGGAAATTAAATAAAAATAGTTCTTTAGCCTAAGAATAAAAATAAAAACAGATAAATTATGGAACAAACAATTGCATTTGTTTTAGGTGTATTAGCAGTGCTGGTGATAGCTGGCGTTTACAATATGTTTAAGACTCGAGGACAAGTTAAAGATTTATATGAAGAAATTGAAGATATTCATAGAATCATTAATGAAATAGAACGACAATTAAATCAAGAAAGTGATTTATTAGATCGTAGAATTGATGGTGAAATTGATCGCCTAAACAAAACATCGGAAGATCTATACAAATATGTAGATTCAAGAACTGATAAGATGGAATCAAGATGTGATTCTAGATTTGAGAAAATAGAAGTAAATTTAAAAAAATAAGTTAACCTTTAGGCTAAGGGGCTATTTTTTATAAATATTAAATAATTATGACAAAGGCAATAATCGTACAAAGACTTTTAGATAAAAAGCAAATCACAGCTGAAGAAGCAGTGGTTTTACTTAAAGAAGAGACATATAACCCACCTTCTTATCCAATGTATACTCCGAACCCGTATTACGATACTCCGAATACAACACCACCCCCAGTATGGTGTTCGGATAATACTTCCAATACTAAAGAAGATTGGGAATATTCAGATACTAAATATACAGACCCAAATAAAAATTAATATACTAATGAAGAAGCGCAGATCATCGCGTGGCCAAGATTTCAATCCTGAGGATAGAAAACGCAATTTGAATTTTAAAATAAAAAAACAACGTTCTCTAGATCGTGAGTTTAATCCTAAAAGACTTACAGATCTAAGGGATTGGGAAGATTTTGAAGAAGATAACTATGAGTGAAGCTGATTTTATACATAAACACATTGAGTCTATATTAGATATCCCTGGAGATTTAAGCTCAGGTATAAATGGGTGTGTTAGAGAAAGTGCATTTAAAAGAGTTTGTAAAATTTTAAAAAAACATGGAGCTTCCAAGCCTATTATTATCGACAAGATTGTAGACCCAGAAGTAGAACCAACATATATAGTAGAAAATGGGCAATGATATGATTTTTTGGGATGATATGTGGAATCAAAGTGATTCTGATAAATCCAAATGTAAAGAGGATGGATGTTGTGGAGATTGGGATGAATTTGGCGTTTGTAATTGCAAAAAATATTCAAAATAATTGCCTCTAGATTTTTTTATGTCAAATATTTTGTTTATATTAGTACTATAATTAAAAAACAAACATATGGCAAGATTTAAAAAACTTACAAAAGAAGATGCTAGATACTCAACAACAGGCACTTCACTTAAGGGCTACCTTAAGACAGGAATTCGATTTACAGACCTTTATCAAACCCTAGGCGAGCCAACATTTAAGCCAGAAGATTCTGGTGATGGCAAAATCCAATATGAATGGGTTATAGAATACAAAGGTGATATATTTACAATCTATGATTGGAAAACATATGATGAAAGATATACTTTAGAGGAGTATGATAGATGGCATGTTGGTGGTAAAGTTTACTCTGGTGACTTTGAAGATTTAATTGAACAACTCGTAAAAAAGAAAACACATGCCTGAATTAGCAGAACTTAAATTAACAGCAGACTATATTAATTTTAATAGTAATGGTATCAAGTACGTTGGTGTTGAGAAGAGCCCAGTCCACAAGGGAACTGAAGTTGACATACCATTCAATAAGTTCACGATAGTTGCTGAGAGTCGAGGTAAGGAGCTCCGGTTATGGTTTAAAGACTTTAACTCGGATAAATTCATGACTCTACAAATGACAATGGGTATGAGTGGCCATTTTCAAGTCACAAATACCGGTCAAGAACCAAAACACACACACCTTAAATTCTTTAGAAAGGATGGAACTACATTAAGTTTTGTAGATGTAAGGCGATTTGGTAATTGGAAACAAGGAATTACTTGGAAAGCCAACCGTGGGCCAGATCCAACAACCGAGCCACGTGAGTTCTTCTTAAATATAATGACAAACCTTACAAATAAGGCATTTAAGAAGCCACTCTATGAGGTATTAATGAATCAGAAATGGTTTAATGGGATTGGTAATTATTTGCGAGCAGAGATCGTCTATCGAGCCGAAGATGTGGATCCATTTCTTCCAGCAGCACAGCAAATTGCAAAATACCCTAAGATTCTAAAATTATGTACAGATATTCCAATGTTGGCATACGCCAAAGGAGGTGGAAGTATTAGAGATTGGGATAATCCATTTGGATCTGATGCTATTCAAGAAAAATTTATGCTCTGCTATGGAAACAAAACCATGGATAATCGTATAGACTCTAAAGGTCGTAGATTTTGGTATGATCCTAAATGGAATGCACCAATGCATAGAGACGATTTAAAAGATTGGGATTATTATAGCGGCTTACCAAGTCCTTTAGCATATAAATCATAAATAAATTGATAATGAGAAATACAGTTAAATTACCACAGCCACAAAAGGATATTATTGTAAAAGCATTACAAGTTTATCAAACTGCATTAAGAACGCTAGAAGATAAAACTGAAGATCAAGAATATACAGACTTTGATATTACTGCTTTAACTGGAATGTTTAAGGATAGTGATGTTGATGTAAGAATTGAATTAGATGAAGAGGTACACAACTCATTTGTACACCGACATGGTGTAGATTTTCCAATGTATGTTTAACACCAAAGAGAGATGACAGAAAAGCAACTAATAGAATTAGACTTCACTCGCAATGACGAGACAGCTGAGAGTAGTGGAGCATCAAACGATTGGCACTACTACACCTACGATATAGGCAGCTTCAGCTTAATCTCAGCAGCAAGTGATGAGGTTGAGAATGATGAGTGGTTTGTTGATGTATTTGAATCTCCGGAGATTAGATTTACTGATCCTACAGAGGTAAGTATTTTATTGACGTTACTAACGAACAATTATACAGAGAGATGAAAGCAGACGAGCAAGGTAATCAATATTGTAAAGAATGCAAAAAAGAAACTTGGCATACGCCTAAATTAGGTTTATTTTTTGAAAATAAAAG
>Ga0209652_1000983_pt1 | contig 23676 bp, 27 predicted proteins | sample SaaInl74LU_5_DNA_FD_184641 | JGI IMG/M metagenome (GOLD analysis project Ga0209652, IMG submission 184641) | Marine microbial communities from expanding oxygen minimum zones in the Saanich Inlet - ESP_74LU_5_DNA (SPAdes) (version 2) | ecosystem: Environmental > Aquatic > Marine > Intertidal zone... | reverse complement strand
CAAACACTGCGGGCATCACAAAATGCGCGCTCGAGGTGAGGGAGTCAAGAAACGGGATTTCCTTGAAGCGCAGACCCTTGGCCGAGTAGGCGATCACAAAGAAGAGGCTGAGCGCCAGAATTCCGGTCGACGCTACCGTCCCCCACCACACAAGGACGGCAACGAAAGGAACGCTCAGCGCGACGCTCGCAATGAGCGTTGCGCGGTGCAGATCAGGCGGCAACAACGCTCCCTCAACACCCCCCTTGCGAGGATTGCGAAGATCCGATTCGTAGTCGAAGACATCGTTGATTCCGTACATCAAGAAGTTGTAGGGAATCAAAAAGAACACAGACCCGACGGCAAAGACCGGATCAAACGATTCCGTCACCACGTAATACGCGAGTGCAAACGGCACGGCGGTATTGACCCAGCTCAGCGGGCGCGAGCTCAGAACCAAAGTGCGCAGCACCCGCATTACCCCAGCTCCTGAGGTCTGTCGAACGCGTGCCATAGTGCGGGGATCATCAGCACAGCAGCCAACGTGTAAGCGAAGTCTTCGATCGGCGCAACACCAATCCTCACCCCGCTGATCAAAAGCTCGTCGTAGTCGACAAGCCCAAACCCGATAATCGCGTTGTCAAAGACTGCAGTCAAGAACATCATGACCGCCGCGGCAATCCACCAGGGCTTGGTGTGCACCCTCAACCCGCGACGGCTCGCGAACCAGAAAACCAGCAGCGCAGTCACCAGAAACGGCAGATTGATGAGGGAATAAATCACCTCGCCGCCCTCACAACCCAGGATTTTTGCGCCAACAGATAGGCGATGAGCGTGGAATAGCTCAACAGCGTGAGAAAGAACGCTTCCTCCAACGGCAGCTCAGGGCCCAACAGCACTCCCGTCATCCACGGCCCCGTTCCGCGAAAGAAAACCCCCGTGGCAATTCCGACAACATCCCACACGAGGAAGAAGGCGACGGAGAGCGCCACAATGAGGATCGTGCGAACTGCTGCACCTCCAAACAGAGCTAAGCGGTGGCGAAAGTCCAGTAGGCCGGTGCCAAGAAGAGCCCCGACTAAAGCAGAAAGGTAAACGAAAGACATCGCCCTTTTAGGATGCCGGCACGAGAGGCTCGGGTAGCGGCCCCGTGGAGACGTCGCCTCTCACGCGCTTGAGCAGAACTTCCGCGCTGATCAGACACATCGGCAGCCCGATTCCCGGGATCGTGGAAGATCCGGCGTAGTAGAGACTGTCAACTTTTTTGCTCACGTTGCCTGCGCGGAACAGCGCGCTCTGCATCAGAGTGTGCGCCGGACCCAGAGCGGTTCCCTTCCAAGCGTTCAATTCACCCGCAAAGTCTGCCGGTCCCACGCTGCGGCGAACAACAATCCGGTCAGCCAAATCGGTTGCGCCACTCCAGCGCATGATTTGCTCGATGGCGCGATCCGCAATCCCTTCAACCTGAGCGTCACCGGTCCCATCGAGCCCACCGTGCCCGAGTCCCACATCGGCAGGCATAGGAACCAGCACAAAGAGGTTTGTGTGCCCCTTCGGGGCAACGCTCGAATCCGTGGCACTCGGTTTGCAAACGTAGAGAGATGCTGGCGAGGGTACCGTGGGCTTATCGGCGAAAATCTGTGAGAAATTAGAGTCCCAGTCTTGCGTGAAAAACAAACTGTGGTGCAGTAATTCCGGGACTTCGCCTTTGACTCCGAGATACAGCAGCACTGCGCTGGGACCGGCCACCTTCTTGTCCCACCATTTCTGGGGATAGGTCTGAAGTTCCGGTGGCAGCAACGTTGTCTCGCTGTGGTGAAGGTCGGTGGTTGATACCACCATGTCTGCCGCAAGAGTATGGGTGTGCCCGTCGGCATCCTTGTAGGTAATGCCTGTGGCTTTTGCTTTGCCGCCAGAGCGCTCCGTGGCGATCGCCGTTACCTTGGTGCCGGTCATAATCGTGACGCCGTGGTCTTCAATGATTTCTCGCATCGAATCAATCACCCGCGTGAAGCCGCCTTCGGCGTAGAGAACACCGTCTTGCAGGTCCAGGTGTGACATCAGGTGGAACATGCTGGGGGCAATGTACGGGCTTGAGCCCAAAAAGACGGCCGGATAGCCAAGAATCTGGCGAATCCGGGGGTTTGCTGTGTACTTTTTTGCAAACGTCATGATCGGGGTTGTCAGCAGTCGGACCAGGGTTCCCGTGCGCGAGAGGACTTCCTTGACAAGTAGCGGGCGCAAATCCTGAAACGACGTGTACAAAAAGTGCTTCTTCGCGATTTCGTAGGTCTCTTCGGCCGAGTCAAGATACTTCTCCATGCTGGCGCGAGAACCTGGCTCCATTTCTTCGAGCAAGGCTAAGTTGTCCTCGCGGGTTGCCCGGATGTCGACAAACTCTGCCGGTTCGCTGGAGGATGGCTCGAAATACACGCGGTAACCCGGGTCAAGCTTGGTCAGCTTCAAGTGCTCCGCCGCCGAACTACCCATCAATCGGTACCAATGGTCAAAGACCTCGGGCATCAGATACCAGGAGGGCCCGGTGTCGAAACGGAAACCGTCTTTCTCCCAGAGGCCTGCCCGACCGCCGAGGCGTGAGTGTGCCTCGACCAGAGTGACGTCATAGCCGTCTCGCGCCATCAGGCCTGCCGTTGCGATACCGCCAATACCGCCGCCGACAACAACAACCGACTTAGCCATGATGATCCTCTCTCAGGCCACGGGGAGCTTGGGGGACCACACCCACCAGGACTTTCAGTGCCAACCAGAACTTGCTGACCGTAGGAACACTAATACGGGTGGTCTGCAAAACTCCTGCGGGAGTCGCCCGAATGCGGACCGCCAGAGCCTCGAACAAAGTATGGGCGAGACTCACCGCTCGGCGCGGGCCTGCGGGCAAGAGCGGCAAAGCTTTCGCCGACTGAGCAAGGTCGCGGTCAATGTCCTCAAGCAAACGGTTCTTCACGTCATCGGTCAGCTCATCGACCACAACATCCGGGAAGTAGCTGCGGCCCAGTGCTTGCGCATCGGCTCCGAGGTCGCGCAAGAAATTGACTTTTTGAAAAGCTGCGCCGAGAGCGCGCGCTCCGCTCACCATGGTCTCGCGCTGTTCGGTGGTCACGCGCTGGCCCTGAAGGAACGCTGCGAGGCACATGAGTCCGACAACCTCGGCCGACCCGTAAACGTATTCCGCAAAAGACTCTGGGGTGTGCGTGGTCTCACTCAAATCCATGCGCATGGAGTGAAAGAACGGTGCGGTCAATTCGCTTCCCACCCCCACTTGGCGGGCGGAGTGGGCAAAAGCGTGCACGATGAGGTTGGTGCTGTAGCCCACCTCGAGCGCGCGGTTTGTGTCCGCCTCGAGAGCATCCAGCATCACCGCTGCCTCTGCTACATCCACGCCGGCCTCATCGGCCACACCATCCACAACTTCATCTGCCAACCGGACCAACGCGTAGAAATTCCCGATGTGGGTGCGCATTTTCTTATCCAACAGGCGCGAAGCGAGGCCAAACGAGGTGGAATAGCGTCGGATCACGCCAGCGGACGTCTCCTCGGCAACACGTGTGTAGAGGTCGATGCGGGTATCCAGATCAACCGCCATGGTTGTTTCCTCTCCCGCCGCTTCGTGAGCCCATTGGCTACACTGTTGTGGTCTGCCACCCAGGCAATCAACCCTTCACTTTACCGTTGCACACGAGGGCAAGAAACCCATGACAACCCCCGAACTTGTGGTCCTCCTCGACGCTGATGAGAGACCCGCCGGTACCGCTGACAAGGCGACGGTCCACACCACGGATACCCCCTTGCACCTGGCCTTTTCCTGTCACGTGTTCAACAGCAACGGCGAAGTGCTCATCACCCGTCGCGCACTATCGAAAAAGACCTGGCCAGGTGTCTGGACAAACTCGGCCTGCGGGCACCCCGGCCCTGACGAAAGCATGGAGGATGCCATCCGCCGCCGAGCGGAACACGAATTGGGCCTGACCCTGGACTCTATTTCAATTGCCCTGCCGGACTTCCGCTACCGCGCTGTCGACGCCTCGGGCATTGTGGAAAACGAGGTCTGCCCCGTGTTCATCGCCACCACATCGACGGACCCTGCGCCGGCAGACGCCGAAGTGTGTGAATGGCGGTGGGTTGACCCCGCAGCGCTCAAAAGCAGTGTGGAACACACGCCTTTTGCCTTCAGCCCCTGGCTGGTGGAGCAAATGGCGGCCTGGAAAGGCCCCTACTGCTCCGACGTATCCGTGCGGTGAAAATTCTGGAACGACCGCGAGGCGGTCGGGCCTCTTTGCCCCTGGTATCGACTGCCGTATTTTTCTGAACCGTACGGGTGCTCGGCTGCCGAGCTCAGGCGGAAGAAACACAACTGGCCAATCTTCATTCCTGGCCACAAAGTAATGGGCAGTGTCGCAACGTTGCTGAGCTCCAGTGTGACGTGACCAGAGAAACCAGGGTCAATAAAGCCCGCGGTGGAGTGTGTCAGCAAACCGAGTCTGCCGAGCGAGCTTTTTCCCTCTAGCCGGGCGGCGACATCGTTGGGCAAGGTAACGACTTCGAATGTCGCTCCCAATACGAACTCGCCCGGGTGGAGAACAAAAGCCTCTTCGGCATCAACCTCCACCAATCGCGTGAGGTCGGGTTGATCGGTAGCGGGGTCAATGTGTTGGTACTTGTGATTGTCAAACAATCGAAAAAACCGGTCAAGCCGGACGTCGACGCTGGAAGGCTGAACCATCGAAAGATCTAGAGGATCGAGTCCTACACGGCCCGATTCGAGTTCTTTTCGGATATCTCCGTCTGAGAGCAACACGCTTCCACACTAGTAGACTTGGGGTTTAGCGCCGAAGCAACGCTGGGCTTTGCGAGTGTAGTTCAATGGTAGAACTTCAGCTTCCCAAGCTGATAGCGCGGGTTCGATTCCCGTCACTCGCTCCAGGGGAACTGAGATGTCACGCGGCTAAATCAGGCGGTTTGTCCCGCGATCTTGGGCCATAAATCGGACCACGTCTTGGTCAACAATGATGTCCGAGGGCGTCAGGGGCCTCTTCAAATACAGGCCTTCCAATGAGGTCAATCGACTGAAGGCAACATATGTCTGGCCCGGCGCGAAGGCTCGCGCCCCCAAATCGATCACCGCAGCGTCAAGGGTTTTTCCTTGCGCCTTATGAATGGTGACCGCCCACGCTAGGCGCAAAGGGAATTGGGTGAATTCGGCGACCACCTCTTGGCTGAGCATTTTCGTTGCCGGGGAATAGTCGTATTTCACTTTTTCCCAGGTCACCGGCTCGACCAGCACCCCTTCTCCGTCGACATCAACCAGCACAGTGTCCGTGATTTTTTCGACGATACCCAGGCTGCCGTTGACATACCGAGGGCCATCGGGACCCGCGATGTCATTTCTTAGGAACATCACGCGGGCACCCGGCTTCAGGACCAGCTGCTCATCGGCCGGGTACGAGGAGGTGGAACCAAAATCTCCCTCAATGTCCGCATGGGCGATTTTTCCTTTGCCGCCTAAGCGCTCCAGTGCCGACTGGTTGATGCGCGACACCGCAGCGTTCGTGGTCGAGAGGGTGATCAGGTCGGGGTCTTCCGGCGCGCGCATCCCGTGCTCATTCAGCATGCGGCCCATGTCAGGTTCCATCCGCCCCTCACGCAGCGCGTTGAGGACCGCGCGGAACTCGCTGTCTGCTTGGCGGTGAATGGTGTCGAGCTCTTCAATCTCAATCTCTGTTTCCGACCAGATTTTGGCGTCAAAAAACCAGGGTGAACGATAGTGATCCCGGTAATACGCCTTTTCGGCCTGTCCTGACACCACCGGGGAGAGTTGATACGGGTCACCGAACATGATGAGTTGAATGCCGCCGAAGGGCACGTGTCTCTTTCGCTTGGCTTGGCGAAGGCGCCGATCGATGGCGTCAAGAACATCAGCGGACACCATCGAGATCTCGTCGATCACAAGGGTGTCGAGCGCCGCGAGCACAGCCAATGATTCTTTGGGGATAAAGCCAAGCTCACGTTTGCCGATGATGCCAATCGGCAGACGGAGAAGGGAATGAATGGTCTGCCCACCGGCGGCGAGAGCCGCAACACCGGTTGGCGCACACACCGCGACACGTTTAGACGTCGTGTCGACAAAAGCCTGGAGAAGTGTTGTCTTCCCGGTGCCCGCCCGCCCGGTAATAAAAAGGTGGTCGAGAGAATTTTCCATTCGATCGAGGACGGTCTTTTGCTCGTCACTCATGGCGATCTCGGTCACGGTGTCCTCTCGTCCCACTGCCTGCCGCCAGGCTAGGCAACCAACCTAGGATGTCAGCTATGTGGTCAATTGTCCGGAGGTTTGCGGTCATTGCTCTGGGTGTTGTGGCCTCCTGGCTTCTTGTGGTTCTCGTCCTCAATCTCACGGTCTACTCGCCCGCCCGTTCCGTGCAGCTCTACTTAAGCGCTCTCGAGGAAGGGCGCTTTGGCGAAGCGGCAGGGATCGCGGGAATGTCCAGCGTCCCCGCGATCCTTCCCGAACCGTCGGGTTCGTTGAGCGAGCCCGAAGTTGTGGGCACACGAACACTGGCTTCGGGAAAAGTTGTCGTTCTGGCCGAATACGTCCTTCAGGGCGACACCGAGTCCAGTTATTTCACCCTGGAGCCAGCCGGCGATGTGTTGGGGTTATTCAACACCTGGACATTCAGCACGAAACCCACCGCAGCGTTGGTCTATTCGGTAATCGGCGATGAGCGCATCGACGTCAATAATGTTCGGTTGAGCACCCGAGCACTCGGTGTCCCCCCTCGGAGCACCGTCTTGGTCCCCGGGGTCTACGAAGCATCCCTCAACACACCGTGGGTCGCGGCCCCCACCACCCTCGCCCGCGTGACACAGACGGAGGCCGAGTATCCCTTGCGGCTGCGAGTTGCCCCGACCAATGAGCTCACAGACACTGCCACCACCGCCATCGAGCGCTACCTGGAGGGTTGTGTTGCTCAGGAAATCCTTCAGCCCATTGAGTGCCCGTTTGGAATCACCATTGCAGACCGAGTGGTGGGGGTGCCCGCCTGGACGGTGCTGGACTATCCGGTCGTTTCCGTCACACTCGGTGCGGACCGCGAATCTTGGGACGTCCTAGCAATTGGTGGCGTCGTTGAGGTAACCGTTTCGGTGCAATCACTGTTCGATGGCTCCATCAGCGAATACAGCGAAATCGTCTCCTTCCTCGTCGAGGGTTCCCTGCAAGGAACCTTGATAGACGGGCCCGTTCTCACCCTTTAGGTCGGGTGGGCTGAGCCTGAGAAAGTTTGCCCAGCATTTTGTTATAGGCGTCGAGTTCCTGGTCGCCCTGCCGGTCAGCTAGTCGGTCCCGACGTTTGTTGATTCGATCGTCGCTCTTGCTCCACGCCCACGTCACGAGGATGGCCAGCGCTAACGTCGGGAACTCGCCCAAACCCCAGGCGAGCTCGCCCCCGTTTTGTTGATCCAGGAGGGGCGGGTCACCCCAGGTTCTGCCCATTGCACCAAACCACTCCGGCACCAAGAGGGATGTGCCAAGAATGATGCTGAGGCCAAAGAACGCGTGAAAAGCCATCGTCGCCAACACAATAATGAGCCGCAAGGGGTAGGGAGGGTCGTGGGGGCTGGGGTCAATCCCAATCAACGCTTGGGCGAAAAGGTATCCCGAGAAAACAAAGTGCGCGGTCATCCACATGTGCCCCAGGTGTTCGCGAAGCGCCCACTCAAAGAGCGGGGAGTAATAGAAGACGATCAGCGAGACACCAAAAATGACAGCAGCAACCAGCGGGTGGCCGATCACGGCCAAATACTTCGAATGGACGGCCACCAATAACCACTCGCGCACGCCTCTCGAGCCGTCCTTTCTCGCCGCGATAGCTCGGGAGGCCAGCGTGATGGGTGCTCCTAAGACCAGCAACAGGGGAACGGCCATGCTGAGCAACATGTGGCCCAGCATGTGAATGCTGAAGAGGTACTTTCCATAGACAATCAGGCCCGAATTGGTCGCGAAACCCAGGAGAAGCATTCCAGACACCCAGAGAACGGTCCGGGATACCGGCCAGTGGTCTCCCCGCTTCGCTAAACGCAGGTGTCCCCACACGTAGTACACAATCCCAAACACGGCAATAATCGCCCACAACAAGTCCAGTTGCCACAGGGTGAACAATCGCGACCAGGCGAACTCGGGCGGTAACGGCTCTCCCGTCAGAATCTCCGCGGGGGTAGCTTGAGCAATCTCACTCGCCGGAATCTGAGGCACAGGCGTTTGTGTCCTAGCTAGAGCGCTGGCGAGGCCTGAGGCTATTCCCATCAGAGCAAGCTCGGCGCTGACGACGAGCGTGGTTACCCTCACAACACCGCTTCGCGATGCTTTCAAATCTCCCAGCATTTTCCTTCGATAGACAGCGCCCATGAGCCCCAAAACGACCAGCGCACACGTCTTGGCGATAACCAGCGCACCATAGCCGGTAGCCAAACCCTCAATGCTCCCGACCCGAAGCCAGGCGTTCGTCGTGCCCGAAAGTGCCACCACGATAAAACTGAGCAAAGCGATGCTGGAATAGCGCCCGAGCATCGCGTGATACTCCGCCGCTCGGGGTTTTTCGCTCCATGCCACCACGGCCATCATGATGAGCCCGCCGATCCACATCGCAGCAAAAACACTGTGGGCAAAGGAGGCGCTGACGGCGGCCTCATGGTTGGCCGACCCAGCCGCGTGACCCTGTTCGGCCAGGGGCCAAAGGGCGGCAACCGAGAGGACACCGGCGACAAGGATCCCCCCGAAGCTTCGCACCACCACCGTCAACACCGTTACGACCGCACCCAGTCCCATGGTGACAAGCCAACCTCGCCCAATCTCGGTGGATTGGAGGTACAGCCAGAGCAAATCACCAAACCGCTGATCAATGCTGACCGGTTCGACATAAATCGCCATAAACGTCAAGAACGCGGCCGCCGCCGAGGCGACCGTGAGCAGTGCTGCACCGATTGATGCAACAAGAAGTGCTGAACCAAAAGCCTTTTGCGTCCGGGTCAGCACAAACGCCGCGACCATCAGAGAGCCAATGGAGAGTGCCGCGCCTAAATGAACCAGTGCTTTTGCGATCGGGATGCCCCAGCGCACTGCAGGCCCAGGATCAACAATCAACAGGGGTGCGGCGCCACCGCCCACCAGAAGCCCCACCACTACGGCAATCCCGAGACCCGCAAGAAAGAGTCCGCCCGCTGACGAGAGCGCAGTGGTTAGACGAGTGGTCACGCTCAGAGTTTAGGCGAGCAAGCCGAATACCCGACGAGAGCGCTTAAGTGACGAAGGGGCCGCCGTTTCCGGCAGCCCCTTCGCGGTAAGTCTTCTGACTACTTGACAGCAGCCTTCAGCTTGGAACCAGCGGACACCTTGACGCCCTTGGAAGCGGCGATCTGGATGGTGGCACCGGTCTGGGGGTTGCGGCCCTGGCGAGCGGCACGGTTAGTGCGCTCGAAGGAGACCCAACCGGGGATGGTGACTTTGTTGCCACCGGCAATTTCCTTCGACACAACGGTGAAGATAGCGTCAACGACTCCGTTAACGGCGGTCTGGGGGTGACCCGTGTGCTCTGCTACTGCTGCAACAAGTTCTGAGCGATTCATAGTTATGTCCTCCTCGGACTTTTGTAGTTATTCCGGCTCGGCCCTGAACAAGTTCCGAGCCATCAAAAAGTTACCAGCTGGACTTCGTAATGCCCGGTAATTCGCCCCGGTGTGCCATATCGCGGAATCTCACACGAGAAACGCCATATTTCTTGAGGAAACCACGGGGGCGACCATCGATCGAGTCGCGGCCACGAACGCGGACGGGAGAAGCATTCCGGGGAAGCTTCTGGAGTCCTACGCGAGCTGCTTCGCGTGACTCGTCTGTTCCGGCGGGGTCCACCAGGGCTTTCTTCAGCTCGAGACGCTTCTCGGCGTAGCGCTCAACAATTACTTTGCGCTGTTCGTTCTTGGCAATCATGCTTTTCTTGGCCATGCTCTATCGCTCCTCGCGAAACTCAACGTGCTTGCGCACTACGGGGTCATACTTCTTCAACACCAGGCGGTCAGGGTCATTGCGGCGGTTCTTCCGGGTCACGTAGGTGTAACCGGTGCCGGCGGTGGAGCGCATCTTGATGATGGGCCGGACATCTTGTGCTTTAGCCATTAGAGCTTCACTCCTTTGCGCATGAGCTCGGCGACAACGGATTCGATGCCGCGAGAGTCGATGGTCTTAATTCCCTTGGTTGACAGCGTCAACGTGACACTGCGCTTCAGCGAAGGGACGAAGTACGTCTTCTTCTGGATGTTCGGGTCGAAACGACGCTTGGTGCGTCGGTGTGAGTGCGAAATGTTGTGCCCGAAGCCGGGTTTGGCTCCTGTTACTTGGCAGACTGCTGCCATGGTTCCTCCTGTTAGTGGTTACCGTAGAGCTAAAGCCCTACCCAAGGTCACTTGTCGGCACGCAATCGTCAGGTTTCCATCCCTTCGGGATGAGACTGACGTGCGTACAAGGCGCCCACTCGCGTGGGAGCCAACGCCTAAGACTACGCGCTCGCTTCGCGGGTAGCAACCCCTTGGCACTCTGAGCACGACCCAAAAATGTCCACGATGTGCTGAGGGTCGTCGAAACCGTGCTCGCGAGCCACGTCGTGCGCCCAGGACTCCACGGCATCGGCCTCGATTTCCACGGTGAGCCCGCACCCACGACAGATCAAGTGGTGGTGGTGACCGGGAGAGCACGCGCGGAAGAGGTTCTCTCCCTCACGAGAGAGGGCATCCGCAGCTCCCTCTTCCGCGAGTGAATTCAGTGTTCGGTAAACCGTGGCAAGCCCAATGCTGGACCCCGCCTCCTTCAGTGTGTAGTGCAGGTCTTGGGCGCTCACAAAGCTGGGGGTTTTCTCGAGAGCGCGCCAAACTTCTTCCCGCTGTTTAGTGTTGCGCTTCATGCTCCCCCCTCCATGTGGTGATGCGACGTGTCGTGTGCATCATCAATGATTCCACCCTCTCGAGTATTCCCAGGGTGAAGCAACCCCAAACCATAGGCGGTGGCGAGATTGTCGTTGGACAGTGCGTGCTCGGGCGGACCGCTCGCCACCACGTAACCACTGACCAAAATGACATGATCGGCCGCCCGGGCCTCTTCCAAATCGTGGGTGGTGAACACAACTGAGCACCCGCGCGCCGGTTCGGCGTGGATGATGTCGTCGATCGTCTGAGCGGACTGGATGTCGAGGCCCGTCAGGGGTTCATCCATCAACAGCACAGTGTGGTCTTGAGCGAGAGCCTGAGCCACAAAGACTCGTTGGCGCTGTCCGCCAGACAGCCGGAACACCTGACGGTCGGCGAGATCATCAATCCGCAACAGCTCCATCGCATCCTGAACAGCCTGCTTATCGCTTGTGGCTAACCGCCGAAAGGGCCCCAAAGTGGCGTATCGACCCATAGTGACCACCTCTCGGACCGTCATGGGGGTACCGGGGGAAACATTCATGTGCTGCAACACGTAAGCAACATCGTGTCTCGCCTCAGCCGGTGAGAGGCCCCCCACATCCACGGTGCCCTCTGACAGAGGTAACAGCGCCGTCATGGCATGCAAAAGAGTCGACTTACCGCTTCCGTTGGGCCCAATGATGGCGGTGATAGCGGCTTCGGGCACAGTGAAATCGGAGGCCCGAAGCGCGACGCGTCCATCGCGCTCGACCACCACACCACTTCCCGTCATGATGTTCGTCATGCGCTCACCGGCTGTCGAACTGCGCGAAGCAGGCTTTGGAAAGACAGCACAAGGAAGAACAGGACGATGGGGACGAGTGCCATGGTTGCCGAAGCGGCAATTCCCCAGTGGTAGCTCAGCACGAGCCCTGCCCAGACAGAAAAAACGCCAATCGCTCCGGCAACAATCATCATCGAGCGAATTGTGCCCGTCAGCAGGCTGGCCGTGGCAGGCGGCCCCACCAACAGGCCAAACACCAGAAGGGTTCCCACCGACTGGTAGGACCCAATGACGGCAAGCGCAATCAATATCAACAGCGCCGCATGGGCCATTCGCGGTCGCATTCCCAGCAGCTCAGCCTTGTCCCGGCTCAAACTCAGCGCAACCAGCGGTCGATAGAGCAGCAAGGACGCTATCAACACAACGCCGAGAACAATTAGTTGCCCGACGATATCCGCTGTTGTCACGCCGAGCGCGTCACCAAACAGGATGCTGGTGAGTGAACCGGAATAGGAATCCATCCGCGAGATGATCACAACACCCAGGGCGAGCATGCCGACAAAAAGTAGCCCGATAGACGTGTCTTCCCCCAACACCGTTTTACGCTGGACCAGTTCAATGGCAACAACCATTACGGCCGCCGCTACGGCGGCACCCAGCAGCGGATTGATGTCCAAGACCACGGCCGCCGCAACCCCGGGAACAACTCCATGAACGAAGGCGTCGCCGAAGAAGCTCATTCCTCGAAGGACTAACCAGGTCCCGACGGTGGAGGCCATCAGGGCGGCTAACACACCGCCGAGCAGTGCCCGTTGCTGGAAGCCCAGCTCAAACGGCTCTAAAAACCAGTCCACCGGCCTAGTCTGTCAGTGCTTGCGCGATGAGAGTAGCGTTCGTTGTCATCATCTGGACATACGTGGCAGCCTCGGAGTCCGGCCCTCCCAAGCTTCCAATGAACAAGCTCACCACCTCAACATCTCTACCCACCTCTTGGGCAACAACGTCAAGCACGTCTTGCCCGAGAGCGACATTCCCAAAGATGGCGGGGACGTTTCGATCCTGAATGACGCCGACGAGGGTCGCCAACTCTTGCGAGTTTGGCTCACCCAAGGTTGAACCGCCAGGAATCACGACCCCGGCCACGGTGTAGCCGTAACGCTGCGCGAAATACTCCAATGCGTCGTGATCGGTGACAAGAACGCGCTGTCCTTCGGGGACAGATTCGAGAATCTCGATGACCGACCGTTCGGCGCTTTCAATCTTCTCCGCAATCTGGTCACCACATACTTCAAATCCGCCACCGGCGATGGTCTGAAGCTGCTCGCCGATCAGCTCAGCGGCATCGGCCATCCGGTCCATATCAAGCCAAAAATGGGGATCCAGGCCTCCTGCGTGGTCGTGGTCGTGCCCCTCTTCTTCCGAGTGCTCCTCATCAGACTCGTCGTCCTCGTGCGCGTGGTTGTCGTCGTAAGCTTCCTCTTCCGCGTGCTCATCGTGACCGTCGTCGTAGTCGTCATCCTCGTCTTTTCCCTCCGCACTACCGCCGCCGAAAGAAATGGGGTCTAGTTGCTCAGCAACTCTCAGCACGGCAGCGCCATCGGCTTCGATGCTCTCGAGTGCCGGAACCAGGCCCTCCTCAAGTCCCAATCCATTCACGACGACTAAGTCAGCAGCGGCCATCTGCGCTACCTGCGCAGAGGAGGGTTGGAAATCATGCGGGTCAGCGCCGACAGGCATAACGGTGGTGACGGTGGAATCATCGCCGGTCTCGCAGCGCACAATTTCTCGCACCACATCGCCCAGCATTGTGGTGCTGACTACTACGGACAGGCCGGAGCCTTCGTTGGCAGTAGTGGTAGTGGGCTCTACCTCCGCCGGCGAGCCCATCGTGCAACCGGTCACGGCGAACGCGGAAGCAACCGCGAGGAGCGAGAAAGCTCTGATGTTTGTCATGGCTATGACTCTAAACCTTATTGAGAATGATTGTCAACATCAGTCTAGGAGCAGTGCGGGTTCCTCCATCACGCTGGCCACATCAGCCACGAAGCGGCTTGCCACGTCCCCATCCACGACCCGGTGGTCAAAGCTCGCGGCGACCGTCGTCACCATCCGTGATCGCACTTCGCCCTCAACAATCCAGGGCTTGGGCTTAATGGTGCCCAGTGCCACAATGCTGACCTCGCCGGGGTTCAGGATGGGTGTTCCCGTGTCGACGCCGAACGAGCCCAAGTTGGTGATCGTGATGGTGCCCTGCCGCATGTCCTCTGGTGCGGTCTTACCTTCACGCGCGGTGGTCGTAAGTTTCTCCAGCGCAATTGCTAGTTCTTTCAAGCTCAGCGTCTGGGCTTCCTTGACGTTAGGCACAATCAACCCCCGTGGTGTTGCCGCAGCAACACCCATATTGACGAAGTGGTGAACGATAATTTCCTCGTCCGTCCACGTCGAGTTCACGGTGGGATTGCGTTGAACAGCCCAAATCATGGCCTTGACCATGACCAAGAGGGGAGAAACCTTAATCCCGGCAAAGTCGGGTGATGCCTTGAGTCGCTTCACGAAGTCCATCGTTCTGGTCGCGTCCACGTCGACAAAAACGGAGACGTGGGGAGCGGTGAACATCGAGGTGACCATCGCCTGGGCAATAGCCTTCCGAACGCCCTTGACGGGGATTCGGTCCTCCCTGTTTTCCGGCCACGCCGGCGTCTCAAGATTCTTGAAGACGGTCGCCTGGCCTGCATCGCGGATCACGTCTTCGCGGGTGACCTCGCCGCCGGCACCCGTGGCCGTCACGCTGGCAAGTTCGACGCCCAAGTCTTTCGCAAGCTTCCGGATAGGCGGCTTGGCCAACACCGCTTCGCCAGGCTGGGTTGCTACCGGCGCAGGAGCCGGCTCGGCGGGCGCCACTGGCTGGGCGCGTCGTCGCCTAGAGACGGTTTCTTTCGGCCCGGTTCCATAACCCACAAGATTCTTTACCGGCGCAGCGTCGTCGGCGCTCACGCTGCCGGCGACATCAGCGACGGCTTCGTCCACGGTGGAATCTTCGGCGGCTTCGCCCTCACCGCGAACAGAAATGATGGGAGCGCCCACCTGAACCGTGTCCCCCTCTTGGGCGAGCAGTTCGTTGACTACTCCGACAAACGGGGAGGGGAGCTCAACAAGCGACTTAGCGGTCTCGATTTCGCACACAATCTGGTTAACCGCGACCTCATCGCCTGGCTTGACTCGCCACTGAACGATTTCCGCTTCGGTGAGCCCTTCGCCGACGTCCGGCAGCGGGAAAGTGAAATCAGCCATGTCTGCTCCTTATTCCTGCACCACTAGTAAGCCATGCTTCGGTCAACAGCATCCAGAATTCGATCCACGTCCGGAAGATAGTGACTCTCCAGCCGTGCCGGAGGGAAAGGCGTGTTGAAACCGCTGACGCGCAGAACCGGTGCCTCCATCAGGTAAAAGGCCCTCTCGGTCATGGTTGCGGCAATCTCGCTGCCCAGACTGGCCTGAGAGGGTGCCTCCTGCGCGATCACCAGTCGTTGGGTTTTGGTGACCGATTCCTCGATTGTCCGATAGTCAATCGGCGACAACGACCGGAGATCCACCACCTCAGCGCTGACGCCTTCGCTCTCGGCAACATCGGCTGCCTGCAACAGCATGCTCACCATCGCTCCGTGCCCGACGAGCGTCACATCAGATCCCTCGCGTACCACCGCTGCCTGGGTCATCGCGAGTGCGGGTGTGGCGTCATCAACGGGGGCTTTGTGCCAGTAACGGCTCTTGGGCTCCAGGAAAATCACCGGGTCGTCGCTGGCGATCGCCTGTTGAATCATCCAGAAAGCATCGTTTGGGCTGGCTGGCGAAATCACCCGCAGGCCTGCAGTGTGAGCAAAATACGCTTCCGGGCTTTCCTGGTGGTGCTCCACCGCACCGATATGCCCCCCATAAGGAATACGAATGACCACGGGGAACGACTGGGTCCCCTCGTGGCGGGCAGTTTGCTTCGCAAGCTGAGTGACGATCTGGTCAAAAGCCGGGTACACAAAACCGTCAAACTGAATTTCACACACGGGGCGATAGCCGCGCATGGCCAAACCGATGGCAGTTCCGACAATTCCCGATTCAGCTAGGGGGGTGTCCACCACCCTGTTGGGCCCAAACTGCTCCTGCAAACCCTCGGTGACTCGGAAAACTCCACCCAGTTGGGCGATGTCCTCACCCATCACCATGACCTTGTTGTTCTCGACCATTGCGGTGCGGAGGCCTTCATTGATGGCTTTGGCCATGGGAAGCTCGTGCATTACTGCCCCTCGTCCAGTGACTGGGTGTATTCCTTCAGCCACTCCCACTCATCGCTCATCAGCGCGTGATCTTCGGTGTACACATGACGGAAAATGTCCTCCAAGGGCGGGTCTTCGATCGCCAACGTGCGACGCCGAATGTCAGCTGCATAGTCGTCGGCTTCCTCCGCTACCGAATCAAAGAATGAGCCCTCGACACCTTGTCTCTCCAGGAACGCGCGGAACCGGTCGATGGGGTCATGCGCTTGCCAAAACGCCAACTCGTCTTCGTCGCGGTATTTCGTAGGGTCGTCACTCGTGGTGTGAGCGCCAATGCGATAAGTGAGCGCTTCAATGAAATGTGGTCCCTGGCCCGCGCGGGCCGCATCTAGTGACAGTCGGGTCGCCGCGTAGCTCATCAAGGCGTCGTTGCCGTCGATCTGCACGCTCGGCAAACCAAACCCTGCGGCCCGCTCAAAAAGCGGGGTGCGCGACTGCACACGAACGGGGACCGAAATTGCCCAGTGATTGTTTTGCAAGAAAAACACCTGAGGCGTCTGGTAGCTCTGAGCAAAAATGAAAGCCTCGTTCGTGTCCCCCTCGCTGCTGGCGCCGTCGCCGAAATAGACCATGACCGCTTCGTCCTTATCGGGGTTCCCCGTCGAACACGCTCCGTCGTAACCGATCCCCATGGCATAACCGGTGGCGTGAAGTGTCTGTGACGCCAACACCAGGGTGTACAAGTGGAAGTTGTTGGTCTTCTTAGGGTCCCAACCGCCATTGGTTACGCCGCGAAGCATGCGGATGATGTCCAAGAGGTCAAGCCCTCGCACATATCCCACCGTGTGTTCACGGTAAGCGGGAAAAATATGGTCTTGAGGTCGCGAGGCAAAGGCAGAGCCCACCTGCGCCGCCTCTTGGCCAATACTCGGGACCCACAAAGCCATATGGCCCTGCCGTTGAAGGTTTCCCGCTTCGACATCGAAGCGTCTCACCACGGTCATCACCCGATAAAACTCACGGAAATCTGCCTCCGTCAGATGCGAGATGGCCTGGTGATACTGGTCAAGTCCGTCACCTTGCACCAAGGTGCCATCTTGATTCAAGAGCCGGAGCGTCGAATCCGTGTAGGGCATACGTCTAACCTAGCGGCGGCACTTTCGCAGGGCCGCCATTCCTGCCCCACAAAGCACCCCCACCAACGTCGTCTTTCTGACACAACCTGCTAGCGAAATATTCCGCAGCCGGGCATAGTTAGGGGATGTTTCGCTTCTTTGCTCGACTGCTCATCAACTCTCTGGCCTTAGCCGTAGCAGTGTGGATTGTTCCTGGTCTCACCATGGTCCCGTACGGAGAGGGAGCGGAGCTTTTTGCTGGTGGACCTAGTCTTCCTGTTGTCCTGAGCTACGTCCTCTTCGCCTTCATCTTTGGTTTGATCAATGGCGTTGTGGGCAACGCCATTCGCATTGTGGCCTTTCCGATCTACCTGCTCACGCTGGGGCTCGTGTCCCTGGTTGTAAACGGTGTTCTGCTTCTCTTGGTGAACCTGGTGTCCGAGGGGCTGGGTTTTGGCCTTTTCGTCGAGGACTTCTACTGGGGGATCATCGGGGCATTGGTGTTGAGTTTGACCAGCTGGATTATCGGCATGGTCTTGCGGCCGCTCGTCAAAAAACGCCGCTAGCTTCCTTCTCGGCGAGCGGAAAACGTCTGGGCTTTGCCCTCTGCCGCGTCCCATCGAGGGAACGAGTCTCGGGCCGGGCTGGCGTCCATGCGTTCCGCGGTGTGAGCGTATCCTTCCCGCGAGTGGGCCCCTGCCACATCCAGTGGAGAGGAACCGCTGTGCGTTTCTATGAGGGTGCGCCCCGTGGGTTCTTGGGCGCCGGCCACCCCCGGCACCAGATCATCGGTATGCACGATAGCGAGTGCTGGATAGCTCCCGCTGGCAGGTGCCGTACCGAGAGGCGCGCCAACGGTGAGAACACTCCCCGTGAGATACCGGCCGCTCTCCGCAACGCGGCTGGCCAAGAGCCCGCCCTGGGAGTGACCCACGTAATGAACGCGGTCTGTCGCTCGAACACCGGCTTTCTTCATGGCTGCCTGCACCGCCACCAGGGACGCCGCCGACACCCCCGCCACGAGGGCGAGGTTGCTTTCCATGTCGAAGGGTTCCGCGCTTGAGCCAAGTCCCCAATGCTGAGTTCCCGCTATGTAGACATCCGATTCCCAGGAACCTGAGGGCGTTTGGTAGCGCTCAATACGAATCGGATTCTCCCCGTCAGGGATTCTCCCGACCCGCTCAGATAGAGACGTAGCGCGATTCACCGACTGCGGGCCGGGGCCCACCGACTCCACCGCCACAGCGTGCGGGCCGGGATTGCCAAGGAGGACTTTGGCTGCCGGCGAGATGTCTCCCGCCTGAACAGCACTGGAGAGATCGCCTCGCCCGAGGACGACGGTCATTAAGCTCAGCAACCGCTCGCGCGGGACCTCCCACGTGGCAATCCGCCAACGCTCCTGATCCGCCGTTGCCTCGGCGTAGTGGCGCACGGCAAGCCCCAACGCTTCCGCATCCTGGAGCAGGCGCTCAAGCAATCCCACAATCGGACCCAAAGACACCGCCGGGATACTCCGCAATGCCTCGGTGAAGGGGTCCCGCTCCGAAACCTGGATTGCCGCTACTCGCTGGTTGACACGAACGAGCTCTGCCTGGACATCCTTCAGGGAGGTCGCCAAAGCGAGAATCTCGTCCTCCGATACCCACAGCATTCCCGCCGTCGTTACCACCAGGCCATTGCTCATAGTGATTCGGCTCGCGCCGACGCCGCGCCCTCCTGATCGGCCCAGATCTCGAGCCTGCGCGCGATGGTGTACGCCGATCGCTCCAGAGCCGCAAGCTCCGCCTCACACGCATCCTTTGCCGGTGAGCGCCAATACGTCCCCAGACTATGGTTCGCAAGCTCTGCCGCCACCCGGCGCAGAGCCGCGGCAGCTTCCCGAGCCTCCGTTGCTGCCACCATCGTCATTGCCCTTCCGACAGAGCATCCTCTCTAAGGTGCGGCGAGTCCCCCGCGCCTTCGCCTACCCTCCCGAAAACCTCAGCAGCGCAATGCTCCGTGGACAAGGACGGATAGGGGAGAATAGAGGAAGAGAAGCTTCGCTGAGAGAAAAGGTGACCATGTCAGCGTTAGGCCACCAACCGCTCAGCCCTCTCGATGGGCGCTACCAGACCGCCATGGGCGATCTCCCCGAGTATTTTTCGGAGGCAGCGCTCAATCGTGAACGCGTTCACGTCGAGATTGAGTGGGTAATCGCACTCACCAACGCCGGTTTTGCCGGCGTCTCTGCTTTGTCGCCAGAGACCATTTCGGATGTGCGTTCAGTTGTTGCCAACTTCGGCGAGACCCAGCTGCGACAAATTGCGGACTACGAAGCCGTCACCAAACATGACGTCAAGGCTGTCGAATACTTTGTGCGGGATGTCTTGTGCGAAAACGGGCTGGAATCACTGGTGGAGCTCGTGCACTTTGGTTGCACGAGCGAAGACATTAACAATGTTGCCTACGCTCTCCTCACGAAGAAAGCCCTGCACACTGTCTGGTTCCCCGCACTCCAGGGTGTTCGCGACCGCCTCAAGGAGCTCGCCCAGGAATGGCGACAGGTTCCGATGCTCTCGCGTACCCACGGGCAACCCGCCACCCCCACGACTTTTGGCAAGGAGCTAGCGGTGTTCGCACACCGCCTAGACCGAATCTCTCCGGTGATTGCCCAAGCCCAGTTCCCGGCAAAATTCAGCGGTGCCACCGGAACTTTTTCTGCCCACGTCGCCACCGACCCCACCCGGGACTGGGCAGCGCTCAGCGCGTCCTTCATCGAGGGCCTTGGTTTGGAATGGAACCCCCTCACTACACAAATCGAGTCTCATGACGGCGTCGCGCACGTGTTGAGTGCCGTGTCGCACGTGAATCGGATTCTCCACAATCTCTGCACCGACGTCTGGACCTATATCTCGCTCGGCTACCTCACGCAGATTCCGGAACCCGGCGCCACCGGCTCCTCCACAATGCCGCACAAGATCAACCCGATCCGCTTTGAGAACGCGGAAGCCAATTTCGAACTTTCCTGTGCCCTGTTGGACTCTCTCGCCAGCACGTTGGTCACCTCCCGCTTACAGCGCGACCTCACCGACTCCACCACCCAGCGAAATATCGGTGTTGCGCTGGGACACTCACTGCTTGCGCTCTCGAATGTGGCGAAGGGTTTGACGGAAATAGCCCTCAACCGCGAACTTTTGGCAGCCGACCTCGAGGCAAACCAGGAAGTCCTTGCCGAGGCTATTCAGACCGTCATCCGGTCAGAAATTGTCCAAGGCCGCTCGAGCATCGAGGACCCCTACGCGGTAGTGAAGGAGCTCACCCGGGGTAACAAACTCGACCAGGTGGCGCTGCAGGAATTCATTGCTGGCCTCGACATCTCGCCCGAGGCAAAGAAATCTCTGAGCGAACTCACCCCCCAGGGATATGTCGGGGTAGCGGCCGCACTGGTGGACCACCTGCGCTAGCGCTTAGTCGTTACCCGTTTCCGGTTTTTCCCACTCACCTTCAGGCTGCTTGTTGGGGGTCATGGCCAGAACCATCATGGCAAGCCCAATAACCACGATGACGAAAGCCCCTCCGACCACGACCGTCGCCATGAGAACGTCGCGGGTGACCATCAAGAAAATTGCGCCGGCGAAAAGAGCCACAACACCAGCCAGGCCGACGTACTCGATGGGCCGAAGAGCGTTGAATGCGCGGGACTTCGTCATGATCACACCTTCTCGTTCATAGCTTTGTTCATGCTGTGGTGGGTAATGGCAGCAATGACCAGGTAGACACCCATGACGATAGCCCAGGCGCCAAAGAATCCAACCACGGCCACACTGTCGGCACTCTGGGTCAGAACGACCAGAGCGAACAGAACGGTCAGAGTGCCTTGGGTCACCCAGTCTCTGCGCAGAACATCTCGTTTCGGCAGACGAAACCCAGCCAGGATCTCCGAGGCACCCATTAGCAGGGCCCAGACCACGACAGCCCACAAGAGCAGGCCTATTCCGTAGGAATTAAAACCCAGTGCGAGCGCACCAATGACGAGCGAGACCGCCGCTTGGAAAACATAGAAGCCTCGAGCAGGGTGGTTTCCCAGCACTCGCCAGGCGAGACCCCCCTGAACCACCGCGAGCACCAGCCCCGTTACACCCAGCGCCACGAGTCCAAACTGGCCAGTATGCCCGGGCGTAAACGTGATGAAAAGCCCCGGGACGATAAGGACAATGGCCCGGGAAAGGGCGGCTGCCCCGTAAGAATTCGAGGTCTGGATGTGAGCTTCCATTACCCCCACAGTGTACGAGCAGACACCTGGGTGATCGAAGCTAGACCCGAGGCATATCCGCGAATCGCGAATAGTGCCCTTGAAAGCCCACCACGATGGTGTCCGTGGGTCCATTGCGATGCTTGGCCACAATGAGATCAGCTTCACCCGCGCGGGGGTTTTCTTTCTCGTAAGCACTCTCGCGGTGAAGAAGGATCACCATATCCGCGTCCTGCTCCAGCGACCCCGACTCACGGAGATCACTGAGCTGCGGCTTTTTGTCAGAGCGCTGTTCGGGCCCACGGTTCAGCTGCGAAAGGGCGATGACGGGCACTTGGAGTTCTTTTGCCAGAAGCTTCAGAGCCCGGGAAAACTCGCTCACTTCCTGTTGGCGAGACTCCACTCGCTTACCCGAAGACATGAGTTGCAAATAATCGATAACGATCATCTTCAGGCCCACCCGTTGCTTGAGCCGGCGAGCTTTGGCCCGAATTTCCACCAACGTCATGTTCGGGCTGTCATCGATATAAAGTGGCGCCGCCTCAATGCGTCCGCGGGTTGAGGCGATGGTTTTCCAATCATTGGCTTCAATCTGACCCTTGCGCATCTTTTGTAGGGGAATTGATGTCTCCGCAGAAAGCAACCGCATGGCAATCTCTGACTTGCCCATCTCGAGCGAAAAGAGAATGGTGGGCTCTTTGTGCTTGATGGACGCTGCCCTTGCGAGGTCGAGGGCCAGAGTCGACTTACCCAACGCTGGGCGAGCAGCAATGAGAATCAACTGTCCGGGGTGCAAGCCGTTGGTCAACGCGTCCAAATCTGCGAAGCCCGTGGCGACCCCCACCATTTGGCCGTCGCGGCCTCGCGCGGCCTCGATCTCATCAACCGCTGACGTAACGGCATCGGTCAAGGGGACGTAGTCTTCCGATTCGACGCCTCCCGCGACCTGGTAAATCTCCGTTTGGGCATCGTTGACGAGCTCAGAAACCTCCCCTTCGCTCGCGTAGCCCAGGTTGGCAATCCGTGTTCCCGCGTCCACGAGACGCCGCAGAACCGCCTTGTCAGCGACGATGGTGGCGTAATGGCCAGCACTCGCAGCGGTCGGAACGAGGCCCACCATGGTGTGAAGGTAGTCGACGCCGCCAGCGCGCGAGAGCATGCCGGTCTTCGTGAGTTCGTCCGTCACCGAAATCACGTCCGTCGGCTCACCGTGAGAGTAGAGGTTGAGCAGCGCATCGAAGATAATTTCGTGCTTGGGCAAGTAAAAATCGCGGCCCTTGATCACCTCGATAACATCGGCGACCGCGTCCTTGCTGAGCAGCATGCCCCCAAGGGTGCCCTGTTCGGCCAGTGTGTCGTGAGGTGGAGTCCGCTCGCCACCGTAACTGCGCTCACCGGGGGAGTCAGGGACGAGACCAAGCTGCGCGATAGACACTGATGAACTCCTCGATTTGCTCCACGACCAGGGCGAACCTCACCCTCCACCCCTAGGTCTATCAGCACCGACTGACACGGCGGGGAGGGCTATCTGGAGGCCTGGTTTTACCTCCTAGCGACGAACTTCTCCAGGCTATGTTTGACCCTAACGTTTGACAATCCAGCCTGTGGATAACTCTGTGGGCAACGCGCCGGAAATTCTCACAGCTCTGTGGATGGTGTGGGGATAACCATAACCCAAAAGGCCAAGTTTCTCGTACTTAATAGCGTTTTACCCAAGATTAAACTTTACATTTGGTCGAAACCAACTCTGGATAAAGTGCCACTTTAGACTTTTGCTGTTTAACGCGGTGTGTGGAGAAACCGGGCATAAAAAGATTAGGGCTCCCCGAAAAGGGGAGCCCTAATTAAGTGGAAATGTCTTACTTTTCGGCCACCACCGAGAGTTTCACGTTAGCCACAATTCCCTCGTGGATGGTGATGAGCGCCTCGAAGTCGCCGACCGTCTTGACGGCCTGCGGAATTTCGATTGCGCGCTTGTCAACACCCGTAATGCCGGCAGCTTCAATCGCCCCCACGATGCTTGTGCGGGTAACCGAACCAAACAAGCGGCCGGTCTTACCCGCCTTGACGGCGATGCTGATGGGGCTCTTCTCGAGAGCAGCCTTCAGGGCAGCAGCATCTTCAGTACTGGCCTGGGCTTTCGCTTGGCGAGCATTCTTGATCTGGTCGACCTGCTTCTGTCCGCCGTTGCTCCACGCAACCGCAAACCCCTGAGGGATGAGGAAGTTCCGGGCGTACCCGTTCTTCACATCCACAACGTCGCCGGCTGTCCCGAGTCCCTGGACCTCATTGGTCAAAATAAGTTTTGCCATGATGTCCCCTAGCGTCCGGCGCCTGCGTATGGCAGCAAGG